>Ga0079037_100001662_pt1 | contig 11752 bp, 12 predicted proteins | sample Mud3Dept4metaG_FD_71479 | JGI IMG/M metagenome (GOLD analysis project Ga0079037, IMG submission 71479) | Freshwater wetland microbial communities from Ohio, USA, analyzing the effect of biotic and abiotic controls - Mud 3 Core 4 Depth 4 metaG | ecosystem: Environmental > Aquatic > Freshwater >... | reverse complement strand
CGCTCGGCATGCTCGCCGCGCTCGCGGAGGCCGAGCCAGTGGTCCGTGAGACCTTTGCCGAGGCCTCCACGGTGCTGGGCTACGACCTCTGGGCGCTCTGCCAGCACGGCCCGGAAGCCGAACTCGGCAGCACCGAGAAGACCCAGCCGGCGATGCTTGCCGCAGGCGTGGCGACCTGGCGTGCATGGCTGCGTCACGGTGGACCGCGGCCGGTGGCGATGGCCGGGCACAGCCTCGGGGAATACACGGCGCTCGTCTGTTCGGGTGCACTGGCATTTGCGGTGGCTGTCGATCTGGTCCGGTTCCGCGGCCAGATCATGCAGCAGGCGGTGCCGCTCGGGCAGGGCGCGATGGCGGCGGTGCTCGGACTCGAGGACGAGCAGGTGGTCGCGGCTTGCCGCGAGGCGGAGCAGGGCGATGTGGTCGAGGCCGTGAATTTCAACTCCCCGGGACAGGTCGTGATCGCGGGCAACGCGACCGCCGTGGCCCGCGCGATCGACGTGGCCACGGCGAAAGGCGCCAAGCGTGCGGTGACTCTGCCGGTGAGCGTGCCGTCGCACAGCCGATTGATGCGCGGTGCGGCCGAGCGTCTCGCCGAGCGTCTTGCGACCGTGGAGGTGCGCGTGCCCGACGTGACGTTCGTCTACACGGTGGACGTGCAGGTGCACCAGAGCCCGGACGGCATACGCCGCGCGCTCAAGGAGCAGCTGTACAAGCCGGTGCGCTGGGCCGAGACGGTGCGCGCGATGCTCGCGAGCGGCGTGACCACGGTCGTGGAGTGCGGCCCCGGCAAAGTGCTGACGGCGCTCAACCGACGCGTCGAGCGGCGCCCAGGGCTCACCATGCTCGCTGTCGAGGACCCGGAAGGATTGGCCGCGGCGCTGGCCGCGTGCGGGGAGACGCAGCATGACTGACCTGGCCAACGAACTGGCACTCGTCACGGGGGCCTCGCGCGGCATCGGCCGCGCCATCGCACTCGAACTCGGGCGCCGCGGGGCGCGCGTCATCGGTACCGCGACGAGCGAGGCGGGCGCGCAGGCCATCACGGCGGCGCTGGCTGCTGCCGGGATCCCGGGCCGCGGCGTGGTGCTCGACGTGGCGAATGCCGCTTCCGTCGAGGCATGCATCAAGGAAATCGAGTCGCGCGACGGCACGCCGTCGATCCTGGTGAACAACGCCGGAGTGACGCGGGACGGCCTGCTGCTGCGCATGAGCGCGGACGACTGGCAGGTCGTGATCGAGACCGACCTTTCCGCCGTCTACCGCACCTGCAAGGCGGTGATGCGCGGCATGATGAAGGCCCGCCGCGGGCGCATCATCAACATCGCGTCCGTCGTCGGCGTGATGGGCAATGCCGGCCAGGCCAACTATGCCGCCGCCAAGGCCGGCATGATCGGATTCAGCAAGAGCCTCGCCCGCGAGGTCGGCTCGCGCGGCATCACTGTGAACGTGGTGGCGCCGGGCTTCATCGTCACCGACATGACCGACGCTCTGGGAGACAGCGCCCGCGAGGCGTTGCTCGGGCAGGTGCCGCTCGGTCGGTTGGGATCGCCGGAGGACGTCGCGCACGCCGTCGCGTTCCTCGCCTCCCCGCACGCCGGGTACGTGACCGGCGAAACGCTCCATGTCAATGGTGGCATGTACATGATTTAGAATGAGTTTTGGGTTCATTGGACCCCACTCGCCCCTTAACTTAGAATACGCGCCCCATGCGTGGCGCCCACAGGGGAGCGTCGGCAGGCACCGTTTCCCACAGAGGACTCCGAAGACAATGAGCAGTATCGAACAGCGAGTGAAGGCGATCGTTGCCGAGCAGCTGGGGGTCAAGGAAGAGGAAGTCACCAACGATTCGTCCTTCGTCGATGATCTCGGCGCTGATTCACTCGACACCGTCGAGCTGGTGATGGCGCTCGAGGAAGAGTTCGAGACGGAGATCCCGGACGAGGACGCCGAGAAGATCACCACCGTTCAGCAGGCCATCGACTACATCAACGAGCGTCGCAGCCAGGCCTGACCGACCGATCCCTGCACCGCCACGGAGGGCGGTCGCAGCGAACCACCCCAATGCCCAGCCAGGGGGACGCAGCTTGACGAAGCGCAGAGTCGTCGTCACCGGACTTGGCATCGTTTCCCCGCTCGGCAGCACGATCGCGTCCGCCTGGGACGGCGTCTGCAACGGCCGCAGCGGGATCGGTCTCCTCACCAGACTCGACACGAGCGCATTCCCGGTGCGCATCGGCGGTGAAGCCGTTGGCTTCAACGCCGAGGACTACATGTCGCCGAAGGACGTGCGCAAGTTCGATCCGTTCGTGCCGTTCGGCGTTGCCGCCGCCATGCAGGCCTTCAAGGACTCGGGCGTGGCAGTCACTGAAGCGAACACGGCGCGGGTCGGCATCGCGATGGGCGCCGGCATCGGCGGCCTGAGCACGATCGAGGAGAACGCGGCTAAATGGCTCGAAGCGAAGACGCCGCGCAAGATTTCACCGTTTTTCATCCCCGGCAGCATCATCAATGCCGCGGCCGGGCAGGTGTCGATCCACCTCGGCATCCGCGGGCCCAACCTGGCGCTCGTGACCGCCTGCACGACTTCCACGCACTCCATCGGCATTGCGGCACGCATCATCCAGTACGGCGACGCCGACGTGATGATCGCGGGCGGCTCGGAATCTGCGTTCACGCCGCTCGGCCTCGGCAGCTTCTGCCAGGCCCGCGCGCTCTCCACGCGCAATGACGAGCCGGCGCGTGCCAGCCGCCCCTGGGACCGCGACCGCGACGGCTTCGTGATGTCGGAGGGCGCCGGGGCGATCGTACTCGAGGAATACGCGCATGCCCGCGCGCGCGGCGCGACGATTTACGCGGAGTTTGCCGGCTTCGGCATGAGCGGCGACGCATATCACATCACCGCGCCGCCCGAGGACGGGGAAGGCGCGCGACTCGCGATGGTCAATGCGGTGCGGGATGCCGGCGTCGATCTGTCGCAGATCGAGTACATCAACGCGCATGCGACCTCGACCGAACTCGGCGACCGCGCCGAGACCGTGGCCATCAAGCGCGCATTCGGGGACCACGCGTACAAGGTGGCCGTGAGCTCGACCAAGTCGATGACGGGTCACCTGCTCGGCGCGGCCGGCGCAGTGGAGGCGATCTTCTCCATTCTGGCGATCCGCGACGGCGTGCTGCCGCCGACGATCAACCTCGAGAGCCCGGATCCGGCGTGCGATCTCGATTACGTTCCGGGCTCCGCACGGCCGGCACCGGTCCGTATCGTGCTGTCCAATTCCTTCGGTTTCGGGGGCACCAACGGCAGCCTGGTGTTCCGCGCTCTGCAGTGAGTCACGGGTCCGGAGCCTCCGACCCGGACGCGCTGCTGCGACTGCACGAGCGGCACCCGGCTCGTTACCCCATCCTGCTCGAAAGCGTGGGTGGCGGCCCAGATCTCGGCCGCTACGACCTGCTGCTCGCGCTGCCCGGTGCGATGCTCGTGCAGCACCCCGATGGCCGTCTCGAAGGGCCGCCCGCGGCGGCCGGGCACGATCGCTTCCTGGCTGCGCTCGATGCCTGCTGGGGCGCCGAGCGTGTCCCTGAGGGCAATGCCGCCGGTGATCCGTTCGTCGGCGGCTGGTTCCTGTACCTCGGGTATGAACTCGCCGCGGAGATCGAACCGACGCTGCGGCTGCCCACGTCGCGCCTGCCGCGCGCGCTCGCGTGGCGCATGCGCGGGGCCATCGTGCGGGACCGGCAGACAGGCGCGCTCGCCCTGCATGCCGAAACTGGCCTGCAGCAGCAGCTGCTGGGCGAGTTTGCGGCCGACTCCACCCCTGCCGAGACCGACGGGGTCCGGCATGAACTGAACAGACCGGTGGCGGGTGCCGTCGAGGAGGAGCCGCCGGAGCGCTTTCTGCACGGCGTGACGGACGTGCTCGAAGCGATCGGCCGCGGCGACGTCTACCAGGCAAACCTGTCGCGCGGCTGGCGGACCATGCTGGCCGCAGGAGCAACGCCGGCCGACCTGTATCGGCGCCTGCGCACGGCGAATCCCGCGCCATTCGCGGGCAGTGCTGCACTGCCGGGCTTCGCGCTGCTGAGTTCCTCGCCGGAGCGACTGCTGCGCGTCCGCGGGCGCATGGCGAGCACGCGACCCATCGCCGGTACGCGGCCACGGGGGGAGTCGCAGGCGCGCGACGCGGCGCTGCGTACGGAGCTGCGCCTGAACGAGAAGGAGCAGGCCGAGCACGTGATGCTGGTAGACCTGGAGCGCAACGACCTCGGCCGCATCTGCCGCGGCGGAACGGTTGCGGTGGACGAGTTCATGACCATCGAGACCTACGCCACGGTGCACCACATCGTCTCGAACGTGCGCGGCGAACTGCGGCCCGGCGTCACGCCGGGCGAGGCCATAGCGGCCGTGTTTCCGGGCGGCACAATTACCGGCTGCCCGAAAGTGCGCTGCATGGAACTGCTGGGCACCCTCGAGAGCCAGCCACGCGACGCGTACACGGGCTCGATGGGCTACCTGGGCCGCGACGGCTCGCTCGACCTCAACATCCTGATTCGCACGCTCGCGGTGCGGGACGGGGTTGTCGAGTTTCGCACCGGCGCGGGCATCGTGGCGGACTCGCACCCGGAGTCCGAATTGGAGGAAACTCGCGCCAAGGCCCGTGGGCTGCTGCGCGCTTTGGGGAGTCATGCATGATCGGACGGCGATTGGTGAACGGTGTCGAGTCCTCGGCCATCTCGGTGGACGACCGCGGGCTGCAGTACGGCGACGGTCTTTTCGAGACCATGGCCGCGATGAACGGCCGCGTGCGCAATTTCGAGCGCCACATGGAGCGCCTGGCTGAGGGCGGCCGCCGCCTCGGCCTGCCGGTGCCGGACCCGAACCTGATCGCCGCAGAGTGCGAGCGGGCGCTGGTGGGTCTGGGTGCCGGCTCGGTGAAGCTCATGGTCACGCGCGGTCCTGGCCCGCGGACCTATCGCCCGCCGGCCGAACCAGCGGTCACCCGCATCGTCGTGTCCTCGGCGCCCAAGCCTCGTAATGACCCCGACGACGGCATCGTCGTGCGGCTGTGCGACACGCCGCTGGGCCTCAACCCGCGCCTCGCTGGACTCAAGCACCTCAATCGCCTCGAACAGGTGCTGGCCTGCGCGGAGTGGGACGACCCGACCATCGCCGAGGGGCTGATGTCTGCGGTGGACGGTCGCATCGTGTGTGCGACTGCCGCCAACGTGTTCCTGGTGCGCGACGGCCAGCTGGTCACACCCGACATCCGCGACTGCGGCGTCGCAGGCGTCATGCGCGGCATCGTGCTCGCCGCCGCGCGTGAGTTCGCCATCGCCACGCAGGTCCGCGACGTGGTGCCGGCCGATCTTGCAGCGGCCGATGAAGTGTTCCTCACCAACGCCATCACGGGTGTGCGCCCGGTGGGTGAGATCCTGGGCGTACGCCGTTACGCCGCGCCAGGGGAAGTCGCCCGCGCTCTGCTCGAACGGACGACGCGAGCCGGCGTGTGACACTGCGCCGCGCTGGCATCGCGCTGCTCGTACTCGCCGGGCTGGCCCTGCTCGGGGCAATTGCGGCGTACGGCGTGCTCCAGCGCTGGCTCGATGCGCCGCTGACACTGAGTGCGGCCACGCTCGGGCTCGACATCCCGAAGGGACAGTCACTTGCCGCGACGGCGCGCGATCTCGCGGCCCGCGGCGTGCTCGAGCATCCGCGCTGGTTGCAGTTCTATGCACGCCTCACCGGTGCGGATGCCAGCATCAAGGCTGGCGAATATGCGATACCTGCCGGGACCACGCCGCGCGGCCTGCTCGCGCTGCTGGAGTCGGGTGCCGTCGTCCAGCACGCGGTGACTATCGTCGAGGGCTGGACATTCCGTGATCTGCGTCGGGCGCTCGAAAGCGAACCGCATCTCGACAACATCCTCGCCGCAAAGGACGAAGCGGCCGTTATGGCCGCGGTGGGAGAAGCGGGCACGCCCGCCGAGGGACTGTTCTTCCCGGACACTTACCTGTTCGGCAAGGGCACTACCGACCTGGAAATCCTGCGCCAGGCGCGCGAGCGCATGCGCCGCGAACTGGACGCCGCGTGGGCAGCCCGTGCCGAGGGCCTGCCAGTCACGACGCCGTACGAGGCGCTCATCCTCGCTTCGATCGTCGAGAAGGAAACGGCGCTGGCCTCTGAGCGTCCCCGCATCGCTGGCGTGTTCACGGAGCGGCTGCGCATCGGCATGCGGCTGCAGACCGACCCGACGGTGATCTACGGACTCGGCACGAGGTACGACGGCAACCTCCGCCGTGCGGATCTCGAGCGCGACGGGCCGTACAATACGTACACACGGGCAGGCCTGCCGCCGACGCCGATCGCGCTTCCGGGGGCGGCGGCCTTGCGTGCGGCAGTGAATCCCGACGAGCGTGACGAACTGTATTTCGTGGCCACCGGTCTGCCGGACGGCAGCCACGAGTTCTCTCGAACGCTCGCCGAGCACGAAGCGGCTGTGCGGCGTTACCTCGTGCGATACCGGCAACGAAACACGGGACGCTGAGATGCTGGGACGGTTCATCACCTTCGAGGGCGGGGAGGGGGCTGGCAAGAGCACGCAGATCGCGCGCGCCGCCGATTGGCTGCGCGGCCACGGCGTGGAGGTACTCGTGACCCGCGAGCCTGGCGGTACGCCGCGCGCCGAGCGGCTGCGCACCATCCTGCTCGAACGCGATACGGAAGCCATGCCGCAAGCGTGCGAGTTACTGCTCATGTTCGCGGCCCGCGCCACGCACCTCGACAACCTGGTGCGGCCAGCCGTGCGTCGCGGCGCGTGGGTGCTGTGCGACCGCTTTACGGATGCGACGTATGCCTACCAGGGCGGCGGCCGGGGCCTGCCGACGGCACAGATCGACGCGCTCGTCGGCATCGTCCACCCGGACCTGCAGCCAGATCTCACGTTGCTGCTCGATCTGCCGGTCGCTGTCGGCCTCACGCGTGCCTCGAATCGCAATGGTGCGGACGGACCGGACCGCTTCGAGTCCGAGCAGCACGCGTTCTTCGAGCGGGTACGCGCCACGTATCTCGATCGGTCGAAGCGTGAACCGGACCGCTTCCGTGTCATCGATGCAGCAGGATCGGTCGACGAGGTGTCCGACGCCATCCGGGCCGCCCTCGGGCCCCTGCTGGAGGCATCGCGGTGACGGCTGAGGCAGACACCGTCACCACCGCCAGCGTGCCGCTCGATTGGCTCCCGTGGCACACGGGCGCGCTTGCACGACTCGAAACGGCCATCACGGGCGGACGCCTGCCGCACGGATTGCTGCTGCATGGGCCGGACGGAGTGGGCAAGGAGCGTTTTGCCGCGATCCTGGCGGCCGGGCTGTTCTGTGCGCAACGCGGCCCAGGGCTGACGCCTTGCGGTACCTGCCCCGAGTGCTTGCTGAGCAAGGCGGGCTCCCATCCCGACCTGCACTGGCTGCGACGTCCTGAGGACAAGAAGTCTATCGGCGTGGATGCGGTACGCGAGGCCTGCGAGCAACTCGGCATGACCAGCATGCGCGGCGGTTACCGCGTTGCCATCGTCACGCCCGCGCACCTCATGACGACCAATGCGCAGAACGCGCTCCTCAAGACGCTCGAAGAGCCGGCGCCGCGCACGCTGCTGGTGCTGGTCACCTCACGTCCCTCCGGCCTGCTGGCTACCCTGCGCAGCCGCTGCCAGCGCGTCGAAGTGCCGCGTCCGCCGGCGGCGCAGGCGAGCGCATGGCTTACGGAGCAGCTTGGCGCGACGCCGTCACCACGACTGCTCGAACTTGCGGGCGGTGCACCGCTCAAGGCGGCTCTGCTGGCGCCGCACTTCGAGGACCTTGAAGCCCAGATGAGCGGCCTGCTGGATGAGCTGCTGGGGGACCGCAGCGAAGTCACGCGGATCGCTGCCACGATGATGGGCGAGGGACTGCCCGCCCGCGTCGACTGGCTCGAGGCATGGTTCGGCCAGACCGTGCGGGCGAGGGCGGTGCCGGATGCGACGCGCCTCACGGTTCCAGGCGGCCCGTTGTTGCAAAGGACGGCGGCCGAAGTGAACATAAGCGCCGCGTTCCGGATGGTGGACCGGTTGCGCGAGGGCCGCAGGCTCCTCGAGGGGTCCGCGGCGCCGCAATTGGTCGTCGAGGCCCTGCTCATCGAGCTCAAGGCCGCGTTCCGGAGCAGAGGAGTCGCCTGATGGGTCCCGTGACACGGCAACCGAACAAGCCTGGGCTGCTGACGCTCACCATCAAGGACAAGAGCGCCCTGTACCTGGCCTACATGCCGTTCGTCAAGAACGGAGGGCTGTTCATTCCCACGAGCAGTAACTACCGGCTCGGCGACGAGGTGTTCATGCTGCTCAACCTGATGGGCGAGGACGAGAAGCTGCCGGTGGCCGGGCGGGTGATCTGGATGACGCCCAGGGGCGCGCAGGGCAAGCGCACGGCCGGCATCGGCGTCCAGTTCAGCGAGCAGGATCGGGGCACCACGCAGCGCAAGATCGAGTCGTACCTCGCCGGCGCCCTCGGCGGCGACAAGCCGACGCATACCATGTAGCTTCGGACCGCGACGGTTGCGTCCGGTACGTGCCGAAGTTCCTGCGGCGCCGGCCTCATTCGAGCCGTGGTGCTCCGGCCCCGCCTGGGAAGGGTCGCAAGACGGCAGCCGCTCCGATTGCCTGATCATTATTCCTCACACTCCAGGCGGCCTGTCGCCGAATAATGACGTCAGTCGAACCCCTTGGCCCGAGGTCCGGACGAACCAATGGCAAAACGGCTCGCGCTCGTAGAGGACGATGATGTCCTGAGGGCGAATTACGCCGACCTGCTTTCCCGGGCGGGTTTCAGCGTCGCGGCGTACTCGGACAAGGAAGCGGCGCTCACGGCGTTTGCCGAGGCACTGCCGGACATCGTGCTGCTCGACATCGCGCTGGGCAGCGAACGGGATGCCGGGTTCGAGATCTGTGGCGAACTGCGTCGTCGCTCGATGACGCTGCCAATCGTATTTCTGACGTCTCACGACGGGGACGTCGACAAGATTTCCGGCCTGCGTTTGGGAGCCGACGACTACCTGACGAAGGACGTGTCGATTGACTATCTCACGGTACGCATCGAGACGTTGCTGCGGCGACTCGAGACGCTGGCCTCTGCTCCCAGCTGCGCGAACGCATTGCGGCCCGTCCCGTCGCGTTCATCGCTCGACATCGACGACAGTGTTTCCCGTGCCTGGTGGCAGGGTACCGAAGTCGACCTGCCCCTTACCCAGTTCTGGATGCTTCGGGAGTTGTGTCGCCACCCGGGGCAGGTGATATCGCATGCGGCACTGATGCGCGCCGCACGAATCGTCGTCGAACCAAACACGATTACGGCGCACGTGAAGGCCATTCGCGATGCTTTTCGCAGGATCGACCCCGGCTTTGACTGCATTCGGACCGAGCGCGGCCGCGGCTACCGGTGGGTCCCGCCGAGCAGCGAGGGACAGGTCACTGCTTCAGTAGCGGCAACTCGACGATGAAGTGCGCTCCCGGGCGGTCCACCGTCGGCTGCGCCCTGAGCGTTCCCCCGTGGTGGCTGGCAATCACCTTGGCAATATAGAGCCCCAGGCCCAGGTTGCCTTCCCGGTCCGGGCGGCGGACGCTCACGAAAGGACGGAACAGGGACGCCACGTCCGGCGGCAATGGTGCGCCATGGTTCACGACTTCGAGTATCGCGAGGTTGGGCGTCGAGTCGAGCGTGACGCGGATGACGCCTTCAGGCTCGGAATGCTCGACGGCGTTGTTCATCAACTTGTCGAGCATCTGCACGAGGCTGTCCGGATTGCCGCGGACGCAAACGCCGTCGACGACTCTGGACTCGAAGCGAAGTTCGCCAGCATCGCGGCGCAAGTCCTCCACGCGACCGACCACCAATCGGGATAGATCGACCTGCTCGACCTCCTGCAGCTTGAGGGCTCCGTCGAGGCTCGTCGCATTGGCAACCTGCTGCAGGATGTTGCGCATGAAATGGAGACTGCGCTGCGCGCGGCCGACATATTCGCGGCCGCTGTCAGGCATGCCGGAGCGCTCGAGCAGCTCCAGCGACGAGCCTATGCCGGCCATCGCGTTCTTGAGCTCGTGACGTGTGAAACCGGCGATGATGCTGAGCCACTCGCTCCGCTCGTGCTCCACCGCCAGACGCCGCCGGTACTCCGTCTCAAAGCGGTGTTGCGTGAGGAAGCGCTCGCGCGAGGCCCAATCGTGCCGAAACGCTCCGTAACTGGCGATCAACGCAGTGGTCAGCAGGGAGGCCGTGACATACCAGAAGTCCGCGGAGAGCACGCCGGTCGTCGCAGCAATGGCAATGATCGGCACCAGCGTCAGTGTCACAACCACGACCGACCAGCGGAACGGCAGGCCCAGACAGGCGTACGCGAACAGGATCGTCTGTGCGACCCCGAATGCGACGTAGGGCTCACTGATCGGACCGGCCAACGCGCGGATCGCGGTCCAACCGAGCCCGTAGAGGGTCATGCAGACGGACAGGAGGGGGATTGCGACGGATGACTGACGAATCAGCAGCACGCCCAGGAACCCGATCAAGGCCATGACCGCGAGCACCAGGAGACGAATCGCGTGGACCGAGTCCAGCGCGCCCGGCGGGATGAACAGTTCGTCCAGTGGATAGAAGAGCAGTGTGATGCTCGCCCCGAGGATCACGCTGCCGAGAGTCCATTTTCTGTTATGGCTGTATTCGTCCTGTAGATACCTGCGTTCGAGTTCCGGGTCCCGGAAACGCAGAGTCCCTGCGCCGTGATGCGTCGCGTACCGACCGAGTGCCATGTCGGCGGGGGTTGACTCCTGCGCCGGATCCCAGCCGACGGACTCACCATTCGCATGGTTCATGATGCCACCTCACCGCAACCTCCCGTCCGGTTGACGAGCCACGATGATCGATCCGGCGCAGAGTACCAAGACAAGTCGATCGTTGCTGCAGCTCGGCGGCACTCGCGGCTACCTGCCATCACGGGCACTCGCATTGGCGAGTGCGACGGGCTACGCCACGGCTTGGACGGTGCATTGGCTGGTAGGGGCAGCTGCAGTTTCCTGCTCATGTTTCATCACAATTCTCCATGCTCGCTGCGTGCTGCCCGGTCTACTGTGCAGATGCGGGAGTGCTTGGATCAATAACCAATCAGCGGAACCGAGGCTCGCAAAGGGCGCGGTGGCAGCAAGGGGGCCTGCAGTAGACCGTCGGCGTGGCACTCGCCGCCATTTTCACGTGGAAGCACATGCAAACGTATAAGGAGCTCAAAATGAAGTCGTTTGTTAAGTATCTCGTTGGCACTGCCGGCTTGGTCCTGAGCATGGGCGCGATGGGGAACCCGGCCGACAACGGTGGGTATGGCGCGGAGAACGCTCCCGGTCCCGTGTTGGACAATCGTGGCAGCATCCTGTGCACGGCGGCGATCAATTCGACGGGCCTGAAGGCCGGTGGCAACACGGTGGCAGCGTCGACGCGGCTCAGTCTCGGCACCTACCAGGTCACCTTCAAGGCGCCGTGCACGGCTGTCACGGCGGCCAATGGCTGGGCGCGCATCGTCCAGGTCGATACGCTGACGGCTGGCACGCTGCCCTCGATCAAGTGCATCACGGCGGATCGCGCCGGGGTGCCCAATGCCGTCTGGGTGCAGTGCTACAACTCCGCCGGTGCATTGACCGACACCTCGTTCTTCCTGTTCCTGCTGCGCTGACACGCTGAGTCGGCC
>Ga0079037_100001659_pt1 | contig 11758 bp, 11 predicted proteins | sample Mud3Dept4metaG_FD_71479 | JGI IMG/M metagenome (GOLD analysis project Ga0079037, IMG submission 71479) | Freshwater wetland microbial communities from Ohio, USA, analyzing the effect of biotic and abiotic controls - Mud 3 Core 4 Depth 4 metaG | ecosystem: Environmental > Aquatic > Freshwater >... | reverse complement strand
CTGGCGTTCCTCCCCATGTATCTCGCAGGAGGCATGGGCGCCGGCGACGTCAAGGCGATGGCGGCGGTCGGGGCTTGTGTCGGCGTTCCAGGAGTGCTGATCGCTGTCGGTGCCACGCTCGTCATCGGGGCGGTTGCGGGCGTGGTCGTGCTGCTCACGGCGCGAGAACTGGTCCCGGCCGCACAGCGCCTGCACGCCAGCCTGCTGCTGGCGCGCGCCGGTGGCGCATGGCGACCGCTCCAGCCGGAATCCGGCGCGGTGGCGGGCCGGCGCTTTCCATATGGTCTCGCGATCGCCGGCGGTGCCGTGGCGGCATTGTGGTGGATGGGTCGACTGCAGGCGCTCATGGCAGGGGGAACGGCGTGATGCACAACCTCGCATTGCGATCCCACGAGCCCGAACTCGCACCCGGGAGTCGCGCGGCCGAGATCGCACCGCGCCTTCGCACCGCGGCGGAGACGGGACTGAGCAGGAGCTTCCTCTGTGAGCTCATCGAGAAGCACCTGTTCGACGGCGGCGTGCTGACGATTGCAGCGCTGGTTCGTCGCACTGCGCTGACCGGAGCGATCATCGAGGAACTCCTGACTTTCCTGCGCCAGGAAGGCCGCATCGAGGTCCGCGCCAAGGTGCCCGACGAGCAGGGGCTGCGCTACGGCCTGACGGACCGCGGGCGTGCCAGTGCCATGGATGCCCTGGGTCGGGGGGGCTACGTCGGTCCCGCACCCGTGCCGCTGTCGCGCTACCTCGAGGTCGCTGCGGCGCAGTCCGTCCGGGGCCGCCGCGTGACCCAGGAGCGGATGCGACGGTCGTTCGCGGATACCGTGCTCGATCCCGCCATGCTCGATCGGCTCGGGCCGTCGATGAATTCCGGAAAAGCGATCTTCGTCTACGGACCGGCCGGCACGGGCAAGACCTACGTCACGCAACGGCTGGCTCGATTGTTCGACGATTCAGCCCTGGTGCCGCACGCAATCTCCGTGGGAGAAACGGTGATCCAGCTCTTCGACCCGACGCTGCATCGGCCGATCGAGCAGCCGCCGCCGGCGGTACTGCTCGACGACGGACACGACCCGCGCTTCGTCCGCTGCCGGCGGCCCGTCGTCATCACGGGTGGCGAGCTCGGTCCGGAGATGCTCGAGGTGCAGTACGACCCGGCCACGCGCCAGTACCGCGCGCCGCTTCAGCTCAAGGCGACCAACGGCATGTTCATCCTGGACGACCTCGGCCGGCAGCGCGTGGCGCCGGAAGTCGTGCTGAACCGCTGGATCGTGCCGATGGAGGAGGGGCGGGACTACCTGAGTCTCGGCACCGGCCAGCACTTCTCGGTGCTGTTCGACGTGATCCTGATCTTCTCGACCAACCTCGACCCGCTCAAGCTGGCCGACGAGGCGTTCCTGCGACGCATCGGCTACAAGCTGCGCTTCGATTACCTCACGCCGCAGCAGTACCAGGCCATCTGGAGCCAGGTCTGCGCCATGCGCGACGTCCCGTACGACCCCGCGGTATGCCAGTTCGTCATCGACGAGCTGCATGGACGCCGCCGGGTCCCGTTGCTGCCCTGCCATCCGCGCGACCTGATCGGCATCGCGCTCGACCGCGCGGACTACCTGGACGCGAGCGAGCGCCTGACGCGCGAATCGCTCGGCTGGGCATGGGAAAACTACTTCGTGCGGCTCGACGCCGCGTCGTTCGACGATAACTAGCCGGATTCACCTAGGTGGCTGCAATGATCAAGCGAAGAGGTCTGGTTCTGGTGATGGTATCGCTGGTGCTCGCGCTGGGAGCGGCGATGCTTGCGCGCAACTGGATAGCGGTGCAGCTGAACGCGGCTGCAAACAGCGGGCCCGCCGGCACCGCGGTCGTGGTCGCCGCGATGGACATTCCGTTCGGCACCAAGGTCGAGGGCCGGCACGTGCGACTGGTCGAGATGCCGAACGGCTCCGTGCCCAGCGGATACTTCGGCAGGTTCGAGGACGTGGTCGGGCAGATCGCGACGCAGAAGGTGCTCACCGGCGAGGTGCTCGTCCGTGAGCGCTTCTCCGAGCACGTCGGCGGCAGCACGCTGTCCGCCATTATCAAGCCCAACATGCGGGCCGTGACCGTGCGAGTCAACGACGTGGTCGGCGTCGCGGGCTTCCTGCTCCCCGGCAACCGGGTCGACGTCGTCAGCGCCCGGATGGTGGAACGTCGTGCGGTGACCGAGACCATCCTGCGCCACATCAACGTCCTGGCCGTCGACCAGACGGCCAAGACGGAGAAGGACGAGCCGGTGGTCGTCAGGGCGGTAACCCTCGAGGTCACGCCCGAGCAGGCAGAGACCCTCGTCAAGGCGCGGGAAGAGGGCGAGATCCAGCTGACACTGCGCAACCCGCTCGAGGAGGCGGAGCCGGAGGTCGTGGCCAAGGAAGAGCCGAGGCCGGCACCGACGGTCGTGCGCACGAAGCGACCGAAGCCACAGCCGGAACCGGCGGCGGAGACGGTGACCATCATCCGCGGCACCAACGTCGAGCAGGCCAAGGCCGGTGGCTGACACCACGGCCCCAGCACAGGGAGATCTCCATGTCTAACGCAAGCTTCTTCCGCCGGGCCGGGTCGTTCGCAGCGGCACTCGCCTGCCTGGCGTTCGTGTCCGCCACCGTGTCCGCACAGGACGCGGGCGCGGCCAAGGTTCGGGTCGGATCGAGTGCGAGCCTCGCCGTACCGATCTACAAGAGCCGCACCGTCGAGCTGACTGCTCCGGCCAAGCGGGTCTCGATCGGCAATCCTGACATCGCCGACGTGCTGATCCTGCGCACCAACGAGCTGTACGTGCTCGGCAAGGACCTCGGCTCGACCAACGTCATGCTCTGGGACCGCGACGACGTGCTCATCAGCTCGATCGCAGTGGAAGTCACCCACGACCTCGACGGGCTCAAGCGGCAGCTCGCCACGCTGCTGCCCGGCGAACCCATCCAGGTCTTCAGCGCGCAGCGCAACGTGGTACTGGCCGGACAGGTCACTAGCCCGGTGCGCATGGATGCCGCAGTGCGGCTGGCCAAGGCCTACCTCGAGCAGGCCGCCACTGCCAAGGAGAAGATCTTCTTCGAGCAGAAGCAGGGCAGCGCCTCCGGCGGCGAGCGCAAGGCCGGTGAGGTCATCAATCTCATGACCGTGGGCGGCGCGCAGCAGGTCATGTTGCAGGTCAAGGTGGCCGAGGTGCAGCGCAACCTCAGCCGCAAGCTGGACTCGCAGCTCAGCACGCTGACCAACAATGGGCAGTGGGTGTTCGGCGGCGTGAACGGCGGGGCGACCTTCCCCGACGCTCTCTTCCAGCCCGACGACGTCCGCATCCCGATCTTCGGCAACGGCACCAACGGGGGCGGCAACCCGATCGGCCCGGTGTTCGACGAGTTCATGCCCAACCCGGCGTCGATCAGCGACACCGGCATCTTCGCGAGCTATCTCGGTAACGAGTTCGTCGCCAACCTCGTGCTGGACATCGCCAAGCAGAACGGCCTCGCGAAGATCCTCGCGGAGCCCACGCTGACGGCACTCACGGGGCAGGAAGCGCAGTTCCTCTCCGGCGGCAGCTTCCCGATCCCGGTCGCCGACAACGACGGCATTACGGTCGAGTTCAAGGACTTCGGTGTGAAGCTGCTGTTCGTGCCGGTGATCCTTGGCGACGGCCGCATCAACCTGAAGCTCAACATCAGCGTCAGCGAGATCCTGCCGACCAACACCCTGATCGTCGCGCCGATCACGACCTCCGGGCAGGCCAACTCCGTGTTCGCCATACCTGCGCTGACGGAGCGACGCGCCATGTCCACGGTCGAGCTGTCCGACGGCCAGACGATCGGCATCGCCGGCCTGATCAACGAGAGCATGCGCGAGTCGGTCAGCAAGTTCCCGGGGCTCGGCGACATTCCGATCCTCGGTCAGCTGTTCCGCAGCCAGGCCTTCCAGAAGGGCGAGACCGAACTCGTGATCCTGGTGACCCCGAAGCTGGCCAAGCCACTCAAGCCCTCGGACATCCGTCTCCCCACCGACAGTGTCGTGGAGCCGACCGATGCGGAGTTCTACATCCTGGGGCGGATGGAGGCCCTGGGATCGCGCAGATCCGGGTCGAACAGCACCGCCAGCACCGCGCCCGCCGCGGGCCCGGCCCCCGCCGCGACCGATCCGGCCGAGGCGGAAGGCCCCGCCTCGGTGGTCATGGCACCGTCGCCGGGAGCCGCGGGCGGCGCCGGCGGCGCCTTCGGTCACACGCTGCAATCCAATTCCGGTCAAGGAGCTCCGCGATGAAGACCTCTACCTGCCTGTTCGCCGGCGCTGCGCTGACGGCGCTGACCGGTTGCGCCGAGACGCCGCGCGTGGACGCCGAGTTCGGCAATTCGGTCCGTCACATGGTCGAGGCGCAGACGCTCGATCCCGAGGCTGCACGCAATCCGCCGGCGGAGGCGCCGGCCGTCGGCGACGGCCAGCGCGTCGAGAGCGTGCTCGAAGGCTACCGCAAGGACGTGTCGCGCGGCACCGAAGACGTGCGCCGCGACGTGGACTTCAGCGTCGGCAAGTGATGGACGACTGAACGGACCTGCGGCGGGAGGGACGACGATGCGCAGCGGAGGCGGTTACGGCACGAGGGAGCGGCAGCGCGGCGCGGCGCTGATCCTGATCGTTGTCGGCATGGTCGCGCTGCTGCTGATGGCAGGCCTCGCCCTCGATGGCGGGCATGTCTTCCTCAACAAGACGCGGCTGCAGAACACCGTCGATGCCGCGGCGCTGTCGGCCGCCAAGACCATCGACGAGACCAACGGCAACACTGCCGAGGCCACGGCCGCCGCGCTGGTGGCGTTCGGCAGCAATGCGGCCGCGGCCGGGAACGCCGAGTTGTCGCGTGCCTACGGGGGCGGGGCCGGCGATCTCACGGTGACCGTCGAGTACTCGACGACGCTGCGACCCTTCGCGCCTGGCGCGCCCAACGGACCCTACGTACGCGTCATCGCGCGCGGCTTCACCATGCCGGCGTGGCTGGTGACGCTCGCGGGCATCAACGAGAAGACGGTGGCTGCGACCGCCGTCGCCGGGCCCAGCCCGACGCTCAACCAGCAGGTCTGCAACCTCGCACCGATGATGGTCTGCGGTGATCCGTCGCGGAATCCCGCCGAGGACCCGGAAAACTTCTGGGGCTACGAGCTCGGCGCGCCGGACGTGCTGAAGACGGCGGCCAGCGGCCACTGGGAAGGCACGCCGGGCCCGGGCAACTTCCAGCTGATCCGCCTCGGCGGCTCGGGCGCCGCGGTCGTACGCGAGAACCTGGCCGGCGGATACCCAGGGTGCGTCAGCGTCGGCGACACGATGGAGACCGAGCCCGGCAACTCCGTCGGCCCGGTCGCCCAGGGCATGAACACGCGCTTCGGTGAATACAGCGGTCCGATGGCCGGAAACCAGGCCCAGTATCCGCCCGACGTCATCGTCGACGCGCAGTCGCCCTCGCTGGTCGCGGGCGAGGATCCGGTCACCGGCGAGGACACGGTGCTGCAGAACGGCCAGGTCATCACCCGTGACAACGTCGAAGAACTGTATGACTACGAGGACTACCGGACGGACCTGCGCGAGCCGGCGGCCTATGACTACCAGCCTCGCGAGTCGGGCGGCATCGGCGAGTACGAGCGGCGCAAGGTCACGATCCCGGTCGGTGACTGCACCACCACGACGAATGGACAGGGCACGGTGCCGGTGCTCGGCTTCGCCTGCTTCTTCCTGCTGCAGCCGGCGGTGCAGCGCGGCAACGAGGCGCACGTGTTCGGGCAGTTCGTCGGCGACTGCACGGTGAACGGCATGCCTGGCCCGGGCCCGGGCAGCGGACCGGAACCGTACCGGATCCAGCTCTATGACGATCCCGACAGCAATGATTCCTGAGCGTCCGGGCCCACATCGGTCCAGAGCCCGGCAGCGCGGGGTGGCGACGCTCGAGTTCGTGATCACGTTGCCGCTGCTGATGCTGCTGATTCTCGCGACCGCGGAAGTCGGACGGGCGCTGTTCCAGTACAACACGCTCACCAAGGCCTTGCGCGATAGCGCCCGCTACGTGTCCGGAGCGCGCCCGGGCAGCACTGGCGTCTTCAACCTCACGCCGGAGATCAGCGCGAATGCGCAGCGCCTGGTCGTCTACGGGAACGCGGCCGGAGCCGGTCCCACGCTGCTGCCGGACCTCGCACTCTCGGACATCACGGTCGCGAACAGCGGCGCGGGCTACGTCACCGTCTCCGCCGTCTACAACTTCACGCCCATGCTCGGCGCGCAGCTCGAGACCTTCGGGGTCGTCGACCCGATACAGCTGGCGTTCCCGATGCGGGCCGCCGTCGTGATGAGGGTGCTGTGATGCAGCGCAGCCAGCGCGGGACGACCACCGTCGAGTTCGCGATCATCGGCACCGTGCTGATGACGATCCTTTTCGCCATGATCGAGTTCGGCCGGGCGCTGTTCGTGATGAACGCGCTCACCGAGGTGACGCGGCGCGCGGCGCGTGTCGCCACGGTCTGTCCGGTGAACGACCCGGCCGGGGCCAGCGCCGGAGTCTTCGGCGACGGTGACGGCCGCAGCACGGTTGTGAACGGGCTCACAACGGCCAACCTGGCCATCGAGTACCTTGACCAGGCGGGAAACGTCGTCGCCGACCCGGTCGGCGGCTTCGGCAGCATCCGATACGTGAGGGCAAGGATAGTGAACTTCACACACCAGCTGGTCATTCCGTTCGTGATGCCATCCATCGCGATGCCGGCTTTTCCGGCGGTCGTGCCGCGCGAGAGCCTTGGCATTCCACGTGAGGGTGTCGTTGAGCCCTGCTGAGGGTCCACCGGCTACGAGGTTCAAATGGGCGACAATTTCCGCATCCTCCTGGTCTCGCGCAGCCGCAAGGTGCTCGACGACCTGGCCGGCGCCCTGCACGGGCAGGCCGGCATCGAGGTCGAGCCGCTGCTGATCGTGAACGGGCACGTCGATCCGCTGCACGGGTCCCGCGCGGTGCCCGATGCGGTCATCCTGCATCTCAGCGAGCGCTGGCGCGAGGAACTTGCGGCGCTGATCCAGCGCCCGCAGGACCAGCGTCCGCCGCTCATCGTGCTCGGCCCTGCCGCGGACATGAACGTCATGCGGCTCGCCATGCAGGCCGGCGCGCGGGATTTCCTGCCGGAGCCGTTCGTGCCGGCCGACCTCGTCGAGGCGGTCGAGCGCACGGTCCGCGACCGGCAGGCCGCGGCGCAGGTCGGCCAGGCGACCGTGACCGCGGTGGTCAACTGCAAGGGCGGTTCCGGCGCCACGCTGCTCGCCTGCAACGTCGCGCACGTGATGGCGGCCGTGTCCGGGCGGCGCGTTGCGCTCGTCGACCTGGACGTGCAGTTCGGCACCCTGCCTCTCTACTTCGATCTCTACCCGCAGCGCGGCCTCGACCAGGCGCTCGCGAACCTCGACGAGCTCGATGCGGTCGCGCTCGACGGCTACATGGTGCGGCACGCCAGCGGTCTAATGGTGCTCGGTCACTCCGGGGACGAGGCGCTGCAGCTCGGCGAGCTGCCCGGTCGGGACATCGAACGGCTGCTCGACATCCTCTGCCTCGCGCACGACGACGTCGTCATCGACCTGCCCCGGCGCATCGATCCGGCCTCGGTCGCGGTCCTGGAGCGCGCCGCGAACGTGGTCGTCGTCGTGCAGCAATCGGTGACCACGCTGCGCGACGCGACGCGGCTGCTGCGCATCCTGCGCCGCGACGTCGGCGTGCCGCGCGATCGCATCTGCATCGTGGTCAATCGCTACGACAAGAACGCGGCCGTGACGATCGAGGACATCGTCAAGACGCTGAACTGCGGCGAGCCGAGCCGCGTGCCGAACGACTTTCGCACGATCTCCGACTGCGTCAACACCGGCACGCCGCTGTATGAGTACGCGAGGAACGCCGCAGTGACGCGCGCGGTGATCGCCCTCGAGGCGCGCCTTTCGGGCACCGCAATACCCGAGCGACTCAGCCTGCTGAGCCGCACCTTCTCCGGACTTCTCAAGCCGAGGTCGTCGACGTGGCCAGTGAACTGAAGGACCTGTTCCAGCGCTCCCAGCGTACGCGCCCTCCGGGCGCGGAGGCCGAGGAGGCCGACGAGCGTGCGCGGCCGCTGAGCGCGACGGAGCGCGAGTGGAAGGACCGGGTGCACCAGCGGCTGCTCAAGGTCATGGACCTGTCGCTGGTCGGGGGCCTCGACGAGCGGGAGGCGCGGCGGCAGATCCGCGAGATCTCCGAGCGCCTCATGGTCGAGGAGCAGGCGCCGCTCAGCATGGGCTCGCGGCAGCGGGTGGTGCGCTGCATCGAGGACGAGGTGCTCGGGCTCGGGCCGCTGGAGCCGCTGCTCGCCGACAAGACCGTGTCCGACATCCTGGTGAACCGTTTCGACCAGGTGTACGTCGAGCGCCGCGGCAAGCTCGAGCTCACGGACGTGCGCTTCAACAACGACGGCCACCTGCTCAACATCATCGACCGGATCGTTTCCGCCGTCGGCCGCCGCGTCGACGAGTCCTCCCCGATGGTCGACGCGCGGCTCAAGGACGGCTCACGCGTGAACGCCATCATCCCGCCGCTGGCGCTCGATGGTCCGTCGCTCTCGATCCGCCGCTTCGCGGTGGAGCTTCTGACGATCGCCGACCTGATCCGGCTCGGCAGCCTCACGGAAGAGCTCGCGCAGGTGATGAACGCGATCGTGCGCGCGCGGCTCAACGTTCTCGTCTCCGGCGGCACGGGTGCGGGCAAGACCACGCTCCTCAACCTGCTGTCGGGATTCATCCCCGAGAACGAGCGCATCGTGACGATCGAGGACTCCGCGGAGCTGCAGCTGCAGCAGCCGCACGTGGTCCGGCTCGAGACGCGGCCGCCCAACATCGAGGGCCGCGGCGCCGTGGCCCAGCGCGACCTCGTGCGCAACAGCCTGCGCATGCGCCCGGACCGGATCGTAGTCGGCGAGGTGCGCGGCGGAGAGGCGCTCGACATGTTGCAGGCGATGAACACGGGGCACGACGGGTCGCTCACGACGGTCCATGCGAACACGCCGCGGGACGCTCTGGGGCGCGTCGAGAACATGGTCTCGATGACCGGCATCAACTTCCCCGTCAAGGCACTGCGCAGCCAGATCGCCTCTGCGATCGACGTCGTGATCCAGGTCGAGCGCGGCGAGGACGGCCGGCGACGGGTGGTGAGCCTGCAGGAAATCAACGGCATGGAAGGCGAGATCATCACCATGTCGGAGCTGTTCACGTTCGAGCGCCGCGGCCTGGACGAGCACGGCAACATCCTCGGCGACTTCCACGCCACCGGCATCATCCCGGCGTTCGCCAAGCGGGTGCGGGAGCGCGGCATCGACCTTCCGGTGGAACTGTTCCGCACGCCAGCCGACCTGCGGCGTCGCTAGGGAGCAGCCCGTGAGCACCGGCATGTGGATCTTCCTTGGACTGGTCTTCCTCGCGGTATTCCTGCTCGCACAGGGAACCGTGGTGCCGGTGTTCGGCGAGGGCCGCAAGATGCGCAAGCGTCTGAAGGCCCGCCTGCACCAGGTGTCGACGGCCTCGAGCGAGCCGGCTCTGTCCTCGCTGCTGCGCGCCAAGTATCTGAAGGAGCTGTCGCCGCTCGAGCGATCGCTCGAATCGCTGCCCATGATGGAGGCGCTCGGTCGGGCGATCGAGCAGTCCGGCAGGCAGACCCGCGCGTACCAGGTCGTGTCGCTCTCTCTGGTGCTCATGATTGCGCTCGCCATCACCGGCTGGCTCATGACGCGCCTGCCGCCGGTCGCGATCGCCGCCGGGCTGGCGGGCCTGGTCGTGCCCTACCTCATGGTGTTCCAGGATCGCGCGCGTCGTCTGGCCAAGTTCGAGGAGCAGATGCCCGAGGCCATCGACGTCATCAAGCGGGCGCTGAAGGCGGGCCATCCGTTCAGCCAGTCGCTCAAGCTGGTGGCCGAGGACATGGACGACCCGATCGCGCGCGAGTTCGACCTCACCTTCGCCGACGTGAACTACGGCAACGACGTCCGCCGCGCGATGCTCGGACTGCTCGAGCGCGTGCCGAGCGTCACGGTAATGGCCTTCGTGACCTCGGTGCTGGTCCAGAAGGAAACCGGCGGCAACCTCGCCGAGATTCTCGAGCAGATCAGCAGCGTCATCCGCGGACGGTTCAAGTTCTACCGGCGCGTGCGCACGCTTTCGGCCGAGGGACGGCTGTCGGCCTGGATACTCTCGCTGGTGCCGCTCGCGCTGTTCGTGGTCATCTGGTTCACCACGCCGAGCTACCTGCCTCGCCTGATCGAGGACCCGGACGGCCACGCACTGATCTTCGGTGCGGCGGGCCTCACCATGGTCGGCATCCTGTGGATCCGGCACATCATTCGCATCGAGGTCTGAGGGGGCGTCGAAGTGGAAGCAGCACTGGATTTCCTGCGGGGACTGCTCGGCAGCGGAGCCGGCAGCAGCATGGTGTTGGTGGGTCTGGCGGCCGTGACGGTATTCGTGTTCAGCCTGGGCGTGTCGGCGCTGGTGATAAGCCTGGCAGACCCGATGCGTCGGCGGCTCGACAGGCTGGCGGAGACCCACCGCGAGGACACGTCCCGTGCCCAGACGATCGCGGCCATTCTGCAGCCGCTGGCGGCCTACGTGCTGCCAAAGAAGGACTGGGACCGATCGCAGGTAAGTCGCCAGCTCGTGCACGCGGGCTTCCGCGCATCGGGCGCCGTGACGGTCTACTACGCGACCCGGGCCCTGCTGCTGATCCTGCTGCCGGCGAGCGTGCTGGTGGCCTCGCGATGGCTGCCCGAGGTGCCGACCGCGAAGATCGTCTTCTATGCCGGAGTTGCCGCGTTTCTCGGCTCCATCCTCCCCGGAGCCGTGCTCGACCGACTGGTCGCGCGGCGCAAGCGCGCCCTGCGGGTCGCGTTCCCGGACGCGCTCGACCTCCTGGTCGTGTGTGTCGAGTCCGGCCTCGGCCTGGCGCCGGCCCTGCAGCGCGTGGCGGACGAGCTGACGGTGAGCCATCCGGAGCTCGGCGCGGAACTGACGCTCGTCAACACCGAGATCCGCGCGGGCGTGGAGCGACCGCAGGCTCTCAAGAACCTGGCCGACCGGACCGGGCTCGATGACATCCGCGGACTGGTCGCGCTGCTCGTGCAGACCATGCGGTTTGGCACGAGCGTGGCGGACGCGCTGCGCGTCTACTCGGAGGAGTTTCGCGACAAGCGAATGCAGGCGGCCGAGGAACAGGCCGCCAAGATCGGTACGAAGATGATCTTCCCGCTCGTGCTGTGCATGTTCCCGGCGTTCTTCCTGGTCGCCATCGGACCCGCAGTCCTGCGTCTGATCGACGTGTTCGGCCAGATGGCGAGGTGACCTGCCCGTGACGATCAACCCGTCTTGCGGACTGCAGCGCCGGCTCGCTCCGGCCTCGATCTGCGCCGTGCTGCTCGCGGCCCTCGGTGGCTGCGCGAGCGAACCGGTCAAGCCTCCGGCCCCGCCGGTCGACTCCGACCAGCTGTACTCGGGTCAGCCGCGCGCCGTGTACGGCACCGAGTTCCCGGCCGGATCGGTGGCCGAGGCAACCCTCCGCGGCGATGCGGCCATCGCCACCGGCGACGTCGACCGGGCGCTGTATTTCTACGTGGAGGCACTGAAGCTCGATCCGAACCAGGTGCCGGTGATGCTCAAGATCGGCGCCATCCATCGCCAGCGTGGCGACCAGCCGCGGGCGCTCGGGGCCTAC
>Ga0079037_100001658_pt1 | contig 11758 bp, 5 predicted proteins | sample Mud3Dept4metaG_FD_71479 | JGI IMG/M metagenome (GOLD analysis project Ga0079037, IMG submission 71479) | Freshwater wetland microbial communities from Ohio, USA, analyzing the effect of biotic and abiotic controls - Mud 3 Core 4 Depth 4 metaG | ecosystem: Environmental > Aquatic > Freshwater >... | reverse complement strand
TTTTTTTATTATTTATGAGTCATAGATTCCTTATATATGAATCTGTTTTTTTGATTATTCTGATAATAGGTTCAAATAACCTTTTTAGTGATAAATCAGATCTTTTTTCAAAAAATCCGGTTATAACGGATAATAGATCGGTAGTTCTTCAGGCAAATACGGATAACTCCGTTTCAGTTGAAAAGATAAACTCAAGGATTTTATACCTGAGCTCTTTGAATGATACCATAGGACTGTTATCCCTGGCTGATACTCTATACCAGTCGGTGGTTATAAACAAATTGGACAGTTCAACCATGTCAGAGTTATATTATTATATAGGTGTCTGTAATCTTCTGACAAACAAATATAACGAGGCTATTGTAAACCTGAAACACTCTGTCGAAATTAAAGCTGATTTGCATATTGAAGACAATAATTATTCAAAGGGTATATATAATATAGGCGTAGCGTACAATTTTCTGGGAGATTATATCCAGGTATGCAGGTATATGCTCGACTATATAAAGACAGCTGCAAAACTGTTTGGAGATAACAGTCCTGAAGTTGCTGAAGCATATTCAATCCTCATTGGTGCAACTATTGAATGCACAGACTATGACAATTTCATTGATTATACAATCAGGGTGCTTGGGATTTTAAGTAATAACAAAGATGCCCTTGCCGGAGACAAGCTAAGTCTGCTTTACAATAATATAGGGATTGGTTATGTAATGATGTCTGATTATGCCAAAGCCAGGATTTATCTGGAACAAGCCGAAACTCTGATAAAAGAAGGAAACATACTGCCTGACATTAACTATATCAACCTGACAAACAGTCTTGCTATAACTTACAGGTACCTTGGATTAACAGACAAAGAGGATGAGTATTACAATAAAGGTATAGAGCTTGCAATATCTGATAATTCATCATTGGCATTTAATATGATAAACAGCTATGCAATTGCTCTGGGAAACTCAGGTAAAATACAGAAAGGTGACTACCTTCTTTCCAGGCTGGTTGAACGTGCCGCAAATGTATATGGAAATGACTCACGGAATTATATTGAGGTGCTCAAAAATTACGCTGAATATTTGCGAACAAATAAAAAGGATATCAGGAACTCAATTATATTATACCAGGAATGCATCAATTATCTGAACAGGCACAAGCAGGATGAAAGCTTAAGGTACCCTGTTTTATGGGGCTATGCAATTGCTCTGTATGAGAATGGAGAACCGGTTAAAGCACTCGAAACGATACAGGAGCTGTTATTTTATGGGAAAAAACTCAGAACGCCGATAGATCTGTATCAAAATCCTGTCCCGGATTCTATCCAGGCTGACGGGGTTTCTTTGAGAATTTTACGTTCCAAATATGAAATATTATGGTATATTTATTCAGGATCTGGTGAACAGAAAGCCCTTGAAGCTGCTGCAAATACCTCTGAGTTAATAATTTCCATAATTGATAAAATAAGAATCAATATTAGTGAAGAAGAAAGCAGGATCGTCCTGGGTAACCGCTACAGGGATTCATATCTGCAGGCAATTCGTGATTTTGAATTATGTTACCAGAAGACAGGGAACCGTAATTATCTTGAAAAAGCTTTTGGATTTGCTGAAAAAAGCAAAGTAGCCGTATTACTGGCTGCTACAAGGGAACTTAATGCAATTCAGTTTCATATCCCTGCGGATGTCGCAGAACGTGAAAAATCTCTGCTCAGGGAAATCGGTTTTTATAATTCCAAGATTTTTACGGAGAATGATAAAGACAAACCTGATAAAATCTTGTTATCTGCATGGAAGGAAAAACTCTTAAGAGCAGTAAACGAACGTGATTCCCTTGCTCTGACTTTTAAAAAGGATTATCCGGGTTATTTCACCATGAAATATGACACCAGAGCTCCGGAAATGGCTGAAATACCATCTCTTATTGGCAGAAATTATAATTATATTAACTATATTTTATCTGACTCTCTGGTCTATATATTTCTGATTAACAGAAAACACCAGGAACTACTGACATTTAATATCGATTCTCTCTTTCTCAAGAAAATAGGCGATTTCAGAATCCTATTATCTGGTACCTCACAATCGGAAAATGCCAGGGCAAGGTTTGACACTTATCAGCAAATTGGATATGATCTTTATAAAATATTGATTGAACCACTGAGGGAATATTTCATTTCGGATAATTTATTAATCTCGCCTGATAATATCCTTTCATATCTGCCATTTGAAACAATATTGTCTTCATTATATTCCGGTGAAGAAATCCTCTATCGGAAATTAGATTATCTCATGAATGATTTCAATATCTCCTATACATATTCTGCAACTTTTATGAAAGAGGTAGTAAAACGTGACCATCAGGGAATGAATGAACTGATAGCGTTTGCTCCGGTGTATAATAAAACAATTAATATTGATTCAATATTTCGAAACAGGCAGGGCGGACAAAATGTTCTTTACGATCTCCCATATGCAAGGCAGGAAGCAGAATTTATCTCGGATATATCCAACGGAACTCTTTATCTGAATGAGGATGCCAGGGAATCCATATTTAAGGCTCTGGCCGGAAAATATGATATTATTCATCTTGCTATGCATACAGTTCTTAATGATCAGAATCCAATGAATTCTGCAATGATTTTTGCACAGGATGATGATAGTCCTGAAGATGGATTATTATATACTTACGAGGTTTACGGAATTCCTATGAAGGCCAGAATGGTGGTTCTGAGCTCCTGTAATACCGGCAGCGGAAAACTTCACACGGGAGAAGGAATTTTAAGCCTTGCAAGGGGATTTTTATATTCAGGCAGCCAATCCGTTGTAATGTCTATGTGGGAAATCGATGATAAATCAGGAACAGATATTATCAGGATGTTTTATGAAAATCTGAAAAAGGGAAAATCAAAAAGTGAAGCCCTGAGGAGTGCCAGATCATCTTACCTTAAAAGTGCCAGTCAGTTAAGATCACACCCATACTTCTGGTCAAGCCTCGTAGTCTATGGTGAAAATTCTCCTGTCTATTATTCTCGGTGGAAGCCGGAAGTTGAAAATATAAAATTACTGCTTCTGATATTCTCAGCTGTTTACTATTTAAGGTACCGCAAATATTCCTGATACTCGGGATCTTTTTTCACAAGCTCCATAAGCGCTTCCTTACAGAGATATTTTTTCCTACGTGCATAATTTTCATTTTTAAGATTCATCTGGATAGCAATATCTTCATATGAATGTCCCTCAGAGTATAAGGTTAAAACTGTTTGAAAATCCGGTTTCAGTTTTTGAAATGCCCTGCTAACAATCCTTTCAAACATCGCCTCATTTACGTCTTCCACGCTGGCTTCTTCAGGTATATCAAAATCAAGCTCCAGCTCAGTTATTTTTCTTTTCTTCCTGAGTTGAGCGCTCCAGATATTCCGGGCAATGCCAAAAAAATATCCTTTCAGATCCGAAGTCAGGTGTAAACTGTTATCAACAACCTGATTATACAGAACAATTATTGAGTCCTGAAACACGTCTGAGACATCCTCGACTGTTCCGCTGTTTTTAATAACATGATTTTTAACTGCCTGAAAATAATTATTATACAACCAGTTCAGGATCTTTTCGTCCTGATTCTTAAGACCCTCAATGATGTTTGTATCTGAAACTCTTTTAAACAATCCTGTTCGAATTGAAAATCAATCGGTAAAGATAGTATTTCCCTGAAGGAAAACTACTTGATATAGCTTCAGGCTGAGATTTTAAAGATACTGCCGGTATTTCCTAATTAAAATATAAATATCTTTACTTTATGATATCTATTTTCCGGTACTGAAATGTCTTTCCCTTTTATAAAACAACCTGATGCTATGGATTGCGGGCCGGCATGCCTCAAAATGATTGCAGGATTTTATAAAAAGACATTCTCATTGGAAACAATCCGTAAAAAGTGTTTCATCACCAGGGAAGGTGTTTCTTTTCTTGGTCTCTCAGAAGCGGCCGATAATCTTGGCTTTCGCACTCTGGGTGTCAAGATACCATTTGAAATGCTGACTGAAAATGTCCCGTTGCCATGCATTGTCCACTGGCGACAACGACATTTTATTGTCGTCTATAAGATAAAAGATAATAAAATCTGGGCTGCCGATCCGGCAGTGGGACTTATTAAATTGAATCGTGAAGAATTTGTCAGGAACTGGGCTTCAACCCTTTCTGATGGCAGACCCGCAGGGCTTGTTCTTATTATTGAACCAACACCTGCTCTTTTTGAAAAAGAGAATGAAAAGGAGAAGTCCCGCGGATTCAGATTCCTCCTGAAATATTTCCGTCTGTACAAAAAGTATCTGTTCCAGCTTCTGCTTGGCCTGCTGATAGGAAGCTTTATTCAACTTCTTATTCCGTTTCTTACTCAGTCGATAATTGATATTGGACTGAATAACAATGATATAGGCTTTATTTACCTGGTTCTTATTGCTCAATTAGCTCTCGTGATAGGCCGGATGTCGGTTGAGTTTATAAGGGGATGGCTGCTCCTGCATATCGGGACACGTGTCAATGTTTCAATCATTTCCGGTTTTCTTCAGAAACTGATGTCTCTTCCAATTGCATTTTTCGACACAAAGCTTACAGGTGATATTCTTCAGCGTATAGAAGATAATTACAGAATTGAGGAATTTCTTACATCAGCCAGCCTGAGTATCTTGTTCTCATTTTTTAACCTGGTAGTTTTTGGTGTTGTCCTTGCAATTTACAATATAAAGATTCTTATTTTATTTCTGGCCGGTTCTGTTCTCTATGTATTATGGGTATCCCTGTTTATGAAATCCAGAGAGAAGCTTGATCATCAGCGCTTCAGGCAGATGTCAGAGTCCAGCAGCAAACTGATAAATATCGTAAATGGAATGCAGGAGATTAAGCTTTCACAGAGTGAATTAAGTAAACGCTGGGATTGGGAAAATCTGCAGGCATCTATTTTTAAGTTAAAAACAAAGGGACTTGGTATCATTCAATACCAGACTGCAGGTGCAACGTTCATTAATGAAGTGACAAACCTGTTCATTACTATTGTATCAGCAACCGCAGTTCTTAAAGGGAATATGACATTAGGCATGATGCTGGCTGTTCAGTTTATTATTGGCCAGCTAAATGTACCTGTCAGCCAGATAATCGGATTCTTTCGAATGTCACAGGATGCCAGGATGAGTCTCGACAGGCTCTCTGAGGTTCATGAAATGCAGGATGAAGAGCCCGACGTGGAAATGAAAGTGAAGAAGCTTCCCGAAAAAAAAGACATTTTTATAAATAATGTTTCATATCAGTATGAGGGTCCGCATTCACCTTTTGTCCTGAAAGATGTTGATATATTTATTGAAGAAAAGAAAACAACTGCCATTGTTGGAATCAGCGGCAGCGGTAAAACAACTCTTCTGAAGCTGCTTCTTGGATTTTATCTGCCGGTTAAGGGTGATATTTTAATTGGAGACACAAGACTTTCTAACATCAGCCTTAAAATCTGGAGAGAAAAAGTTGGCGCGGTAATGCAGGATGGATTCTTGTTTCCCGAGTCGATTGCCGGAAATATTGCTCCCGGAAGCGACGATATCGATGAACAGAATCTGATTAAAGCTGCCGAAATTGCTAATTTAAAGGGATTTATTGAATCGCTGCCTCTGGGATACAATACAAGAATAGGAGCTAACGGGCACGGGCTGAGCGAAGGACAGAAGCAGAGACTCCTGATTGCAAGGATTATTTATAAGAATCCTGAAATTATAATCTTTGATGAGGCAACAAATTCACTTGATGCCAATAATGAAAAGGTAATAGTTGATAATCTTGCCGGTTACTTTAAAGATAAAACAGTCATTATCGTGGCGCACAGACTCAGCACAGTCAGGGATGCTGATAAAATTGTTGTCCTGGACAGCGGAAGAGTGGTTGAGACAGGCACACATTCTTCACTGATTGCGAACCATGGAACCTATTTTAATCTTGTTAAGAACCAGCTGGAACTGGGAACATGATTCATGACAATGAAAGACAAAAAACCTGAAATCCTGTATTCTGATCCTGTCAGGGAAATAATTTCTAATCCCCCGGGGAAAATCGTAAGATGGGGTACCGCAGTGATATTTGCAGTCTTCTTGATATTATTAGTTCTATCCTGGATAATAAAATACCCTGATATGGTCCCTGCACCAGTGGAAATCACAACCATAAATCCCCCTGTTACACTTGTGACAAAAATAACAGGACGTATAAAATTATTATACGTAAATAACGGGCAGAAAGTTTCACCAGGACAAGTACTAGCAGCAATGGAAACAGCTGCATCAATCCCTGAAATTGAAGCACTGAAAACTATCACAGATACCGTTACAAAGCCTGAAGAATTATCATCCCGGTCAATTCCTCACTTTTCTCAATTGGGTGAGATACAGATATTCTATGCTTCATTTATAAAGGCACTCAATGATTATGAAAACTACATGCAGAATGATTATTACGGCAACAAAATAATTTCAATTACTGAAGAGATCACGGCTCTTCAGGAGTATATCGGGCATATAAAGACTAAGGAAAGACTTGTTTCGGATAACCTGAAAATTGAAGAAAAGAAATATGTAAGAGATTCAACTCTCTATATGAGTAAAGTTTCTTCTGAAAGTGAATATGAAAACTCAAAGCAGATATTCAATAAAAGCAAGCTGGAGTTGCAGGAGGTACGACTTGATCAGTCTGAAAAAATAATTGCTCTCGCAGAAAAGAGACAACTGCTTCAGGATTATCGGATAAAGAGAGAGGAGACACGACAGAACCTGAGTTCCGTCCTGAAAGAATCATTTCTGAACCTTACCGCACAGATAAAGATATGGTACAATGACTATCTCATGGTTTCACCGGTTGAAGGGACTGTAACGTATACAAGGTTCTGGAGCACAAACCAGCCGGTTGTTAAAGATGAACCTGTTCTCAGCATCGTTCCTTTTGAAACTGGCGATTTTGTAGGCAGGATAAATCTTAAAATACAGCGGTCTGGTAAAGTCAAACCCGGACAAACAGTAAATATTAAACTCAGTAGTTATCCTTATCTGGAATATGGTATGGTACGGGGCGTTGTTAAAACAATATCACTTGTACCAACTGGTGATGCATATGTAATTGAAATTACTCTTCCCGGAGGGTTGACGACACTTTATGGCAAGAAACTGGATTTTTCTCAGAATATGAAGGGCACAGCGGAGATAATGACCGACAATTTGAGGCTGCTTCAAAAAATACTAAATCCCTTCAGGTATCTTGTAACAAAAAACCGAACCTGATTTCTCGGTCATTTCAATATGGTTCATAATCATCATCCTTTGATTTTGATATGAACATTGAACCCATTCCCGGACCAGAACCGCCTTTCTTCTTATTTTATTTCACATATTGTTGATTTTCCGGTTGTTCAGAACGTAATCACAATTTGTTAAATCTCTCATTTATTTATATAAAACTTTGAGTTTTAATAAATATTTCAATATTTTCGTACCTTGAAAAATTCATGGTTTGCCATGATGCTGAATACTAAACAAGAGCTGATACCAGAAAGGATTGATTATGACAAAGAAAAATCCGGATGACTCTGTTCATGATGAACAATCCGAAGCAAATGAAAATGCTTCCGGAACTGAGGATGCCACACAAGCTGAAAAAGTGCCTGAAACAGGCAGTAACGGTGCTGATGAAAGTAAAGTAAAGAAAGTAGTACAAAAGGAGAAAAAAAAGGAAAAAGAACAGGAAGACAAAAGGGAAGAAGAAAAGGAGATTGCAGGAGAAAAAGAAAAGGTTATCAAAGAAAATGCTGCTGCTCCTAAAAGAAAGAGAACTGTTAAAACAAGTTCAGCCGAAAGTGAATTAACTGAAATCCACAGTACTGAAACATCCAATCTGGATGATATTATTCTTCCTCCTGTTGATTATTCAGGCTATTCTAAGACCGATCTAGTAGAAACCCTTGGCCTTATTATTGAAAACCGGCCACCTGCCGAAATTCGAAATGATGTTGATCGGATTAAAGTCTTTTTCTATAAAAAGCTTAAGTCTGAAGCTGACGAAAGAAAAAATAAATTTCTTGAAGGTGGTGGCAAGTTAGAGGATTACCGTTCGTGGGTCGATCCGCTGGAGGCAAAAGTAAAGTACCTGCTTGAAAAATACCGGGAGAAAAAATCAGATTACAATAAGGTGCAGGAGGCTGAAAAATATGAAAACCTTAAGAAAAAATACGATATAATTGATAAGATAAAAGAACTTGTCAACCGTGAGGAATCAATCAACAAGACATTCCATGAATTCAGGTTTCTTCAGAACGAATGGCATTCTATTGGTGTGGTTCCTCAAAATGCTCTGAAAGACCTTTGGGAAAACTATCATCATAATGTCGAAATCTTTTATGATTATATAAAGATAAATAAGGAACTCAGAGATCTTGATCTGAAAAAAAACCTTGAAGCAAAGGTTCTGTTGTGCGAAAAAGCAGAAGAGCTGCTGCTTGAACCTAATCCTGTAAACGCTTTCAGGTTCTTACAGGAATTCCATAATCAATGGCGTGAAATTGGCCCTGTGCCGCCGGAATCCAAGAACGAGATATGGGAAAGATTCAAAGAAGCCACCTCCCAGATCAATAAAAGACATCACGAATATTTCGAAAAGCAGAAAGATGATCAGCGTAAGAACCTTGAGGCCAAGATTGCTTTATGCGAGGAGGTTGAAGCTATTAACCTGACGGAAATAAAAAGCTTCAGAGACTTTGACGAAAAAGCCGAAAAAGTAGTTGCGCTGCAAAAAATGTGGAGAACTATTGGTTTTGCTCCTAAGAAACAAAATAATAGAGTCTATCAGAGATTCAGGGATGCCTGTGACGGTTTTTTTGAGAAGAAGAGAGGATTCTATGCTGACAATAAAGAAATACAGCAGAATAACCTGCAAAAGAAGATTGAATTATGTGTCCAGGCCGAAGCGCTGCAGGAAAGCACCGACTGGAAAGCAACAACCGATGCACTGATAAGGTTGCAGAAGGAATGGAAGGAAATCGGTCCTGTACCCAGAAAACAATCTGAAAAAAGCTGGAAAAGATTCCGGAAAGCCTGTGATCATTTTTTTAACAGAAAGACTGAATTTTTTGCTGAGCTGGATACCTCTTATGAAGATAATCTTAAGGCAAAACTGGCTGTAATAGAAGAGCTTGAGAAATTTGAATCCGGTATCGATGTACAGGCAGCTTTTGAACGCCTGAAAGAATTGCAGAGGAAATGGACTGAAATAGGATTCGTCCCGTTTAATATGAAAGATGAGATAACCAACAGATACAGGAATGCATTGAATAAGGAGTTCGACAAGCTGAAAATAGGAGATGAAGATAAGAGCATTCTTAAGTACCGATCAAAACTCGACAACCTCAAAGCCAATCCTAAAGCTTCCAGAAAAATACGTAACGAACGGGATAAATTCTTTACGAAGATCAAACAGCTTGAAAGCGACATAGTCTTGTGGGAAAACAATATTGGCTTCTTTGCAAAATCAACTAATGCAGATACAATGATCCGTGAGGTTGAAGAGAAAATTGTGAATGCTAAGAAAATGATCAAAACCCTCGAGGAAAAAGTCAAAATGATTGACCAGTCAGGTCTTGATGAATAATTCCTGCAAGTTCAGTTTATAAATATTTTAAAAATAGAAATGGATAAAAATACTATAACGGGCATTATTCTGATTTTTGCGATATTCATCGGTTTCAGTATCTATAATAATAACAGATTAAACAAAGGATTTAAAGAGGCACTCAGTGCTGCTGAAACAGAAGTGGCAAACGGAAATCTTGAACGGGCAAGAACAGAATATGTTAATGCTCTGAGATTCAAACCCAACCAGCCGGAAGTCCTGGCAAAGCTGAATGAATTAAATATAAAACTTGGGATAGTCCCTAGTCAGCTGGCAGCGGATACTGCCAAAGTAAAAACTGAGTCAAAAGAATCCTTGCCGGTTACTCCGGTAATAACTTCCACTGACGGAAGCCAGTATGGTCCATTCGCACATGCTGTAAAAGGTGAAGATGATTTTATTACTCTTGAAAATAATCTTATTGAACTGAAAATTTCACAGAAAGGCGGAAGAGTTTATTCAGCACGTCTGAAAAACTATGTTACCTATGATTCACTTCCTTTGATCTTATTTTCAGGTGACTCGACAATTTTTGGATTTAACTTTTTTACGGCTGATAATAAAGCAATTCAGACAAATAACCTTTACTTCAAACCGGTATCCGCCGAAAAATCTTTTGTGGTAACAGACAAACCCTTAAGTGTTAACCTGAGGCTTAATGCTGATAGTGGCAGGTACATTGAATATAAATATACACTTGAACCCGATAAGTATAATGTTGCTTTTAACGTTAACTTCAAAAACATGGAAGGCATTTTGCCTTCCAATCAGAGCAGCATAGCGCTTGATTGGAGGATGTATATACCACAGCAGGAGAAGGGCAGACAGAATGAAGAAAATTATACAACTCTTAAATACAAATACTATCAGGATGATGTTGAAGGATTCAAGTACAGATCACAGAAGGAAACAGAAAAGGCCGATATTACTACCAAATTGAGCTGGGTAGCATTTGTTGATCAGTTTTTTTCATCAGTTCTAATCACAGATGACTTTTTCCTCAATGGATCGTTGACATCAACCAGGACACTCACATCAAAGAAATATATACGTTATCTGACATCTGAGGTTGGAGTACCCATTACGCCAGGATCAGATATTAATGTTGCAATGCGTTTGTACTATGGACCTAATCACATTTCGACACTCAGAAAAGAGGGACTGGAGCTCGAAAAGATATTATTTCTTGGGAAAAATATTATCGGTTGGATAAGCAGGTTTGTGATCATACCTGTCTTTAACTGGCTCGAAAAATATATTAGCAGCTATGGCATTATAATCCTGATACTTACAATTCTGATCAAAATAGTTCTCTTCCCTCTGACATTCAAATCATATCAGTCGCAGGCTAAAATGATGGTATTAAAGCCTCTTGTGGAAGAACTTGGCAAGAAATTCCCGAAGAAGGAAGATGCTATGAAAAAACAGCAGGCGACAATGGACCTTTACAAAAGAGCCGGCGTGAATCCGATGGGAGGATGTCTTCCTATGCTGCTGCAATTTCCTATACTTTTTGCGATGTTCAGGTTTTTCCCCGTCTCAATTGAATTGCGCCAGGAGCATTTCCTCTGGGCTACAGACCTGTCAACCTATGATTCAATTCTCACCCTCCCTTTCACTATACCGATGTATGGTAATCATGTCAGCCTCTTTACTCTGCTGATGACTGCATCATCACTTTTAACAATGAAGATGACCGGTTCTTCACCCGGATCGGAACAGCCTGGCATGAAGATAATGATGTATATGATGCCTGTGATGTTTATGGTTATTTTGAATAATTTTTCTGCAGGCCTTACATATTACTATTTTCTTGCAAACATGCTGACCTGGATTCAGAATATAGTATCCAAGAGGTTTATCGATGAATCAAAAGTTCTGGCTACTCTTGAGGAAAATAAGAAGAAGCCTCTGAAGAAATCAAAATGGCAACAGAGACTTGAAGAGGCCGCAAGGCAGAGAGGAATAAATCCGCCGAAAAGATAAACCACCGATATCACGGTCAGGTACCATTATTGTGAATAGTTAAATTTTCTTAATTATTTAGCCACTTCCGGAAATTAGCATAAATTTATTTT
>Ga0079037_100001657_pt1 | contig 11760 bp, 10 predicted proteins | sample Mud3Dept4metaG_FD_71479 | JGI IMG/M metagenome (GOLD analysis project Ga0079037, IMG submission 71479) | Freshwater wetland microbial communities from Ohio, USA, analyzing the effect of biotic and abiotic controls - Mud 3 Core 4 Depth 4 metaG | ecosystem: Environmental > Aquatic > Freshwater >... | reverse complement strand
ACGTACCTGGTGAACCCGTGGACCGCCATCTACGTGGGCTACACGGACGGCTACGAGAACCGCCCCGTCGCCCCCATCACGTCCCCGCCGCCGTCGCGTGCCGACGTGCCGCTGACCTCGGTCGGCAGGCAGGTCTTCGTGAAACTGAGCTATCTCTTCCGCTTCTGAGGCGCCGGCTCAGATGTCCGCGCGCGAGAGGCGCCGCGCCGCGACCCAGAACGGCAGCACGAGCCAGGCGGCGATCGACCCGGCGAGCAGCAGGCCAGCCTGAATGCGGCCGCCCGAGAACCTCAACAGCGCCAGCGAGGCCGACCCGAACGCCGCGGTGCCCTCAATCAACAACAGCGCGGCGGTCCGCACGGCATCAACCGGGTTGGCGATGGCGGTGGCGATGAGGAGCCGCGAGGCGGCACCCGACCGGAGCAGGGATGCCGCACCGAGGGCCGCAAGGTCGGCAAGCACGACGAGGACGAGCCAGACCACCAGGGCAACGGCGAGTGCCCGCGACCGCCGCCGCCCGATGTTGCCGGCCGCGATGACGGCCGCCAGGCCCAGGCAGATGCCGGTCAGGACGAACGCCGCCGCGACGACCACGAGGAAGCCGGTCACGCCGTCCTCGCCGGCCTGCGAGTAGATGACGAGCCCCGCCGCGCCGAAGCCCAGCGCCTGGGCCGAGACGAGAGCCTGGAAGAGGCCAAGGACGCGGCCGCACAGGATCGTGCCCCGCGACACGGGCTGGGAGAACAGCAGTTCTGCGTTGCCGCGGTCGGAGGCCAGGGCGAGCACGCCCAGCAGCAGCGCCGTCAGCGGAACAAGGAGAATCACGAGCTGCACGAGCGACGCTGCCGTGCGGGAAAAGTCCTGGACGCCGCTGCCGCCCGAGAGCACGTATCCGGAGACCGCCACGGCGAGGGCGAGCACGCCGAACGCGGCGGCGAACGTCTGCGTCCAGCGCGACCGGATCGCCAGGACCAGTTCCTGCCGGGCGCAGAGCCGCAGCGCACGTCCACGCGTTGCCGGAGTCATCGCATGCCGTCCGGCAGAGGGCGAGTGAAGAACGCGCGCACGTCCAACGCCGAGCCGCCCCGCGCGTCCGGGTCGGCGTCGCGGGAGGCCGCCGACGCATGGGCCACGACGTGCGAACCCATCGGCGTGTCGAGGACGGGCACCTTCGTGAATACCGCGGAGGCAGCCGGCACCCAGTCGCCAGTCCGATGGTCCGCGACGTAGGCCGCCGCCCGGGGCGCGCGCTGCGCCTGGCTGCTGAGGTAGGCCGCGAGGCAGCCGAGGTCGTCGAAGAAGAGCGGTTCCTCTCCGGGGGCGACAATCTGCGCCGCAAACCGGGCGTTCGAGACGGCCATCCGGCATTCGGCGCAGGCGTCGTTGCGCGTGTCGAGGGCGGACGGGGGGGGCGGTCCAGCCTGGCAGCCCCAGGCCATCAGCGCCAGAGCCCATGCGATGGCAGGTCTCATGCCGACTCTCCGATCAGCTCGCGGTAGAAGGTATCCAGGCGGCCTTCTTCGGCCGTGAGCCCGCGGATCTCGACGCCCGCATCGCGCAGGGCGTCGAGGGTCGCGGGCCGCAAGGACGGCGGGCCGGGAACCACCAGCTCATCCTGCTCCATGTAGCTGCCCGGCGCGACGGCCCTCACGCGCTCGAGTGGAGCCCCGGCGGAGGCCGCCAGCCTGACGCGCATGACGCCGCGGCGCGCAAGCCGGTCGTGCAGCTCGCGTTGCGTGAGGACCGCGACGAGATGACCGGCGACCAGGACGGCGAATCGATCCGCAAGGCGCTCGACATCGCCGAGTTGGTGGGACGTGAACAGCACGGTCCGTCCCTCTCCCGCGTGGCGCTCGACGACCTGGTAGAACGCGGCAAGGCCGTCAGGATCCAGCGCGGCCGTGGGTTCGTCGAGCAGGAACACCGGCGCGTCGGGAAGCACCGCAACCGCCAGGCCCAGCCGCTGCATCATCCCGCCCGAGTACGTCCCGACGGGCCGCTCCGCGGCGCCGTTCAGGGAGGCGAACCGCAGGACCTCGTCGGTTCGCGAGGCCGGCGCTCCGCGCAGCGCCCGATAGAACTCGAGGACATCCCGCCCGGTCAGGGCGTCGGGAAACGTGACGCGTTGCGGCAGGAACGACACGAGGCCGCGCGCCGACGGAACGCTGGCGTTCTCGCCGGGCTCGCCGAGGACGACCGCGCCAGACGTCGGCCGGATGAGACCCGCCGCGGCCTTGAGCGTCGTGGTCTTGCCCGACCCGTTGGGGCCGAGCAGTGCGAGGGTCTCGCCCCGCCGGACCTCGAGCGTGAGGTCCGAGACGGCGACCTGCTTGCCGAACTCCTTGCGGAACCCGCGGAAGGCAATCACCGTCGGGCGTCCTTTCGAGGCGCCCGCGGGCGGGCCGTGCTGACGGCTGCGCCGCCCAGCCCCACCAGTCCGAGCGACAGCAGGACGCCAGGCGCGTCGAACGCCCGGGCGCGGCGAGGCGGCACGGGTACGCGCGGGAGGCTTGGGGGCCTCGCCAGCGGACGCGGGTCTTGCACCGGAATGGCCGACAGGACCGGGAACGTCGTCTCGGCGGCCGACAACGTCGCGGCGGCGAGCCCCTGCGCGAACAGGTCGGCGGCGGTCAGGTTGCCGCGCATGTGATCGAACACGTTCGAGAGGCGGTATGGCCGATCGGTGACACCGTCGCCGTCCAGGTCGAGCTCACGATTGTCCGACCAGTAGTTGCCCGTCACGACGGTGTCCGTCCTGCGCCCCACCAGCATGAGGGGCGACAGATTGGCCACGAACGAGTTGCCCTCGAACCGGGTTCGCGAACAGGAGTCATACTGGACGATGGCCACGTCGGATTCGGCCACCACGTTCCGCCGGAAGACGTTCCGGTTCGACCCCTCGAGGAAGATGCCCCGGGCGTTGTCGGCGACGAGATTGTCTTCGGCCACCACGTCGTCGCAGGACTTGAAGAGCAGCCCGACGGACGCGAATCCCCGGTTGTGCAGGAACTGGTTGCGGCGGAACTGGATGCGGTTCGAGTACATGATGGCCGAGCCCGCCGCGGCGTACTCGAACCGGTTGTCCTCGAAGACGTTGTCGTCGGAGAACATGTAGTGCAGGCCGTACCGGACCCGGCTCGCCACGTTGCGGGCGACGAGGCCGTGCGGCGACGACTGGATGTAGAGGCCGTCCCGCGCCTCGTAGATCTGGTTGTCGGTCAGCGTGAACCCGTCGGTGTTCCAGACGTGGATGCCCGATCCCTTCTCGCCCGGCTCGAGGCCGGGAACGCCCTCGACGACGGTGCCCTGGACGGACGAGCCCGGGGCCTCGCGGAGGTACACGCCGAAAAGGGCGCGCCTGACGCGGCAGTTCGTGATGGTCGCCCGAGGCGCGGCCACATGGATGCCCGACGTGTCGCGGCCGAGATCGCCGCGGCCCATCCCGTCGACGTCGAAGCCCTCCACGGTCACGTCGGCCGCGCGGATCCGGATCACGCTGCCGGAGCCCGAGCCCTCGAGCGTCGGCCTCCCGACGCCCACGAGGTGGAGGGGCCTGTCGATGATCAGGTCGCCGCGATAGGTGCCCGCCTCGACCACGACGCGGGACCCCGGCGGCGCCGCGTCGATACGCGCCTGGATCGGAGACGCGGCGTCCCGGCCCGGACGCCCCTCCAGACGCCCGGGGGGCGTGACATGCTCCTGGGCAGCGGCCGGCGCTGCGGCCAGGAGGCACGCGAGGAGGACAGCGGCTCTAGTCATGCGCCGGGCCGGTCCTCCGCAGGGGCGTTCCGGGAGGCCATGAACAACGCCGCGAGCAGGAGCAGGGAAGACAGCGCCATGGCGTACGAGGCCGCCTGGGGGTACGAGTACACCTCGAAGTTGGCGAGCTGCTTCGCCCCGAACATCGGGGGCATGAACGGCGCCACCTTGACGGCGGCCGTGGGCGCCAGGTTGTGCCCGTAGACGTACATCTTGTAGCCGAACGACCACAACGCGAACGCGGAGAAATAGACGTTGAGCACGAGCACGTCGAGCAGGCCGCCGAGGGTGCCCATGACGGCGGCGCGGAGATACAGCAGGCCGAGCGCACCGACGGCGAACGGCAGCCACTTGAACTCGGTGAAGTCGTCGGTGGCAAGGTCCCGCATGCCGATGTAGTGGTTGAGGATGTTGATCTCCGGAATGTCCTGCCCGCCGTTCCCCCCGACAAGCTTGTAGCTGTAGATGTCGAGGCGCAGCCCCTCGGGGTACTGCGGCGCGAACATCGTCAGGTTCCACAAGGGAAAGATGTAGACGGCGACGAGCAGCAGCGCTGCCGCGAGGACCAGCAGGCGCGGCGTGGCCCCGAGTGGACGGGCGAGCGCCTGGTTCAGACGCGCGAAGAAGGCTTGCATCGTGCGTTCTCCCAATCGCGGGGCCGCCGGGGGCGGCGAGAAGTCGATCTCGGGGGCGAAAACGGCGGGCGCCCGCGCGGGCGCCCGCCCCGGGGCCTAGCGAACGATCATGTAGCCCTGCATCTCCTGGTGGAGCGCCGAGCAGAAATTCGTGCAGTAGTAGGCGAAGGTGCCGCGCTTCGCCTTGAAGGTGACGGTCTTCGTCTCGCCGGGATCCACGACGATATTGATGTTGTAGTCGAGGATGCCGAGCCCGTGCAGTTCGTCGGTCGTCTGCTCGATGTTGGTGATGGCGATGGTCACCTCGTCGCCGTCCTTCACCTCGAAGTCGGTCGGCGTGAGCGTGGAGCGGACCGCGACCATCTTGACGAGCACCTTGTTGCCGTTGCGCGTGACGCCGGCGTCCTTCACGTCCCAGACGGCGTGCGGGTGCTTGTTGTCTTCCTTCGGGTAGACCTCGATTGGCTTGAGCTTGTCGGCCTTCACCATCTGCGCGTAGTGCGGCTCGGGCTCGGTGAACGCGTCGTACAGCAGCTTCATCTTCTCGTCGGAGATGTCGACGAGCTGGGACGACTCCGGCTGGGACGGGCCGACCGACAGGTGCCGGCCGTGCGACAGCTTGTTGAGGCCGACCAGGTACTTGCCGTCTGGGTTCACCGTGTCGCCCTCGGCCGCCGTCAGGTGGCCGATGGAGTACGACATGGGGATCTTGTCGACCACTTCCCAGGAGCCGAGTTTCCACTTCGCGACGGCGCTGTCCACGAACAGCGAGGTGTACGCGTAGCCGTCGGGGCCGAACTGGGTGTGCAGCGGGCCGAGGCCCACCGGGACTTCAGCATCCTTGATCGATTCGTACTTCAGGACCGGAATGCCGTCCTCGTCGCCGGTGAAATCCTTGTTGCGGATGGCGGTCTGGATCTTTTCGAAGTTGAACACCGTCGTCACGCCCTGGAGCTTGCCCGAGCCCACGATCCAGTTGCCGTCCGGCGCGACGTCCACGCCGTGCGGCGATTTTCCGCAGGGGAGGAGGTAGACCAGTCCGGGCAGGTCCTTCGGGTTCAGCACCTTGACGCCGCCGATCAGCGTGCCCTTGCCTTCCGCGGCCGCCTTCTCGGCCAGCTTCCAGTCGACCATGGCGATGTAGTCACGATCGCGCTGGGTCGAGGTGACTTCGAGCTTGCCGGTGGCGCGTTCCGTGTTGTACGACGTGAAGAACACGAAGCCGTCGGACACCCTCTTGCCGGCGTCCCCGAGGTCGTAGTCGAAGGGCGGCATCAGGACCTGCCAGCCGAAGGACATCTCGCCGCTCTTGGGGTCGATCTTGACGCCGGTGATGACGCCCTTGTAGTCGGTCGCGTACTTGGCCACCTCGACCGCCGTCCCCTTGGGGATCGGGATCGAGAACCGCGACGCCACCACGGAGTACTCGGTGTTGGGCGTGACGAAGGCCGACGCGTGGTTCCCCGAAACGTTCGGGATCGGCCCGAAGATCTGCTTGGTCTTGAAGTCGCGGAGGTCGATGCGCGCCACCCGCCCGTTCATCTCGTTCACGAAGAGCCACCGGCCGTCGTAGTCGCCGTTGGTCTCGGAGAGCGACGGATGATGCACGTCCCCCCAGGTCAGATCACCGAGCATCTTCTTCGACTCGTCGTCGAAGCCGTAGCCGGTGGCGGGGTAGGGCGTGAAGACCGGGATCGTCGAGAGGTGGCGCATCGACGGCACCCCGTAGACGTAGACCTGGCCGGAGTGGCCGCCCGACGCGAAGAAATAGTACTCGTCGAGATCGCCGGGCGCGACGTAGGTCTTCTGCGCGGCGACCGCGATGTCCGACGTGCCGCTCGCGGCTTTCCTGGCCTCCTTGGGCGCGCTGGGCGCGCAGCGGCTGACGAACAGCGCCAGCGCCAGGACGCCTACCGCCGTAAAGGCGGCCGATCGGGAGCGAATCCAACTCATGTGCGTCTCCTCCACGTTGCAGTCACAGCCGGCTCACACGTTCAAGGAGGCACGGGACAGGGGCGCCGGGGACGGCCTGTCGCCTCCGTTCATCACGCGACCTACTTCTGCCCGCCTTCCGCCGCGGCCGCCAGGGGGTTCTTGCCCTCGGCAACGAGGCGCTGGTATTCGGCGAACGCCTCGCGCAGCTTCTGGATCGCGACGTCTTTCTGCTCGGGCGTCAGGACGATCTGGCGCGACAGCACCACGGACATGGTGCCGGTCGGGTTCTTGAGGAACTGGTCGACGGTGACGCCGAACCGCTTCTGCGTGTCTTCGACCGCCGTGGACAAGTCAGGGCCGATCTGCGCGGGGCTCCTGACTTTCAGCGCGGCGATCGAATGGCAGACGAAGCAGCCCGTCTGCACGAACCAGGCACCCGGCCCGGTCTTCATCTCCTCTTCGGCCTGTTTCTCCGCGGGCGTCTGCGGATCGCTGCGCGGCACGCCGGGCAGGAACGCCGCGTCGAACGGCGCCTTGCGCCAGGACAGCACGAGCATCGCGATCGCCTGCGACTCCTTGGTGGACAGGTGGAAGTTGGGCATCACGCTGTCCTGCACGAGGGCCCGCGGGTCCTTCATGTGCGCCACGTGCCAGGCGAAGGCCGTCGTCTGGCCCGACAGGCGGCTGTAGTCGTACTGCTCCGGGGCCTTGTCGCCGACCCAGGTCAGGTCGGGCCCGATGGTGCCGCCGCGGTTGTTGATGACGTGGCACGCGCGGCAGCCCTTCGCCTGGACCAGGCCCTTGGCGAGGTTGATCATGTCGGCGCCACGGGTCTCCCGCTCGTAGCGGTGGCAGATGTTGCAGTTCATCTGCATGAGCGCCGCCTTGTTGTCGACGAGCGAATACGCCTCGCCCAGGGGGCTGCCGAGCAGGGGTTCTTCCCAGTGGGCCACTTCGCCGTGGGCGGCCTCGGTGTCGATCGCCCATCCCTGCCCGCCGTGGCAGGCGCTGCACCCGAACCGCTCGGGCGGGTGCGCCTTCAGGGGCTCGGCGGGATGCGTGCGATAGGGCTGCTCGGCCGTCTCGAAACCCTTCCAGGACACCGCCTGGTGGCACGTCACGCACCGGTCCGCGCGCCGCAGGCCGGGCACCCACACCTGCTGGAGGCCCGACGGGACGGTCTCCGCCCGATCGGCGCCGAGCTTCTCCGCCACCATGTTGCGGAAGGTGTACTGGTAGTACTTGTAGTCGTGCTGGCGGTCGCTCCACGCGAAGAAGGCGGTCGCGCCCACGAGCACGACGCCGATAGCAGCCAGGACCGGGCGATCGATGTTGGGAAACGGGGAGTTGGTTCGTTTCTCCATCTCAGATCCTCCCGGGAATGCCCGGCCACGTTTGCCACGGCCAGTAGAAATTCCAGTACGGCCCGCGCATGAACATGCCGATGAAGGTGAAGGCGAGGATGAAGAGCATCAGGAGCATGAACACCAGGTTCTGGCGCCGGCGGCTCTTCGGGAACCACAGCCCCGCGGCGGCCGCGGAGGATCTGTCCAGCCACGGCCAGACGGTCAGCAGCGTGACCAGCAGGCCTGGCAGAATCACCCCGCCGAGGAAGGCGCCGTTGATCGTGAACGATCCGAGGCGGACCGTGGTGTCGGTGACGATTTCCTGCAGCCAGAGGAAGTACCAGGGGGCCTTCGCCGGATTCGGCGTGATGAGCGCGTTCGCCGGCTCTTCGAGCGGCGAAGGAATGGCGCTGGCGAGGATGCTGACGAGGGCGAACGTGCCCAACACGACGATCAGGGCGCGCCGGGTGAGATCGGGCACCGCGTTCACGGTCAGGTCGGGGGCTTCCGGGGACCGTGCCGTCACGGCTGGAGACGTGCCGCGCGCGACGCCCAGCAGGGTGTAGGTCTTGGTCGGCACGGGCCCGGTGTCGCGGAGCTCCGCGGCGAGGGCGGCCGCGTCGGCCTTCGCCAGGCCGCCGTCCTTGCGGATGCGCCACATGTGGTACGCGAACAGCGCTCCGAGTGCCCCCGGGAGCACGATGATGTGCAGCACGTAGAAGCGAATCAGCGTCGCTTGCTCGATGGCCCGTCCGCCGATCAGCAGTGCTCGGATCGCCGGCCCCACGCCCGGCACCGCCGACGCGATGTTCGTGCCCACCGTCACCGCCCAGAAGGCCAGCTGGTCCCACGGGAGCAGGTAGCCGGTGAAGGACAGGAACAGCGTGAGCAGCAGCATCACGACGCCGATCACCCAATTCCACTCCCGCCGCTGGCCCTGGCCGACGCCGTTCTTGTACGCGCCGGTGAAGAACACCCGCGCGAGATGCAGCACCACGGCTATCACCATCAGGTGCGCACCGATACGGTGGACCGCGCGGATCCACCAGCCGAAGGTCACGACGTACTCGATGTCCTTCACCGACTGGTAGGCCCGCTCGACGGATGGCACGTAGAGGAACATCAGGGGCAGGCCGGACAGGACGAGGAGGAAGAACAGGGCGCCGGAGATCGTGCCGAGCCACGCCGAGTAGTTCCAGGCGAGCGAGGGCTTGTAGACCTTGGAGGGAAACCAGTGGAGCATCAGGTTCGAGACGACGGCGTCGCCGGCTTCTCGGTCCGACCGGGGGCGGAAGCTCCAGAACGGCTGCGGATGCACGCCTGGCGCGGTGCTGCCGGCGGCCGCCCTTCGGGTGAACGGGAGTCTCATGGTCGGCACCTCAAGGAAGCGTCAGGCGGAAGCCGTGGTCGACTTCGTCCGCGAGATCCACGACGAGCTGCCCGTCGTCGGGGGAGACGGTCAGCCGGTACCAGGCGAGCGGCGTCGGCGCTGGGCCCGACACGTTCGACCCGTCGCCGCTGTACCTGGAGCCGTGACACGGGCACATGAAACGGTGGGTCAGCCGGAGCGGCTTGCCCTCCACCGTCTGCTCCTCGGGCCGGGCCAGTGCCTCCGCCCGGACGGTGCAGCCGAGGTGCGTGCAGACGGCGGAAATGGCGTGGAACGTCCTGCCGGTCCGGAACACGAACAGCCGCTCGTCCGGGAGGAACTTCAAGCCGTCGGGGAACTCGTCCGGCGGTCCGACTTTCACGGTCGTCGGGGCGTCGTAGGTCACGTTCGGGACCAGCGATCGCAGCGAGGCGACCGCCTGCGCCGTAATCGCGACGAACCCGGCGCCCGCGCCGAGCTTGAGCAGGAAGTCCCGCCGGTCCGTGTTCTGTGGTTGTTTGGCGTCACTCATCGCGTTCCCACCTGCGTTGGCGCACCGGCATCCCCCGTGTGCGCACTGGACGGCACGAGGCGCTCGGCAATCGTGAACTTCTCCATCGTCATCGCGTCGGTGGGGCAGCGAATGGCGCACAGCCCGCACCTGATGCACCGCTCGTCGTCTTTCACCATCGCCGAGAGGGGAAGGCCCGGCCCCTGCGCGCGCGCCGCGATTGCGTCGCGCGCCGCGGCCTCGAGCTCAAGGCTGCCGAACGGGACGATGGCCAGGCAATGCTCGGGACAGATGTCGACGCAGCGGTTGCAGAGGACGCAGAGTTCCGGGTCGTAGATCGTCTGCACGTGGCAGACGAGGCAGCGGGCAGCCTGGTCGATCGCCTCGGCGCTTCCGTAGCCCGTTTCGACCTCGGTAATCCCGGTGCGGCGGCCGAGGTCGAGCGTCGGCGGGGCCTTCCGGTCGAGGCGCTCGAAGCCGGCGATCATGCGGTAGCGGGACGTCGGGATCTTCTCGATGTCGAGGCGACGTTCGATCGACGCGGTCCCGCGGCTCAGGTGGGCATGGATGGACTGCGCCGCGCGCTTGCCGTTGGCCACGGCCTCGATGAGGTTGCGCGGACCGAAGGCGACGTCGCCGCCGGCGAACACGCCTGGCGCGGAGGTGGCCAGCGTCGCCCGATCAACGCTGATTGTGCCGCCGGGGGTCACCGCCACGCCGTCTTCCGGCTTAAGGAAGGAGAGGTCGGCCCGCTGGCCGATCGCGAGGATGCAGGCGTCGGCCTCAATCGTCACGACGTCGTCGTCCGCGTACGTCGGCGCGAAGCGGCCGTTCGCGTCAAACACGGACGTGACGGCGCGCAGTTCGACGGCCGACAGGCGCCCGTCGCCGATGAAGCGAAGGGGTCCGCGGCGAGTCAGGAACCTGATGCCTTCGCGGTTGGCTTCCTCGAACTCCTCGTGGCCCTGAGTGGTCCGGAGCACGGGCATTTCGTCGAAGTTCTCGAGGGAGACCACCGTCACCTCACGCGCCCCCGCCCGGATGGCCGACCGCGCCGAGTCGAAGGCTTCCTTCACGCGGGCGTCCGACTCCGCCGCGAGCTCAGCGCGCTCGTGTTCCCCGTCGAATGCCGTGTCGCGGAGGGCCGTGCGCGCCGCGTCGAACGCCACGAAGCCGCCGCCGATGACGACCACGCGCTTGCCGAGCTGCACCCGGTAGCCGCGGTTGACGTTCAGCAGGTAGTCGATGGCCTTCACGACGCCGTCGAGTTCGACGCCGGGCGCCTGCAGGTCTCGTCCTGTGGACACGCCCACGGACAGGAACACGGCATCGAAGCCGTCGCGGCGGAGTGCAGCGAGGTCGAAGTCGGGCGTGAGCGGCGTATTGAGGCGGAGATGGACGCCGAGGGCCGTGATCTTGTCGATTTCCGCGCGGATGACGGTGCGAGGCAGCCGGTACTCGGGGATGCCGAAGCGCACCATCCCGCCGGGCTCGGGAGCAGCTTCGAAGACCGTGACGTCGTAGCCCATGAACGCCAGGTCATGCGCGGCCGCCATGCCCGCCGGGCCGCTGCCGACGATCGCGACCTTTTGGCGCGCGCCGGCGGACGCGGCCGGGCTGGCCCGATGAAACGTCAGGGGCATGTGGCCCGCGAATTGGTTGCCCTCCTCGATCGGAGAACCCGCGAGGCGGTCTTGCGTGTCGGGCTGGGTCGACTCGACGCCGTACTTCTCTGTGACGAAGCGTTTCAGGGCCCGAATCGCCACCGGGGCGTCGATGGCGCCCCGCCGGCAGGCGTCCTCGCACGGTGCGGCGCAAACGCGCCCGCATATCGATGCGAAGGGATTGGGCGCACGGGCGACGAGGAACGCGTCTTCGTACCGTCCCTCGGCGATCAGCTGCACGTAGCGCCCGGCGTCGGTCGACACCGGGCACCCGGCCTGGCACTTGACCTGGGCCTTCCAGTGCTCAAGGTCGGGCAGTCGAACCGGAATGGACATAGGGATCCCCTGCGCTTCGCAGCATCGGTCCTTCTGCGCTCCCGGCCTATGACGGCCGTCATAGCCGCGCACGAACGGGCGGCGCGGATTCCGCCGGCGCCGCGACCCTGTTCCGGTTCGAGGGGGTGTTTGATCCATAATGAGCGGCATATGGCGCTCAACGCGTGCGAACTTGAAATCGACCTTTTCTGCCGGGGCATGAGGA
>Ga0079037_100001656_pt1 | contig 11762 bp, 11 predicted proteins | sample Mud3Dept4metaG_FD_71479 | JGI IMG/M metagenome (GOLD analysis project Ga0079037, IMG submission 71479) | Freshwater wetland microbial communities from Ohio, USA, analyzing the effect of biotic and abiotic controls - Mud 3 Core 4 Depth 4 metaG | ecosystem: Environmental > Aquatic > Freshwater >... | reverse complement strand
CGATATAGACCATTCCCGTCATACCGGCGTCAGTATAGTCCCATGCGGGCCCGCAGGAGGCGGGGGGCGGGATCGCTACTTGACCGGCAGTGGGCCGTAGTAGCCCTGTTTCGTCCGGGCCAGCGCGTCGGGCTGGCTGACGCGCACGACGAGCCGCCGCCAGGCCCCGTCTCGTCGGGCGTTCTTGGAGGTGTAGCCGAGCGTGTACTGGCTGGCCAGTTCGTCGGCGATCTGGGTGTAGATGTCAGGCAGTTCCGCGACCTCGGTGGGGAAGAACGCCCGCCCGCCAGTCTCGCGCGCCAACTGGCGCAGCACGAAGTCGGCCTCCTTGAATCCCCGAGACGTCTCAAAGGGGTGCTTCGAGCGGATCCCGATCGCGTAGATTGACGTCTCCGACCGCTTGGCCAGCTCGAGCACTTCCTCGAACGGCAGGAGGCTCGAGGTGTCCTCGCCGTCCGAGAGCACGACGATCGCTTCGCGGCGCACGTCGTCGGCCGACTTGGCGCGGCTCTTCTTGATCTCGTTCAGCGCGATGTAGATGGCGTTGTAGAGCGAGGTCGAGCCGCCGGCCGCGGTGTCTCGGATTGCCTTCTCGAGGCTGGCCGCGTCGCTCGTGAACGGCTGGAGAATGGTGACCCGGCTGTCGAAGTCGATCACCGACGCGGCATCGTTCGGCCGGAGGCGCCGGGCAAAACCCACGGCTGCCTCCTGTGCCGTGGCCAGCTTGTCTTCCATGCTCGCGCTCGTGTCGAGGAGCAGGGCCAGCGCGATCGGCAACTGGGCGCGCGAGAAGAACTCGACGTCCTGCTTCACCCCGTCTTCGAAGACCGCGAAGTCGTCCTGGCCGAGGTCTGTGAGGTAATTGCCGCTCCTGCCCGTGACGGTGACGTTGAGCGAGACGAGTTCGACGCCCGCGCGAAAGGACGGTCGCTGCGATGCCGGGGGTGTGGCCTGGGCCGAGGTATCGCGGCCGGGTCCGACCAGCAGGCCACACACGACGGCGATGGCCGCCGCCGAGCGACGCGATCTCATTGGACCTGGCCTGAGAGCGGGCGCGCCAGGGTGCCGCGAGCTGTCCATCCCTCGCGTGCCGAGGACACGGTCGTCCGCCGCGGCGGAACGAGCGAGGCCGGCCGCGCGAACACCGCCTCGACCTGGGCGTTGAGCTCGGTCGCCAGGGCGACCATGGCGTCCTTGAGGCCGAGGTTCGAAATGAGGTTGACACGGCGTCCGCCCGTTTCGATCGTGCCGCGGTCGATCAGCTGCGCGCGCTCGCGCCACTCGTTGGTGCCGATGCTCGGGTCGGCCGGCGTGTTGAGCACCACGGCGTGAAACGCGGCGAAGGTCTCGTGCAGATCGGTCAGGATGGAGACGTGGTCGCCCGTGCTGAACTCGACGTCCTCGCGCAGGACGGCGACAATGACAGGGCGCGCCGGCTTGCGTTTCGTGAAGCCCTTCGTCGTATCCCGCACGGCGTCGAGCAGGTACGTTCCGCTGCCCGGTCGCGGGAAGAGGCGGCCGATGGCCTTGCGGATCGCCTCGGTGTTCGTTGTGGCGCCAAGCTCCAGGGTTGGCCGGTCGCCCAACGTGACCAGGGCAATCGCGTGGCGGTCGTCCAGCCCGGCCACGAACGCCTCGAGCGCGTCGCGGAAGAACATCGTGTCCGCGCTAGTGGCCGCGCTGTTGTCCACGAGCAGGACCACCTCCATGGGTGTCGTCGCGGGTCCCACCCGCAGGACCTCCCGAGTGACGCCGTCCTCTGTGACCTTGAGGTCGGCCGGCGTCACCTCGGTCACCGGGTTACCCTGCTGATCCAGCACGCTGACATAGACATGGTGCTCGGTGGCCTGGGCCGCCGCGTGTGGGGCGGCCGAGGCGGCCACGGCCAGCACCAGACCGGCCGCGGCCAGGTGCGACGCGCGGAGAATTGGTCGAACGGAAGTGGTGAACAGCATTTGCTTTACGCCAGTATACCGCGGGGCCTCGAGACCGCCTCTGCCGGGTGCGGGTCAGCGGCCTCTGGGCGCGGCGCGCTTCGTTGACGGTCTCCGGAGCGCGTGCTATAACGAACCGCGGCGCGGATCCGAGCGTCTGTCGGGGCCGCGCGCGACAGGTCCACTTGTTGCCCACCCCTGGCCGCGAGCCAGGTCCCAGATGCTGGACGCCTACGTTCCGATCCTGATCTTCATTCTCGTGGCGATCGGTTTCGCGATCGCACTGCTGTGGTTCGCCTGGGCCGTCAGCCCGTCGAAGTTCAACCGGGTCAAGCTCGAGCCGTACGAGTGCGGCATCGAGCCGCTGACCGACGCCCGCGACCGGTATAGCATCCGTTACTACCTGGTCGCGATGCTGTTTGTCATCTTCGACATCGAAACGGTCTTCCTGTATCCCTGGGCGGTGATCATGGACGAGCTCCTGCTGTTCGGGCTCGTCGAGATGATGGTGTTCCTCGGGATTCTGATCGTCGGCTACGCCTACGCCTGGCGAAAAGGCGCGCTCGAGTGGGCGTGAGCGAGCATCGTGGGGTGCCGCGGCGCACTGTGCACCCGACGCGACTGAGGATCCATGGAACCCGCTGAGCCACCTGTCCCGCCTTCAGCACTACCCAAGCCGGCGCCCAAACCGCCGGCGCCCAAGGCCGAGGCGAAGGCGCCGCCGGCGCCGCCCGGGCCTCCCGACCAGGCCCCGCCGGACGACCTCGCGCGGCCAGACTACCTCGCGCCGCTCGAGCAGGCGTGTCCGGGCGGCGTCAGCCAGGTGAGCTACTGGGTGGGCGACTGGACGCTCATCGTCCCGCGCGACCGGCTCGTCGAGGTGGCCACCTGGCTGCGCGACACTCCCGAGTCGCGTTTCGATTTCTGCTCCGACCTCACGGCGGTCGACTGGCCACCCCGTGCCGAGCGCTTCGACCTCGTGTATTGCCTGTACTCGGTGCCGCACCGTCGGCGCGTGCGCTTGAAGGTTCGACTGAAGGACGGCGAAGCGGCCCCCTCGGTCACAGGGATCTGGCCGGCGGCCAACTGGTTCGAGCGCGAGGTCTTCGACATGTTCGGGATCCGCTTCGACGGCCATCCCGACCTGCGGCGGATTCTCATGCCCGACGACTGGCAGGGGCATCCCCAGCGGAAGGACTACCCGCTTGAAGGGCCGGGCGAGCTGCTGCTCGAGGATCCCCTCGAGTGGCTCAAGCTCCGCAACGCGGCGCGCGAGGCTGAGTTCGAATGACCGACCCCCATCCCGTGACCGCGACGCGGACCCCCGTCCAGTTCGACACCGACGAACTGGTGATCAACATGGGGCCGCAGCATCCCAGCACCCACGGTGTGCTGCGCCTCATCCTCCGTCTCGATGGCGAGCGCGTGGTCGACGCCGACGTGGTGATCGGCTACCTGCACCGCGGGATCGAGAAGCTGAGCGAGAGCCGTGACTGGACGCAGATCGTCCTGCTCACCGACCGCATGGACTACGTGGCCGCGGCCACCAACAACCTGGGCTACTGCGAGACCGTCGAGAAGCTGATGGGACTCGAGGTGCCCCGCCGCGCGCAGTACATTCGAACGGTCCTGGCGGAGCTGCAGCGGCTGGCCAGCCACCTGGTCTGGTTGGGCACGCACGCGATGGACATCGGGGCGGTGACGGTGTTCCTCTACTGCCTCCGCGAACGGGAGCTGGTGCTCGACCTGTTCGAGGAGTACTGCGGCGCGCGCCTCACCTACAACTCGATGCGGGTGGGCGGGCTGCCGGCCGATCTGCCGGTCGGCTGGGACCGCAAGGTGCGCGAGTTCTGCGACATCGTCGACCAGAAGATTGTGGACTACGAACAGCTCCTGACTCAGAACCGGATCTGGCTGGAGCGGACCCGCGACATCGGCGTCATCTCGGGCGCCGACGCCATCGCGATGGGGTTCTGTGGACCCCCGCTGCGCGCCTCGGGCGTCATGCGCGACGTCAGGAAGGACGAGCCCTACGCGGCCTACGAGGAGTTCGCGTTCGACATCCCGGTGGGGGCGGCGGGCGACACCTACGATCGCTACCTCGTGCGCCTCGAGGAGTTCAAGCAGTCGACGCGGATCATCCGGCAGGCGCTCGACGGCATGCCCGAAGGCCCGGTGATGGGGAAGGTGCCGCGGCTCATCAAGCCGCCCGCCGGCGAGACGTACCACGCGATCGAGTCGCCGAAGGGCGAGATTGGGTTCTTCATCGCCAGCGACGGGAAGTCGCTGTCGCCCTACCGCTTCCGGGTGCGGCCGCCGTCGTTCTGCAACCTGCAGGTGCTGCCGAAGCTCGTGCGCGGCCACCTGGTGGCCGACGTGGTCGCGCTGATCGGCACGATCGACATCGTGCTCGGCGAGGTGGATCGGTGACAGGCATCGGGCATCGCGCATGATCGAGACCCTCGTTGTTCCGCTCGTGAAGATCGCCGTGCTGCTCGTCGGCATTCTGACGGCCGTGGCGTACCTCGTGCTGCTCGAACGCAAGGTGCAGGCCTGGGTGCAGGTGCGGCTCGGCCCGATGCGCGTGGGGCCTCACGGCCTGCTGCAGCCGGTCGCCGACGTGATCAAGCTCATCATCAAGGAAGACATCACGCCCGCCCGCGCGGATCGCTGGGTCTACACGCTGGCCCCGATCATCGTCCTCGTGCCGGCGCTCGTCGTGTTCGCGGTCATCCCGTTCGGGCCCGAGACGAACGTGTTCGGCATCCGAATGCCGCTGCACGTGGCCGACATCAACGTCGGCCTGCTCTACATCGTCTCGATCGCGTCGTTGGGCATTTACGGCACGATCCTGGGCGGGTGGGCGTCCAACAGCAAGTACCCCCTGCTCGCAAGCCTGCGCGCGTCGGCCCAACTGGTCAGCTACGAGGTCGCGGTCACGATGACGCTCGTGAGCATGATCCTGATGGCCGGTTCCCTCAGCATGGTCGAGATCGTCGAGTCGCAGCAGGCGCGGGGGCTCTGGTTCGTCTTCGCCCAGCCCCTGGCGTTCTTCATCTACTTCGTCGGCGGGCTCGCCGAGACCAACCGCGCGCCGTTCGACCTGCCGGAGGCCGAGCAGGAGCTGACCGGCGGATTCCACACCGAGTACAGCGGCATCCGCTTCGCGCTGTTCTTCCTGGCCGAGTACGCCAACATGATCGTGATCGCGGCCGTGGCGACGACGCTCTTCTTCGGCGGGTGGCTCCGGCCGTTCCCGTCGGTGGCGGCACTGGGCCTGCTCGACATCGTTCCCGGCTGGATCTGGTTCCTGCTCAAGACGTTCGTGCTGTTGTACGTCTTCCTCTGGGTGCGGGCCACGTTGCCGCGGTACCGCTACGACCAACTGATGCGCCTTGGGTGGAAGGTGCTGATCCCGCTCGCGATCGCCAACGTCATCGTCACGGCGATTGCGGTCGTCGTGCTGTAGGAGGACACCGCGGTGACCATCGCCTTCTACACGCTGGCGGCGTTCATCCTCGCACTGGGGGTGCTCGTGGTCAGCACGAAGAACACGGTGCATGCCGTGCTCTTCCTGGTGGCCAACTTCCTGTGCGTGGCGATGCTCTACGTGCTGCTCCAGGCCGAGTTCCTTGCGGTGATTCAGGTGCTCGTCTACGCAGGCGGGATCGTCGTCCTGTACTTGTTCGTGGTGATGCTGGTGAATCTGAAGCGGGGGCCTGAAACGCACGTCGACCCCCGGCGTCGCGACCGGATGGGCCTGCTCATCGGCGGGGCGGTGCTCGCCGAGTTCGTCGCCATCCTCCTGTACGGCTTTGCGCCTCGCGCGACGGGGGCGGCACCGGCTGCGGCAGCGCCCGGTGTCGGCAACGTCGAGCAGGTGGGTTGGTCCTTGTACGTCGATTACCTCGTGCCGTTCGAGGTCGCCTCGATCCTGCTGCTCGTGGCGATGATCGGCGCGATTGTCCTGGCGAAGAAAGAGCCGTGACCCCAATTACCCCGGCCCACTATCTCGTCCTGTCTGCCGCGCTGTTCAGCATCGGCTTGATCGGCGTGCTCGTGCGGCGCAACCTGATCGTCATCTTCATGTCGATCGAGTTGATGCTCAACGCGGTCAACATCAACCTGGTGGCCTTCTCGCAGCAGTGGCAGCACGTGGTCGGCCAGGTGTTTGCGCTGTTCGTCGTGGCGGTGGCCGCGGCCGAGGCCGCGATCGGGCTCGGCATCATCCTCGCGTTCTATCGCAACAAGGAAACCGTCAACGTGGATGAGATCACGTTGATGCGCTGGTGAGCGGAGACTCTGACGGTTCTGGGGCTCCACGGGTTCTCGGGGATTGGGTGAGAGCGCCGAGTGCTGAACGCTGATGGCTGACAGCTATCTTCCATTGATTCCGCTCCTGCCGGCTGCCGGCGCGCTGCTCAACGGCGTGGCGGGCGTCCGCTTCTTCGGCAAACGCGCGGCAGCGGCGGTGGCGTGCTCGACGATGGCCGCGGCGTTCGTTTTGTCGGTGGCCGCATTTGTCGAACTGCTGCGGCGGCCGGCCGACGCCAGGGAGATCACGGTCACCGTGGCCGCCTGGGTGCCGCCGTTGGCGCTCGAGACGGCACGGGGCATCGGGACCTTCGCGGTCGACTGGGCGCTGCGGCTCGATCCGCTCTCGGCGCTGATGATCCTCGTCGTCTCCGGCATTGGTTTCCTGATCCACGTCTACTCGGTGGCCTACATGGCAGCCGAGTCCGACGGGGCCTACGCCCGTTATTTCTGCTACCTGAACCTGTTCTGCTTCTTCATGCTCACGCTCGTGCTCGGCTCGAACTTCCTCGTGATGTTCGTCGGGTGGGAGGGCGTGGGCCTGTGCTCGTACCTGCTGATCGGCTACTGGTACGAGAAGAAGAGCGCGTCGGACGCCGGCAAGAAGGCCTTCATCGTCAACCGCATCGGCGACTTCGGCTTCATGCTCGGCATGTTCCTCGTGTTCTACACCTTCGGCACGCTCGACTTCCGGGCCGTGCAGGACATGGCGCCGGCCGTGGCCGCCGCGGCCGGCACGGGTGTGCTGGCCACCATCTGTCTGCTCCTCTTCGTCGGCGCCACCGGCAAGAGCGCGCAGATCCCTCTCTACGTCTGGTTGCCCGACGCGATGGAGGGCCCGACACCGGTCTCGGCCCTGATCCACGCAGCGACGATGGTGACGGCGGGCGTCTACATGGTGTGCCGCAACGCCGTGCTGTTCTCGCAGGCGCCCGACGTGATGATGGTGGTGGCGCTCATCGGGGTGCTCACCGCGCTCATGGCGGCGTCGATCGGCCTGGTGCAGAACGACATCAAGCGCGTGCTGGCGTACTCGACCGTCTCGCAGCTCGGGTACATGTTCCTGGCCACCGGCGTTGGAGCGTTTGCCGCGGCCGCGTTCCACCTGATGACGCACGCCTTCTTCAAGGCCCTGCTGTTCCTCGGGAGCGGCTCGGTCATCCACGGCATGGGCGGCGAGCAGGACATGCGGCGGATGGGCGCGCTCAAGCGCTACCTGCCGGTCACCTACGCCACGATGATGGTGGGCATGCTCGCGATCGCCGGCGTCCCACCCTTCTCGGGGTTCTTCAGCAAGGACGAGATCCTCTACCGGGCGTTTCTGGGGCACAAGGTCATCTGGGTCCTCGCCGTGATCACCGCGGGCATGACGGCCTTCTACATGTTCCGTCTCGTGGCCATGACCTTCCTCGGCGCGTACCGCGGGCCTGCATTTCCCGGAGCCGACGCGCACGGCGGGCACCCGGCGCACGGTCACGACGATCACGCCGGTCACGGCCACGGCGCGTGGCACGGGCCGCATGAGTCGCCGCGCATGATGACGGTGCCGCTCATCCTGCTGGCGGCTGGGGCGGTGGTGGCCGGGTTCGTGGGGATCCCCGCGGCACTCGGTGGCGCCAACCGTATCGAGCACTTCCTGGCCCCGAGCTTCGAGCCACGGGGCGCGGTTCACGCGGCGGCGACAGCTCCGTCCGACGCAGCGGCGACATCCGCATCGCACGGGGAGGGCAGCGCGGCCGTCGAGCGTGCCGCCGCGCCCGCCGCGCCCGAGGGGACCCACGAGGCCCCGCACCTCTCCACGGCGGGCGAGCTCGGGTTGATGGCGTTCTCCGTCGTGGTCGCCCTGACCGGCATCGCGGTAGGGCGACGGCTCTACGTGCAGCAGCCGGGCGCGGCCGACCGGCTGGCCGAGCGCGTGCCGCTGGCCTACCGGACGCTGCTGAACAAGTACTGGATCGACGAGCTGTATCACGCGACCGTCGTGCGCGGCACGCTGCTCCTCGCCCGCGTGTCGTGGAGGTTCGACGCGCTCGTCGTCGACGGCGCGGTGAACGGCTCGGGCTGGACCACGCGGTTCTCGGCCTGGGTGTCGGGGCTCATCGACCAGTACATCGTCGACGGCCTCGTCAACGGCACAGGGGCCACCCTGCGCGAGGCGAGCCTCGGATTCCGCCGGATGCAGACCGGCCTCGTGCAGACCTACGCCCTGCTGATGATGATTGGTGTTTTCGCGCTGGTGAGCGCCTACCTGGTGTTGCGGTAGCGCCCGGCTGGAACGAGCCCGACTATGCCCGCTGACTTCCCCCTGCTCTCCATCGTCCTGTTCACGCCGCTCGTCGGCGCGATCCTGCTGCTCTTCGTCAACAAGCAGCGCGTCGACACGATTCGCTGGATCGCGAACGTGTTCGGGTTCCTCGGCTTCCTCGTGTCGCTACCGCTCTGGTCGCGCTTCGACCTCGCCGACCCGGGGTGGCAGTTCGTCGAGCGTGCGCCGTGGATCCCGTCGATCGGAGCCGAGTACTTCCTCGGCGTGGACGGCTTCAGCGCGCTGATGGTGCTGCTGACGACCCTCATCGGGGCCATTGCCATCCTCTCGTCGTGGACGGCCATCACCGAGCGGGTGAAGGAGTTCTACGTCTTCATGCTGGTGCTGCAGACCGGCATGCTCGGCGCGTTCGTGTCGCTCGACTTCCTGCTGTTCTTCCTGTTCTGGGAAGTGATGCTGGTGCCGATGTATTTCCTCATCGGTATCTGGGGCAGCGACCGGCGGCTCTACTCGGCCATCAAGTTCTTCCTGTACACCCTGGTCGGCAGCGTGGTGATGCTGCTCGGCATCCTCGCGTTGTACTTCTACGACTACAGCCTCACCGGGGTGTACAGCTTCGACATCACGAGGTTCCACCAACTCGATCTGCCGGCCAACACCCAGTGGTGGATCTTCCTGGCCTTCTTCCTCGGGTTTGCCATCAAGGTGCCGATGTTCCCGTTCCACACCTGGCTGCCCGACGCGCACACGGATGCCCCCACCGCGGGCTCGGTGATCCTGGCCGCCATCCTGCTGAAACTCGGCACGTACGGGTTCGTGCGGTTCAGCCTGCCGATTCTGCCTGACGCCACGCAGGCGTTCGTGCCGATGATGGTGGCGCTCTCCATCATCGGCATCGTCTACGGCGCGTTGTGCGCGATGGCGCAGCACGACTGGAAGCGCCTCGTGGCCTACTCGAGCGTGAGCCACCTGGGCATGGCGATGCTCGGCATGTTCGCCCTGACGCCGGTGGGTATCACGGGCAGCATCCTGCAGCAGATCAACCACGGCATTTCCACGGGGGCGCTCTTCTTGATCGTGGGCATCGTCTACGAGCGCCGGCACACGCGCGAGATCTCCGAGTACGGCGGGCTGTCGAAGATCATGCCCGTCTACGCGACCGTCTTCATGATCATGACGATGTCGTCGATTGGGCTGCCGGCGCTGAACGGCTTCATCGGCGAGATCCTGATCCTCCAGGGCGTGTTCGTCGTCAGCAAGATCTGGGCCGCGTTCGCGGCCTCCGGCATCGTGCTGGGCGCGGCCTACATGCTGTGGCTGTACCAGCGGACGATGTTCGGGAAGGTGGAGAACCCGAAGAACGAGGGCCTGGCGGATCTCAACCTGCGCGAGTTTGCCACCTTCGCGCCGCTCATCGTCCTGGCGGTGTGGATCGGGCTGTATCCCTCACCGTTCCTGCAGCGGCTCGAGCACCCGGTGCGCGCGGTCATGTCGCGGGTCAACAGCTCGTATCCGGCGACGGCCCGCAATGCCGCCGACTGCGGCAGCGAGACGCCGACGCCCGCCCGTGAGGTCGCCGGCGCGCCCGCGTTCGTCCAACCGCCCTGCTCCGACGGAAGCGGCACGGCGCCGACGGCTGGGCGCGACGGGGGACGCTGATGCCGACCGGATACTCCGCGAACGATCTCGTCCTCCTGCTGCCCGAGATCGTCCTGACGACGGGCCTGCTCGTGGTGCTCGTCGCCGACCTGTTCACCGGGCGGAGCAGGCAGCACTGGCTGGGCTGGCTGACGATCGGCGTGCTCGTCGCCACGGCGGTGCCGATTGTGGCGCTGTCGGGCCACGCGACGACCGCCGCGCGCGGCCTCCTGGCAGTCGACGGGTTCGGCGCGTTCTTCAAGCTCCTCTTCGTGCTCGCTGCGGCGATCACGGTGCTGATCTCCAGGCAGTACCTGGAGGTCGAGCAGGCGAGGCCCGGCGAGTATTACTTCCTCGTGCTCTGCGCGACGCTGGGCATGATGGTGATGGCGGCCGGGATCGACCTCATCACCCTCTTCATCGGGCTCGAGACCATGGCGGTGTCGTTCTACGTCCTGACGGGCTTCCTGCGCCCGAACCGACGATCGAACGAGGCCGCGATCAAGTACTTCGTCCTCGGGGCGTTCTCGCTCGGCATCCTGCTCTACGGGATGTCGCTGGTGTACGGCCTGTCCGGCACGACACGGCTGCGTGAGGTGGCCGTCGCGCTGGCGACGCAGTCGGACAGCCTGGCGCTGAAGCTCGCGGTGGTGCTCGTGGCGGCGGGCATGGCCTTCAAGATCGCCGCCGTACCCTTCCACATGTGGGCACCCGACGTGTACGAGGGGGCGCCGACGCCCATCACCGCGTTCCTGTCGGTGGGGTCGAAGGCGGCGTCGTTTGCCATGCTGTTGCGCCTGCTCCTCGAGGGCCTGCCGGCGATGGCGCCCGAGTGGCGCGGGCTGTTCTACGTGCTGGCCGTGCTGTCGATGACCGTGGGCAACATCGCGGCCATCACCCAGGGCAACGTGAAGCGCATGCTCGCGTACTCGTCGATTGCCCACGCGGGCTACATCCTCATCGGGATCGTGACGGCCACTCCCCGAGGCGTCACCGCGATGCTCGTCTACCTGATGATCTACGCCTTCATGCAGATGGGCGCCTTCGGCGTGCTGGCCCTGCTCAGGCGTCGCGACGTGGTCGGCGACGAACTGAAGGACCTCAGCGGGCTGTTCTTCAGGAGGCCGCTGGCGGCGTTCGCCATGCTCGTGTTCATGCTGTCGCTCGGCGGCATCCCCCCGACCGCCGGCTTCATGGGCAAGTTCTGGCTGTTCTCGGCCGCCATCGAGGCCGGGTATGTGTGGCTGGCGGTGATCGGGGTCCTCAACAGCGCGATCTCCCTCTACTACTACGTGCGTGTGGTGGTCTTCATGTGGATGCGCGAGGAGCTCGAGAGTGCGTCCGTCCACCCGTCTCCGGGTGTGGCCGTGGCGCTGACCGTCGCGGTCGCCGCCACCATCATCATCGGGGTGTACCCGGCCCCCCTGTTCGAGCTCGCCGAGGCGTCGGCGAAGACGCTCGGCATGGCGCCACGCGTCCTGTCGCTGCGCTGACGCAGGCCGGTCGCATCCAGTGCCGACACCAGGGTCAAACTGGCGCGCCGTCGGCGCGCTCAGCTCCGTCGGATTGTCGTTCGTCCTGGCGATCGTCATCGGGGTCGCGGTCGGGCA
>Ga0079037_100001653_pt1 | contig 11773 bp, 10 predicted proteins | sample Mud3Dept4metaG_FD_71479 | JGI IMG/M metagenome (GOLD analysis project Ga0079037, IMG submission 71479) | Freshwater wetland microbial communities from Ohio, USA, analyzing the effect of biotic and abiotic controls - Mud 3 Core 4 Depth 4 metaG | ecosystem: Environmental > Aquatic > Freshwater >... | reverse complement strand
CCCACGTAAATTACCAGCGTTCCGGCGACAGCCGCTGGAACTCCCCGGGCCACAGGGGCATCCAGCAACTCCGTCTCCTTTTCTGCGAGAACCCGGGCGATTTCCCTAGTGGTCATGGGATCTATCGTGCTCATGTCGATGAGCACGGACCCTCTCCGGATTCCTTCTGCCACCCCGCCTTTTCCAAGAACGGCCTCCCTCACATGAACGGAGGCAGGCAATATGGTGATCACAACGGAACATTTTTCAGCCACTTCCCTGCAGGATGCGGCCGCTTCGGCCCCTGCGGTTTTTAGAGGCTCCATTCTTTCCGCGACAATATCGAATACCGTAAGCGAAAAACCCTTTTTTACCAAATTCTTGGCCATGGGCCCCCCCATGGCCCCCAATCCGATGAATCCGATCTTTTCCATTGTTCCTCTCCTGTAAAGGTTGACGTGCTCGTAAAAGTTGAAAAGATCCTGCGCCTTTTCAGTGGTGTTTCACAGAAAAAGATGGCTTCAGACCCGCCTCTGTAGGGGCGATTCATGAATCGCTCCCACACAAGGCTTGTAAAGTGCATTTTTCGTTCTTGCCAACGTTTTGATAACAGATGGGTACTAAGCGCCTAAGGGTTTGATCATTCAAGTAAATTCAGTTTTTCGTTCCCGGCAAAGCCCCAACCTATGGGTGATTTTTTTTAAAAATGTAGGGTACGTTCCCCGAATGTAGCGATTGAATTTCCTGGCCTATCGAAGGGGAAAAAAGGAAAAGGATCGACACCCGATCAGCCACCCAGATAAGCCTTTCGGACATAATCATTATGCAAGAGGTCCTCGGCCTTCCCCTCCAGGGCCACCTCCCCCGACTCCAGGACATAGGCGTACTCGGCAAGACGCAGGGCCATCCGGGCATTTTGTTCGACGAGGATGATCGACATTCCGGCTTTGTTGATTTGCTTGATGATTCCGGCAATGGCCTTGACCATCAGAGGCGCCAGACCCAGGGAAGGTTCATCCAGCAGCAGGTATTGGGGCTTGGCCATGAGAGCCCGGCCGATGGCCAGCATCTGCTGTTCCCCTCCACTCAGGGTCCCCGAGACTTGTTTCTCACGTTTTTTCAGGACGGGGAAATAGCCATAGACCCGTTCGGTATCTTCCCGAACCTCCTGGCGGTTGCTGCGGAGATAGGCCCCCAGACGGAGGTTTTCCAGAACGGTCAATTCCGGAAAAACCCGGCGCCCCTCCGGACAAAGGGCGATCCCCTGGCGGATGACCTCGGAGGTATCCAGCCGGTCGATGCGCTTCCCCCGAAGGTAGATCTCCCCCGAGCTGATCGGCTTTAAAGCTGTTATGGCCTTGAGAGTTGTGGTCTTCCCGGCGGCGTTGGGTCCGACCAAGGCGACGATCGCACCCTCTTTCGCCGAGAGGTTAACCCCTTTGAGCGCCTGGGTTTGGCCGTAATCCACTCTGACCTTGATGAGCTCAAGCAATCTCCGTATCCTCCCCCAGGTATGCTTTGATCACCTCTTCGTTCCGCTGAATCTCCGGAGGGGTCCCCATGGCGATCATCTGTCCGTAATTGAGGACCAGGATCCGGTGGCACAGGCTCATGATGACTTTCATGTCATGCTCCACCAGGATCACCGTGACTCCATTTTCCTGAATCTTCTGGATCGCCTTCATCAGGTTCAGCCGCTCGTCGTGATTCAACCCCGCTGCGGGCTCGTCCAGCATGAGGAGCTGGGGGTCTCCCGCCAAGGCGATAGCCAGCCCCAGAAGCTTTTGATAGCCATAAGGGAGGGCCTTGGCCGGATGATCCCGTAAGTTTTCCAGGCTCAGGAACCGGAGGAGGGTTTCAGCCTTCTCCGTTTGGGCCTTTTTCCGTTCCCGGACCGCTCGAGTGATGAGAAACTCGGGCCATAAACCCAGGAAGTGATATCCCAGCTGGGCCCTCATCATGTTTTCCCAAACCGTGGCCTCGCCGTAGGAAACGGTGGACTGAAACGTGCGGACCAGCCCCATCTTGGCGATCCGATACGGAGGATAACCGACGATATTTTCTCCCTTGTACAGGACTTTCCCCGAATTGGCGTGGTACATGTTGCTGATCAGGTTCAGTAACGTAGTTTTGCCCGCGCCATTCGGGCCGATGGTTCCCAGGATCTCTCCCGGCTGGACGGAGAAGGTTGCCTGATTCACCGCCATCAGCCCCCCGAATTGTTTGGATAACTTTTCCACTTGGAGGAGGGGGGTCATGGAGTTCCTTCCTTGCCGGTCTTCCCTGCTTTCATCCGGTCCAAGGCCTTATTCAGCACACCCAGCATGCCCGCGGGCATGAACCAGAGGGTGAGGATTAGAATCAACCCATAAAGCACCCTTTGGTACTCCACGAATCCCCTGAGAAATTCCGGGAGGGGAACCAGAAAGATCGAGCCCATGATCGGGCCCGCGATTCCGCCCATGCCTCCCACGACATTGATCACGATGAGATTCACGCTCTCCCAGAAGGTAAACGATTCAGGGGAAATGAACCGGTAATAGTGAGCGAATAGACTTCCCGCGAGTCCGGCAAAAAAACCTCCCGCAGCAAAGGCGAACATCTTGTGCTGAAAGGTGTCGATCCCCGTGAACTCCGCTAGGTGCTCCGTTTCCCGGGTGCAATCCATGGCTTTCCCGATGGAAGATTGATAAATCCTGTGTATGAGAAACAGGGTTACGAGCATAACCCCCAGGACCAAATAGTAATAAGAAACTTTCGAAAGGAGAGTGAAGGCTATGCCCGGGAAAAGTGCAATCCTGGGGGGAGGGATATTGATGATACCCGTGGGCCCCCCGAAGGGTTCGACCAGGTTCACAAAAAAGAGCCTGACCACTTCGCCAAAGGCAAAAGTCACCAGCACAAAATAAACTCCCTGGAGTTTCAAAAGCAGGCGTCCGACCAGCAAGGCGATAAAGGCTCCCATCAAACCCGAGAGAGGCAGGGCCAGGAGAAAGGGAAGGCCCAGCCGCATGACCGTGAGGGCGGATGTGTATCCCCCGACCCCCATGAAGGCGGCGTGGGCGATCGATAATTTCCCCGTCTTGATGACCATATTCAGGCTGACGGCCAGAATGATATGGAGATAGATGTTGATGATGACGTTGAGGTAGAACTCGTCAGCCCAAAGAACCGGGATGAAGAAAAGAAATGCAGCCAGAGCCAAGATGGCATAGGTTTTAGTTTTAGGGATCACGTAAACCTCTTCCCGGTTGGGGTTCGACCCCGGTAGTTCCTCATGAGTGCCCCTTCCCTTTCTTAGCGACTCAGTTGGGAACGGCCGAAAAGGCCGGATGGCCGAAACAGCAGGATCCCGATCACCAGGATGAATCCCAGCAGGTCAGCCAGCGCTTTGCTTGCGTAGGTACTGACAAAACTTTCCGCCACCCCCAGAATCAAACCGCCCAAGAAAGCGCCCGGGATAGACCCGATCCCCCCCAGGATCACTACAATAAAAGCCTTGACCTGGGGCATGATCCCCATCCACGGATTCAACTGGAAAAGGGGACCTATAACCGCCCCGGCGGCGGCCGCCAGTCCGGTGCCGATGGCGAAGGCCAGGGGATACAGGCGGTTGATCCGCATCCCCTGAACCCTGGCGATCTCAGTATCTTGGGCAATCGCCTGGATGGCCAAACCCAGCTTGGTCTTTTTCAGAAACAGGTAGAAGCCGGCCATGAGCAGGAATGAGAGCAAAACAACCATCAGGCGTTCCAGGGGGTAGAAGAGAGTCCCGATCTTCAAGACTCCGGTAAAGACGGGGGGGATGGATAGATCGTAGGGGCCCCAGGCCACCAGCCCGAGATTTTGCAGGAGAATAGAAAGTCCCAGGGCGATGATCATTCCTTCCAGCTCTTTGTCCCGAAACCGGCGGAAAATCACCTCTTCGGTCAAATACCCCAAGAGACCTATGGCGATGACCGCAATGATCGCCGCAAGAAGGTAATTGACCTCGAATTTTATGATGGCCGTGAGGACAAAGAAGGCCCCCAGCATGTAAAATTCACCGTGGGCGAAGTTGACGATCCGCAGGACACCGAAGATCAGGGTGAACCCCAGGGCCATCAAAATATAATTGGTTCCCAGGGTCACCCCATTGATGATCACTTGAGGGAGCAACGTCTCGCCCAACGACTATCCTCCTCGCCGCATGCCGTTTTCTACTGCTAACCTGCAGGATCTTTGAATTTTGTGAAGAAAATCTCCTTAGGCAAACACCCCTTCTGGAAGGCTACGGCGTCACCTTGCCCAAAACGACCTCTTTTCCGTCCTTCACGACCATGACATAGAAGGGAAATTTAACCTGATGATCGATCCCGTAATCCGCTTTGCCGGTCCAGCTCATGGCTCCGGTGTATACGCCGTTGAAGGAAAGGCCTTCCAGGGCTGCCTTTACCTTCTCCGTATCTGTAAGGGTCCCGGCCTTCTTGATCGCCTCGAAGAGCCACAGCGTCCCGTCATAGAACTGGGGGGTAAACCCGTTCATGGGAGGGGGGAATTTGGCATTATACTTCTTGGTGATCTCCTGAATCTTGGGATCATCGGGGTTGATCGGGCTGTAATAGATGAACCCTTCCATGAAATCCTTGCCGGCCACCTTCAGCATTTCGGGGGTGCCGGGTCCTCCCACTTTGATGATCATGCCTTTATAACCCATCTGGCGGGCCTGCTTTACGATCAGGCCGCAATCCCCGGGATTGGACCCGTCGAGGTTCAACACATCGGGCTTCAGGGCGAAGACCTTGTTCAGGATCGGCATGAAGTCCACGGTCCCGCGTTCAAAATAGTCGCGAAATACGATTTCGTGGCCAACGGCCTCGTGGGCTTTGAGGTTAAACCCTGTAACCTCGTATCCCGTCTCATCGTTCGGCCCCAGAATGGCCATCCGTTTGGCATTGGGATATTTTTCTTTCAAATATTTGAGCATGGGCAGCGAGAACTCGGCCATAGTCATGGTCGTCCGGAATGAATAGAGCTTCTTGGCCCCCAGAAATTTAGTGGTAAAGCTGTTTCCCACGAAGAGGACCTTGTTGACCTCGGTGATCTCCTGAGCGGCAAGGCCGGCCGCGGAACCCATGGGTCCAATGATGAATTTCACCTTGTCCATGAAGATCAACCGATTGGCCGCATCGGCCGCGGCCTGCCCCTGGTATTTGTCGTCGTAGGGGATAACGGAAATTTTATACTTCTTGCCCGCCACCTCCAAGCCGCCTTTGGCGTTGGTATCGTCGGAGGCGAGCTCGGCGCCGGCCCTCAAGGCCAGGCCCCAACCTGCTCCGGTGCCGGAAAGAGGCGCGATCACCCCAAGCTTCAAAACATCCTGGCCCCAAGCCTGGCCCATTCCGCAGAAAACGACCACCAGCAGATACACCCCGAATGCTTTCCATCCTCTCCCCGTGATCATAGCCTTTCTCTCCTTTCTTTGTCTCTTTGCTGGACCGCTTTTTTGTACAATCTCCCATGTATTCTGTCAATACTTAATTGCCCCAAAGTAAACCCCCACCTCTGCTGGGGGTTACGGATCGGCCTTTCCGGAATTCCTGGGCCGCGGCTTGGCGGCAAAGGGATTGCATTAAGAAATCATCGGCACATCGAATTCCGACACCAGTTTTCAGATTTTTTGGTTCAATCGGCATTCCGCAATTCAGAACGGTCACCCCGGGCCGGGAAACAGAAGCATAGCACCCCCCAAATGACGGGCAATCTTCAGGAAGAAAAAATCAGAATGAACAGTCCCACCATCAGGATCAGGCAGCCCGGCCATATGGCCCGGACCTGCTCGCGCTCGTTAAAGAAAAGAACTCCGACAGCGAGAGTGACCGGGATTTCAATCTGCTTTACTGCCTCCACATAGGCGGCCGCAGAACGGATGTAACCGATACTGCCGAAGATGGTGGCGGCGGCGGCGAAAAGGCCCATGACAAAGAAACGACCGAGATAACCGGGAAGAACCGGGAGGTGCCGCGCCGAATTTTTGAGCACCCATGGGAAGGATAGAAGGGAGGCAAAGACATAATTTGTCAGGGTGCAGAAGTAGGGGTCGCCAAGCTGGGCTGTCTTTTTGAAAAGAAGGATGGTCGGGGTAATGGTCAGGGCCGCAAGAAGAGCGAAACGCAGCCCTCTTTCCCGCAGAAGGAGAAGGATGGGTTCGACCAAGGAAAGATGGGCTCTGCTTGCATTGAGCAGGTATATCCCAAAAAGACTAACCAGAATGCCGGCTATCCCCACATAGGTTACGGTTTCGCCCAAAAAGATGACTCCAAAGACGGCCAGCAGAACGACCTGGACCTTCCAGATGGTGACGGTGACGGAAATTTCGCCGTATTTGAATGATTTTGAAAGAAGGAGGGTTGAAAAGACCTGAGAGAAACCCGCCAGGAAGGAGTAGAGCCAGTAATCCTGCCCCACGCGGGGAAATCCGACAATCCAGCTTGCCGCCAGGGCGAAGGGGAGGAGGAAGAAAAACCTTCCCCAGACATTGATGTATTCATCCAGACTGTGCCCCAGGTCCTTCATCACCGCGTTTCGACCCACCTGGCACAGCGCGGAAGCGATAGAAAATAACCACCACATGGATAAAGTCTATTCTAATGAATTCTATCTCCCGATTCCACCTTTTTTCGGGCAAAAAGGGGGCCCAGGATGATTAGCCTTTTCTAATGGGGGGGCAGGCTGCGCGGAGTTCCCTGAAAAGATGAAATCAAGACCTAAGGAAGGTCTTATACCCGAAAACGGCAAGAATCAGGATCAGCAGGACGATGAGAGCAAGGCGAAGAAGTCGGACCGGCATCCTGCGGCTGACCGAAGGACCGATCAGGGCTCCCGTAATGGAGCCGGAAAGAACCAGGAGGGTGATGCTTGCATGGATGTGGCCAACCCCAATTTTGGCCCAGATGGTCCCCAGGCTGGTTATAAAAATGAATAGGAGGGAGGTTCCGATAGCCACCCGAAGGGGAATTCTCAAGAAGTAGGTCATTAGAGGAACGGTTATAAATCCGCCCCCCACCCCTAACAACCCGGCAAGGGCACCCACCCCCAGCCCAATGGCGATGCCCAAAGCTCGGTTGAAATTTCCCTTTCGGTAGCCTTCGAATTCAAGCGGCGCCGGAAGGAATAGAATGATGGCCCCCAAGCCGACCACGGATAGATAAACCACCCGGAGAACGTAAGGGGAAAGAGGTACCGAAAGAACAGAGCCCAGGAGTCCTCCGGCAATCCCTGCCAATCCAAGGAAGATGCCAATCTTGGTATCAACCATTCCTCGTCGGTAATGGGAAATCGTGCTCGTCGCCGAAGTCACCAGAACATGAACCAGGTCCGTCCCGGTAACCAACTTCAGGGGAACCCCTCCCATTAATGTTAAAAGGGGCAGCATGATCACCCCTCCTCCCAAGCCGAGCAATCCCGATAAAAAACCCCCGGCCAACCCAATAAAGGGCAAAGCGACCCAAAGGATATTTTCCACTCTTACCTATTGCCCCCCCGAAAACTATCTTGGTGAAGCCAGCAAGACTCCGAAATCACCCCAAAGCAGGGCAAGGGATGCTCGCCGCACTCCTGGAAGATCATTTAACAGGCCCAGCCCGAAATCCTTTTTATCAATCTATTCTTTTTATCTGGCGAATTCAAGGAAACAAATTTCTGTGATGGGCAAGGGAACCGATGGATAGATGCCTGAAGTTTTTGAATGGCGGGGAAAAAATCAGAAGGGATAATCGGTGAAATTGGGTGGCAGGAGTAAAGCCAATCCCTTGTGCCCTTTGGTTGGAGCGCAAAATATTATCTCCAGTTCCTCGCTTATCACTTGGGTCAATGTGATGATTGCCAAAAGGCTCCTTGGTTACTCCGGAAGATTCCGCATATCCCAGGTTGCCTGGGCGGCTTTCTTTTGTTCAAAATCCTTTTGAATCAAATCGGATTCTGAGTTTGGCAGACGGGAAATGAGCTGAAGATATTTCAACGCCACTTTGGGAACTTGGCTTTCCTGCCGCCCGTCGAATAAGATGATAAAATTATCACCATTCTTGGCAAAAAAGACCTCTCCCTTGGAAAAGGGGATCATCAGGCAAGGGCGGACGACTTTGCACCTCCACCAATTGGCCATTTCCAAAGGTCCTCTACTTTCTATGATGCCTTACCCATCGAATAATAAAAACCATGCCAGGAAAGAAAGACCGCTCGGGGAATTTTTCAGATCCCGTATCTCCTTTTGAAGCTGTAAACCGTGGGGCGACTCACACCCAGGATCTTTGCGGTCTTCGAAATGTTATAGCGGCATAACTCCAGGGTATCGATGACTCTTTGTTTCTCGATCACTCTTCGTCCATTTCCATCCCCGGGCAACTTTGTCCTTTCCCCGGATGCCTCGGGATTGGGGAGGTCCAAGTCTTTGGGTTGGATGGAATGATGGTTCGCCAAAACCACCGCTTTTCTGATTTTATTGTTGATCTCCCTCACGTTGCCGGGCCAATCATATTGACCCATGGCCCTTAACGCCTCTTCGGAAAAATCTCGGAGCAGCCCTGTCTCTAAGCAGGCCTTTTTCAGGAAGTATTGGGCAAGGAGGAGCTTATCTTCTCCCCGGTCTTTTAAAGGAGGAAGTTTTATAGTGAAGGCATCCAGCCGGTAATAGAGGTCAGGCCGGAACTGGCCCCGGGTCATGGCCGCCTGCAGGTCCGTGTTGGTCGCGGCGATGAAACGGACATCAATTTTCTTTCCATTCACTGCTCCAATTCTTTCGATGACCTGATTTTCCAGGAACCGAAGCAGCTTGGCCTGTAGGGCGGGGGAGAGTTCGGCGATCTCGTCCAGGAAAAGGGTTCCTCCGTCGGCGCATTCAAACTTGCCGATTTTGCGGGAATAGGCGCCGGTGTAAGAACCCTTTTCATAGCCGAATAATTCAGATTCCAGAAGGTTTTCCGGTATCGCCGCGCAATTGATGGGGACGAAGCCCTTCTCTTTTCGGGCGCTCCTCTGATGAATGGCCAGGGCGGTCAGCTCTTTTCCAGTTCCACTCTCCCCGAGGATGAGAACCGGTACATCCGTGGGTGCGACCTTTCGGACCTTGGCATACACCTCTTTAATGGCCTGGCTGGTCCCCACGAACTCCCGGAAATCATCACAGGATGATTTCTTCATTAGGTCCGTTTCGAGAAGATCGATCACCTGCCGAATCTGACCGGCCGTCAATCTTTCCACATGAGAATGGAGCTTCTTCAGAAGGTAAGTCTTTTCGTGGTATTCCAGGTAGGCCGGGGAATGAAAATCGAGGTTCCAGCCGCACCGCGTGCACTCCGAGGGAAGTGGGGATTCTGCATGACCGCAATAGGGGCATTCTTCCAAATCTTTAAGACGGTCGGATAGGTAACTCCAGAGTTTGACTTTCGAGGCTGAATCGAGGCCATAAAAAACGACCGCTACCCCATCGGTGTCTTTCCGAACTGTTTTTCCACTATGATCAAAGGAGCCATAGCCGGGCAGATCGTATTTCAAGAAAGGGGAGTCTCCCACCCTGAGCGAGGGGAATTGGCCCCTGATGAAGGCCCCATTCAGGCTTACGTCAGTGAAAGTGGCGCCGGACCCGGAAAACCTACCATTCAAATTCACCGGAAGATCAAGCTTGGCTCGGGCGAAGAAGCGCATTTCATAAGTCCTTTGAATTAACAGTTTTCAAATATGAAATGATTTTGGACACTTCAGTTAAGGCGTTTTTACATACCGGAAAAGCGAAAATCATGCCATAGAGGCAGAGGAGGGCTTTACGAATAAATAGTTGATAAAATTAAGAAAATAAGAAACTATCGAGGAGAGATTCCCTGTTTACAGAGAAATAGTGGATTTAAGCTATGGATTTAATTCCCCATTTTTTGTGAGTCTTTTCCATATCCAGCCCCCCGCCCTTTTCCACAAAAGAGATGGGGGCCTGGCTACCGGCCGCCTCTTCAGAAGGGAGGTTTTGGGATGCGCGCGGAACCTCAGGGCGGAAGTGCAGTACTCCCTGAAAATCTTTCCCTGCTTCAAAGATTAACAAATCCCTTGGCCTCAGAAACTCAGATGGATCAGGGAAAATCTTATTAAGGAAAACACAAACCCATCCAAATCTTTCATCAGTCCCGAAAAAATCGCTATTATCCGGAGGAAGGTTCCCCTGGCCATCGGATTCCCGCATTTCTTTGAAAAAAGTTGTGCCTGAAAATAATCAGGAGCCAAATTCAGGTTAAAGGCGGAAAGCATTTCTTCCCCGGGATGGCCTTCGGATATTAGCGGAAAGGACTTGGGCCCTCCAGGGCAATCCCCCGGGGCGGCAGTTTCGAAGGGGGGGATGAAGACGGGGAACCGGCAGTAGGATCAATCCGGGGTTTTCCGGACCTCCCCGATTCGATCGATCTGAATTCCGAGCTTCTTAACTTTTTCGTGAATGGTTTTGTAATCGATTTGGAGCAAACGGGCGGCTTTAGCCTTGTTCCCGCCGGTTTGTTTCAATACTTGGTCGAGAACCTCCCGTTCCACGGCGGTGATGCTCTGCTGGAGTATTTCTTTCAGAGATAAATTCTTCCAAGGGGCTCCTTGAACCTTGGGAGTGAAGGCCATCCCCGGAACATCCACTCGCTTCAGCTCCAGGTGCTTTTCGGTGATCAGGTCATCGGCCAGAAGGGAGGCGCGGCGAATGATGGACCTGAGCTGGCGGACGTTGCCGGGCCAGTTATAGCTGAAAAGAACGTTGATGGCCGACTCGGAAAATCCCTTGATCTGTTTGCTCAATTCCGTGTTGGCACTATCGAGAAAGCGCTTGGCCAGGTACGGGATATCTTCTTTCCGCTCGCGCAGCGGGGGAATGGAGATGGTGAATTCGTTCAGGCGGTAGAAAAGGTCCCGCCGGAATGACCCCGAAAGGGCCAGCTCGTGGAGGTCCTGATTGCTGGCCACCAGGAGGCGGACATCCACATTAATGGGTTTGGTTCCTCCCACCCGGTAAACCTTCTTTTCCTGGAGAACGCGGAGGAGCTTGGCCTGGGAACCCAAGGGCATGTTGGAGATTTCATCAAGGAATATGGTTCCCCCCTGGGCTACCTCGAATTTTCCCGGCTTTTGGATTTCGGCTCCGGTGAAGGCCCCCCTTTCGTGGCCGAACAGTTCGCTCTCCAGCAGGGTCTCGGGAATGGCCCCGCAATCGACCGGGATGAAGGGACCCTTGGACCGGGAACTGGTATCGTAAATGGCCCTGGCGACCACTTCTTTTCCGGACCCGGTTTCACCGATGATAATCACCGTAAAATCGGATTGGGCCACCCGATTGACTTCTGAAACCAATCGGGCCACGGCATCGCTGGGCCCCATCTTCTCCTGAAGGGGAGAACTGCCTTTGAGCTGGTTGGACAACTCACGGACTTTTAGCTTGAGTTCCCGTTCGGCCAGAGCCCGGTGAACGACCCGGATCACTTCGTTATTATCAAAAGGCTTGGACAGGTAATCATGGGCCCCCGCCTTGATGGCCTTGACGGCTCCCCGGGAATCGGCATGGGCGGTGATGAACACCACGGGAAGTTCCTGGTCCAGCTCTCGGGTTCTTTTTAGGACCTCCATCCCGTCCATCCCCGGAAGCATCATATCAACCAGAAGCAAATCCGGTGACTCGGACTGAATCGTCTTCAAGGCTTTCTCCCCATCATAGAAGGTCAGGGTTTCGAACCCCTCCTTCTTCATCAGGTCGGAAAGGATCATACAAATACCCTTATCATCGTCAACGATGAGAATT
>Ga0079037_100001652_pt1 | contig 11774 bp, 12 predicted proteins | sample Mud3Dept4metaG_FD_71479 | JGI IMG/M metagenome (GOLD analysis project Ga0079037, IMG submission 71479) | Freshwater wetland microbial communities from Ohio, USA, analyzing the effect of biotic and abiotic controls - Mud 3 Core 4 Depth 4 metaG | ecosystem: Environmental > Aquatic > Freshwater >... | reverse complement strand
ATGGATTGTCTTTTCATGTTTTCCCCGATGTCCATGCCTATACCGTAACTTATCTTGTCCTTTTCCGTCTTCAGTACAACAGTTTCCTCTGCAAATGCTATATTTGCCAGAAGCATAATTCCGAGCGCTGCCACTAATGTCTTCATTTAACCTCCACTATTAATTGTTTACGATATGATGATGTAACGGCACTATTATAAAACCCTTTTAAAAAATTGTCTAATACACATTACACATGAGGGAATGACGTTACAATTTATGAATAATGCAGACGAATACACCTAATCCATCATCCCGTGAGCAAGTGTCAGGACATGGATGCTGTTTGCCCCCGCTTTTTTCAGGACTTTTGAGCATTCCCGGATTGTTGCTCCGGTTGTCGATACATCATCAATAAGCAGGATGTCCTTCCCCTTAACCGCTTCCTTATTTTGCAGACCGAAGGCATTTTTCATGTTCTTCCGTCTTTCATTTGAACTCAGGCCTACCTGCGGCTTTGTATCTCTCAATTTAACAAGAGCGTCAAGAACCAGTATTGAACCCAGGCTCTTTGCCAAATATTTTGCAATAAGCGCTGACTGGTTGAACTCCCTCTGTCTGAGGCGCTGTTTGTAAAGCGGGACCGGCAGGACCGCTTCGACACGGGGTATTTCAACCTGCAGCAATATATCGGAAAGGGGCCCTGAAAGTCTTTTTACATGGTGATATTTCAGCAGGTTAATGGCCTTTCTTAAAGCACCTTCATACAGTCCGAAACTCCTTGCTGAGTCAAAGGCCGGTCCATCCTGAAGGCAATCTCCGCATACAGTGGAAGCATCAGAGATGAGGGGCCTGCCGCACGTCCGGCATTTTGGGCCTGTATAGGGTTTTATCGACTGCCAGCACTCAGTGCAGACCGGGGCTGTTTTATGATCTGATGCCGGCCTTTGGCATATGGGGCAGGTTTCGGGAAAAAGGACATTCAGGAATTTGTTGATCACTTTTTTTACGCCCCGAACTTCTTGAGCCTTCCTGCATGGGCAAGAGCCAGCGGCATGATATTGAACGCAGGGACAATACCAAGTTCCCCCTTGACGCATTCTCTTTCGCAAAAGGCCCGGCTTATTCCTCCAAGAACAAACGGAGACTTAATGAGCACGGGCACCGGATGCCAGCTGTGCCCTTTCATTACTGCAGGGGTAGAATGATCACCGGTTATGACAAGGACATCAGGTTTGAGTTCAAGGAGCTGCGGCAGGAGTTTGTCGAATTCAGATATCCTTTCAGCCTTGCCCTCAAAATTGCCGTCTTCACCGTATGAATCGACTTTTTTAACATGCATAAAGAAGAAGTCATATGCATTGTATTTCTGTTTCAGAAAGTCAATCTCATCTTGGACGCTTCCCTCAAGCGCGGGGGTCTCCATACCGACAAGCCGGGCAAGTCCCCTGTACATGGGATAGGTGGCAATGGCGATGGCGTTTAATCCAAATGCCTCATCGAAATTCGGGATATGGGGCATATTTGAGAACCCCCTTGTCAGAATAAAATTGGCCTTTTCTTCGCCCTTCAATATTTCGTGCGCCCTGTTTATTAATTTCTCCGCAATCTTTGATACCCTTTCCGCGTTCTTTGAAAGGGCCAGAGCCGGTAAAGGGGCCTTCCCTTCCTTCTGAGGGTCGGTATCATTTATCATGGCCGCATCAGACTGAAGGTTGTCCGGAAACCTCATCAGGACAGCGAACCGGTGCTCCATGCCGGGGGCGAATGTAATCTCAACGTCATCAATCTTCCGGATATCATTTTGCAGTTTCTCAGTGAGCTTTCTGCTTTGCTCAGTCGGTATCCTTCCCGCCCTTCTATTCGTGATGAGACCGTCTTTGATTGTAGCGTAATTGCACCTGACTGCCACATCCGTTTTTCTCACTTCCATCCCAAGCCCGAGCGCCTCCAGGATTCCCCTTCCGATCTGACACTCTAAAGGGTCATATCCGAATATCCCGAGATGTCCGGGGCCGCTTCCGGGTGTAATCCCGTGCGCCACAGGTATGTGCAATCCGCAGGCGGAGCCACTTGCAAGCGCGTCAAGGTTCGGCGTGTTTGCGGCCTCAAGTTCGGTCCTCCCGTTGACCGGCAGTCCGCCGACCCCGTCAAGGACGATCATCACAATCTTTGTATCGTTTTTCTGTATAAGCGGTTTAATAATTGTCTGCATGTTCATGGTTATTTCATCCTCCTGGAATGTAGGACAGGGCACGTCCCTGATTACTTAATCAGCATCTCAAGCAATGCCTTCTGCGTATGCAGCCTGTTTTCAGCCTGGTCAATTACTACGCTTTGCGGTGAGTCTATGACCTCGTCGGTGATCTCTTCCCCCCTGTGTGCGGGCAGGCAGTGCATGACGATCGCATCCGGTTTTGCAAGTGACAGCAGATGAGAATTAATCTGGTATGCCTTGAAGGTCTTTTTCCTTCTCTCAACCTCTCTCTCCTGTCCCATGCTTATCCACGTGTCCGTGTAAAGCACATCAGCCTCCCTTGCGGCCTCCTCCGGACTGGTCATTACTTTTACCCTGGCGCCCTCAGACTGGGCCTTTTCATATATTTTTCTGTCGGGTTCATATCCCTGGGGGCAGGCGATGACCAGGTCCATCCCGGTCAATTGCGCGGCCTCTATCAATGAATTGGCGACATTGTTGCCGTCGCCGATATAGGCCATCCGTATGTCTTTGAGCCGGCCCTTTTTCTCCTTTACGGTTAACATGTCTGCCAGGGCCTGACAGGGATGATGAACGTCCGTGAGACCGTTGATCACCGGGATGCCGGCGTTCTCGGCGAGTTTTTCAATGGTGCTGTGCGCATACGTCCTGATTACAATTCCATGAAGGTATCTGGCCAGCACCCGGGCAGTGTCCTCAATCGTTTCACCCCTGCCGAGCTGCATATCTTTTGTATTGATGTAAATGGCCTGCGCCCCGAGCTGATAAATGCCGGTCTGGAAAGATATGCGTGTCCTCGTTGAGGTCTTGTCAAACAGGAGGCCGATACTCTTGCCTATCAGAGGACAGGCTGAGCTGTCCCTGCCTGATTTCAGTCCTGCGGCCCGATCAAGAAGGGTAGTCAATTCTTCTGAAGATAAGTCCATTAATGTGAGAAAATCTTTTTTCATGCCATATTCTCTATTGTCCCTGATTTTATCATTGCGGCTGCCTTTCAAAGATGTCTTCAAGGACATCAACGAGATGATCAATTTCCTTTTCAACTACGATCAGGGGCGGAGTGAAGCGCAGCACGTTGCCGCTTGTGCAGTTTATGAGGATGCCCCGCTTGGCGCAGGCATCGACCACCGGAGCTCCGGCCTGGGTCAATTCCATCCCGATCAGGAGCCCCATCCCTCTGACGTCAATAATTGATGAAGGAAAGTCTTTCTTCAGCTTTTCGAGTTTATTCATAAAATACTTTCCCATTGTCCCGCAGCTGTTGAGTATAAATCCGTCCTCAAGCAGGGTCGCAATGGTTGCCTCTGCAGCGGCGCACGCGAGCGGATTTCCTCCAAATGTTGAAGCATGGGTGCCGGGCTGAAAGGAAGAGGCCACAGCATCCGTTGCAAGGACCGCACCTATCGCGACGCCCCCGCCGAGGCCTTTTGCAAGGGTAATGATATCAGGTTTAATATTGAAGTGTTCGTACGCGAAAAGCCTTCCCGTTCTTCCCATGCCGGTCTGTATCTCATCAAGGACAAGGAGGAGCTTGTACTCGTCGCATATCTCACGGACCTGTTTTAAATAATCCGCTGACGGCATCCGTATGCCTCCTTCCCCCTGTATCGGTTCGAGCAGAACGGCGCAGGTATGGTCTGTAATATTCTGCCGGAGGGCTTCAATATCATTAAACGGGACATGTTTAAACCCCGGGAGCATTGGCTCAAACCCCTCTTTAAATTTTTCCTGGCCCGTGGCGCTGAGGGCGCCGAAGGTCCTGCCGTGAAAGGAGCCGTGCGCAGTGATGACCTCATATTTACTGTGCGGAAAATGGTCCTTTGCGTATTTTCGGGAAAGCTTGATCGCCCCTTCAATGGCCTCCGCCCCTGAATTACAGAAAAAGACCTTATCGGCAAAAGAGTGCTCTACCAGGAGCCGCGCCAGATTGATCTGCTGCTCAATGTGGTACAGGTTTGAGACATGTAGCAGGCGCTGCGCCTGTTTTTGCAGGGCAATTACGACCCTCGGGTGGCAATGCCCGAGGCAGTTTACTGCTATGCCCCCGACAAAATCGAGGTACTCTTTGCCGTCAGAACTCCATACCTTCATCCCCCTGCCTTTCCTGAGTACGACAGGGAAACGGTTGTAGGTATTCATCAGATATTTCTTTGACTCGTCGATAAGTTTCTTGTCCATTGACTAGAAATATAACATAAACAGCGCAGGTTACAAAAGATATTTATAAAGATAACGGGCATCCAAAGGATGGACAGTGATGAATATTGTGCTGGAGATATGGCCTTCGAGAATGATATATTACACAGAGCAAATATTCATGGAGGCATGTTATGGCAGAGATCATATTACAAATTGAAGGCATGAGCTGTCAGCATTGCGTCATGCATGTAAAGAAGGCAGTAGACGGCGTTAATGGTGTCAGTTCCTCGGACGTTGCTATCGGATCGGCCAAAGTCATTTATGACGACTCAAGGACGGACAAAGATGCGATAGTCCGCGCTGTCCAAAAGGCCGGCTATAAAATTAGTGATGAATGATGAATTGATAAAGGTCTTCTTCAAGAAATTATAAAGCTTAACCGTTATATTACTAATTAGTTTCTGATGCGTAAACAGGATAAATTATAAATGCGTGTCATTTCGAGCGAAGCGAGAAATCTTAACCATTGCAACACATGAAGATTTTTCCCGTTGGTCGAAATGACAATAACATAAACTAATCATTAATTGTGCAACAACTATAAAAGGAGGTTCTTTATGAGCGTTGAATATTCAGTCAGTCCTGATGGTGAGAAGTTTGCGTTGCCCTCAAAGGAAGATTACAAAAAAGAATTTGAGAAGCTGAAAAAAGAGATTGCCAAGCAGAAAAAAATGGACCGTGAGATCGTGGTTGTCATGGGAGTGGGATTTGTAGGCGCTGCAATGGCGGCGGTTGTTGCGGACGCTGTGGACAAGAAGGGCAACCCCAACAAATTTGTTATCGGCATGCAGAGGCCCAGCGCGAGAAGCTACTGGAAAATCCCCATATTGAACAAAGGGATTTCCCCTGTCATCTCTGAAGACAAAGAACTCGCTCCGATGATAAAAAGGTGCGTGCTGGAGAAAAAGAACCTCATCGCGACATATACCTATGATGTCCTGTCTCTTGCCGATGTTGTTGTGGTAGATATTCAGTGCGATTATCATAAGAACGCGCTCGGCAATGTCCGTGACGGACATGCTGAGATCAGCCCCCTCGAACAGTCTCTCGCGATAATGGCTGAATACATTTCTCCGGACGCCCTTGTTCTGATAGAGACTACCGTTGCTCCCGGAACGACAGAACAGATTGCCTATCCCATTATGAAAAAAGTATTTCAGAAGAGGGGGATCAAATCAGACCCGCTGCTTGCCCACAGTTTTGAAAGGGTAATGCCCGGGAAGGACTATGTGGCGAGCATCAGGGATTTCTGGCGCGTGTGCAGCGGGATAAACAACAAGGCGCGTGACAGGGTCGTCAAGTTCCTCAATGATATTTTGAATACAAAAGATTTCCCCCTCACGGTCCTTGACAAGCCGATTGAGTCAGAAACCGCGAAGATCGTGGAGAACAGCTACCGCGCGACGATACTGGCTTTTCTTGATGAATGGAGCCTCTTTGCGGAACGTAACGGTGTGGACATGATGAAGGTCATAAAGGCCATTAAGGTGCGTCCCACCCACAGCAACATCATGTTCCCCGGGCCGGGAATCGGCGGATACTGTCTCCCCAAGGACGGGGGCCTGGGGGTATGGGCCTATAAGCATATACATGGTTTTGAAGATGATATCTTCAAGATCACCCCGCTTGCGATTAATATCAATGATACGCGTGCACTGCATGTCGGCCAGCTTACCAGAGACGCCTTGAGGAATATGAGCAGGCCCATAGCAGCCGCTGAAATACTCCTCCTCGGCGCTTCATATAGGGAAGATGTTGGAGATACGCGGTACAGCGGTTCTGAACTGATAGTCAGAAAACTCACGGAAATGGGCGCTGAATTACGGGTGCATGACCCCTACCTGGCGCACTGGTGGGAATTTGAGCAGCAGGACACATATCCGAGCGCCGGACATAGTCTTCAAAGGTTTTTCCGCAACCAGGGAAAGCTGTCCCATTTGAATATGGAGACCGATCTGAAAAAGGCATTCAAGGGGGCTGATGCCGTCATCTTTGCCGTCCGTCATCAACAATACATGGACCTCGACCCGGACAAGGTGGTCAATATGGTCGGCAACTCATGTGCGGTCATAGACTGTTTCGGGATACTTGATGATGAAAAGATCCGGAGGTACTTTGAACTCGGCTGCGAAGTCAAAGGGCTGGGCAGGGGGCACATAAGGCGGATAAAGGATGAAGTGAGAAGGAAGAAGATGAAAGGAAAAGCATAACAAATAAGCAGAATTCATCTTGCGTGTGTTACCCCTCAGAACTTGTTTAAAACAGGTGTCCCACGCAGGTATTTTTATTGTTATTGCTGTTCGTGCCGTCGGGGCAAAATGTGTTCCACCAGATAACATTATACATAATAGTGCCGTTCAAGTTGGCGCCATTCAGATTTGCACCTGACATGTCGGTTGAGCTTAAGTTAGCTCCTCTCAGATCTGCATTGCTCAAGTCAGCATACATCAGAGAAGCGCCATGCAGGTTTGCGTTTGTGAGGATAGCGCCACTCAAACAAGCATGGGTCAGGTCGGCAACAAATAAATTGGCGGCGCTTAAGTCGCACTGAAACAAATCGGCATATTCACCGAGGTAATCAGGGCAATCAGCGCCGGTACCTGAACAAATGTAGTTAGAAGCAGTGCCGCTGTCACAGGCATCTCCAATTGTATTTATATCTGCATCATCCTGATCAGGGTTTGCTATGGCCAGGCAATTATCAAGAGCATCCTCAACCCCATCCCCATCGATGTCAAGACTGTTACCTGTGATGCAGTCCCCTCCATCATTATTAAAGTCACTGCAATTGAGATCTATATCATATGTCCCGTCATCACAGATACCGTCCCCTGTCCGTGAAGAAGCATCTGAGACGCTCATACAATTCAGGGAACAATCATATAGTTTCCCTTCATCGCATAAGGCCTCTATCGGCTGCGTTTTGCATAACAGTTCATAGTCCGGACAACAGTCGCCATATTGTGAACACAGATCATCACACCAGCATTCATCTAAACTTTGCGCACCGCATGTGTCTTTACATGTCAGCTCAAGTGGGTTCACTTGTCCATCTGCCGGGGACCAGACAATGAAACGTGAGACTTCATTGGAATATTCGCTTTCATTCCCGGATGTATCATAAGCAGTCACAGTGAAATAATAGGTGAGCCTGTCTCCCAGGTCCTTAAGCTGATAAGTAATTACATCACCGATATCTACCGTATGGGTATAACTGCCAGATGTTGTGCCATAATGTACCCTATATCCTGCCAAATCGTTTAAATATGTTCCATCTTCGTTTATGGCAGGAGGGGCCCAGGAAAGGGTTACCTCTCCTGCATAGGAGGCAGAGGAAGCTAAGAAAATGATTATACTGGTTATTATGAAAATGTATAATCGATAATATTTAATGCTTATTGACAATAATAAATTCATTTAAGTTTTAGGCAATCCTCGCAGTATGATCAGATTATGAAATTGATCATCGCATATAACATGCCAGGATGATTTGCTAGATTTGAATCATTATAATTTGAAGAGTTAAGCGAGCGCATCTGCTTTCCTTGATAAAATTTTTATAGGCTATCCGGCAGAATAACCAGTTCCATCTGGTTATTCCACGGGACAATAGTATAATCGTGATCTTTCGTAAGGAGATATAATGTGTGAAGGAAACAGATAATGCTCATTAAAACAGCTAAACGTATTTCTGATACTCAGTCTGCTTTTTCATCCACTTGTAAGACCTGATCCCGTGCACTGCCTCAACAGGTATATTCCCCAAAAGAGACATTAATATTTTTAAAGGAAGATACCCGGACCTGTTCAGGCGGGTAAACATTACATTCCTTATCCTTCCTGCATATTCAAGCTCGGTGAATATATTTATTTGCAGTAATGTTATATAAGCCTTTGCCAGCGCTTCATGTGAATTCTCAATCCCTCTGTTGCCGTTCATGACCTCAAGTATCGCCTGCGACGCCAGTTCAGCGCTTCTCTGTGCGTAATAAATCCCTTCCCCGAGCAGCGGGTCTGCAAAACCAGCGGCGTCTCCGATGAGCATCACGTTTCTAAATACCGGCTCCGGCAGGAAACTGCCGTAGGGCAGCACATAGCTGTGTACTTTTTCTTCACCTGCACCACTTAAATCCATGTCTGACAGAAAAGTGCGGAAGGCCGTGAGCACGTCTTCCTTATTGCGTTTCTTCAGGGCGCACATACCGATCTTCAACCTTTCCCTGTTGGGAAATATCCATGCATACCCCCAGTCGATGTAGCCGAAGAAAAGGGACGGGCAATCAAATGGTTTTCTGACTGACGTCCGGCTGAGAAAAATTTCATGGGCTGAGGCCAGGTTCCCGCTCCAGTCCTCTCTGCCGAAGAGGTCCACAAGAAAGCTCCTCCTGATACAGCTGTTGACACCGTCGGCCCCGATGATGATGTCCGCCGAATACCTTTTTCCTGACACGGTTGTCACCGAACTCCTTAATATATCCAGGGACCTCAGACCGATGCCGTCACCTTCGATGAAGTCTGCCCCGGCATCTATGGCTTTTTTCAGAAGGAAGTAATCATAATGCTCCCGGTCAATAAACCTGAACGGGACCGTGGTATTCCTGCGTGTTATGGGCTTGTCCCGGCAAAATACTTCGTAAGAACTGGATTCGTAATTGATCTGGTCTTTTTCTTTCAGGGAACCGACAGTTTCACCGAACACCCGTTCCAGGAGCTTGACAGTCTTATAAGTTATAAGACCGGCGCATAATTTCTTTCTCGGGAAGGTGCTCTTGTCGATTATCAATACCCTGAGGCCGGCTTTGCTCAAAAGGTATCCGGCGGTGGACCCGGCAGGTCCTGCGCCGGAAATTATTATGTGGTATTTTTCGTTCACTTCCCCAGCAATATGGAACTGCCTGAAAAGAACGTCCCTGCAACCGATGCAGCCATGAGCGTTGCGAGGGTCGCTGCCAGGAGCGCACGGGGACCGACTTTCGACAGGTCTGCTGTTCTGGATGGTACAAGGGCTGACACCCCTCCGACGAATATTGCGAGTGATGCAAAATGCGCAAATCCGCAGAGTGCGTATACGGCAAGGAATGCAGAACGCGGGTCATGCAGCGCGCCTTTTTCAATGAGCGCTGCAAGGTCCATGTATGACTTCGTTTCGGTGAGAATGACCCTTTCTCCTATCAGTCCTGATATGTTAAAGGCGTCGGACGGCGGCACTCCAATGATGAGAGTGAACGGATAGAAGATGTAACCGAGGAGGCTTTTCAATGACCAGTCCATGCTGATTCCCAGCATGCCATTTAACTTTGCGCCTGCTCCGGCAAAGATAAAATCTGCAAGGGCTACCAGGCCGAGAAATGCGACAAGCAGGGTCACGACGCCGACCGCTAATTTCATGCCTGCGTTTGCGCCATTGATGGACGCCTCGATAAACGACGACTCTTTTTCCTGGTATGGTTTGACATGCAGTCCCAGTGTCTCCGGCTGTCCGGTTTCGGGCAGGAGAATTTTTGACATCACGATTGCGGCAGGAGCGGTCAGGAATGAGGCCGACACCAAATGGCCTGCTATGGTCGGGAACTGTTTCTGAAGGATCAGGATATAGATTGCCAATATGCTTGACGCAACAGTCGCCATCCCTGCGGTGAGGACGGTACAGAATTCCGAAAGGGTCATTTTCTCAAGATACGGCCGGATTGCGGTTGACGACTCAATGCCCACAAAGATCTCGCTTGCCGCGCATAAAGACTCGGCGCCGCTTATTCTCATAAGCCGTGTAAACGTCCTTGCAAATATCCCGATGAGCCACGGCATGAATCCCACGTAATAGAGGATGCCCATTAAACTCGAAAAAAATATGATTGTCGGCAGGGCCTGAAATGCGAAAATGAACCCCAGCGATTCCCCGCCCCATTCATCTTTTACCCCCGGGGCAAGGGCAAGCCTGCCGAAGATGAACCTTGTGCCCGCGCCTGCGACGTCGATCACTTTTACCAGGGCATCATTGATAAACAGAAATATTTTCGACCCGGCAGGGAGGACGAATATGAGGAGCGCAAACAGCAGTTGAATGACCGTTCCCCATATGATGACACGCCAGTTGATGACCTTCCTGTCAGCCGACAATACCCAGGCAAAGGCCATCAATATAAAGATGCCGGAGAAACTCACAAGGTTATACATGCAATCTCCCCTTTTTTACGAAAAGTTTTATGGACGGAACGGCGGGAACTGATTCCGTTTCCCTGACATGAGAGTAATAAGTTTGCCCTGAATTAAGCATCATAAGATTTTTAAATAATATATTAATATCCCATTATTCTTCAACAAATTAATTGAATACCTGACACAAATACTGATAAACTCTTAATTGAAAAAGCAGGCCAATAAACCGTTCTGCATTAATGTCATATAACAGGAGGAAAGAAATGAGAAGATTGCTCATGTTCGGAATACTTCTGACAGGTGTCCTGTCTTTTAGTATTTCCGAAGCGGTCCAGACAAAGCTCGTTGTCAGGGCAAAGTCAAAGGACGCTAAATTTATCGGGACCAAGATGGGTGGAGCTCGTGTTGTTGTTAAAGACAGCGAAACGGGTAAAGTCCTTGCCGAGGGTTTAACAACCGGAGATACGGGAGACACAAACAAAATAATGAATGAACCTAAAACAAGGTTCGGGAAGATTGCGGATGGGGCCGCCATGTTTGAAACATCCATTGACATAGCCGAACCGATGCTGATCACCATTGATGTCGAGGCCCCGTACATGGACAAGACAAACATGATAAAGAGCTCAACACAGATGTGGCTGATTCCCGGCAAAGATGTTGTTGGAGAAGGAGTCACTATCGAAGTGCCTGGTTTCTCGGTTATTGCACAGTCGCCTGAAGAAGTGAAACTAACAGATAACAGGGCCGCAATCCCCATTAATGCGCAGATAGTAATGATATGAGGATGCCACTTGACCCCGGGCGGGTTATGGGATGCAGACAAGTATGAGATCAAGGCACTTATCAAGCACGAAGGCAGGATCATGGATTCTGTTACTATGAAATTTGCGGGGCCAAGCGTTTTCCAGGCAGAGCCGACTGTGACGAGGAAAGGCCAATACGAGATCATCATCTACGCACATGATCCTCTGACAGGCAATTCTGGTGTAGACAAGGTGAAAGTGACGGTCAATTAAAATATGCTGTAGGGGCGAGGCGCTGCCTCACCCTTTAATCTATTGCGTCAAAAGGAGGGCGACCCATCGGGTCGCCCCTGCATATTCTGGGAGATGACATGAACATCAAAAACGAAGACGTAAAGGAATTAATCGCAGAAATCCCGGAAGGTCATAAACACATCAGGACCACTATCACGCTTCAGGACGGCACGGAGATGACC
>Ga0079037_100001650_pt1 | contig 11783 bp, 12 predicted proteins | sample Mud3Dept4metaG_FD_71479 | JGI IMG/M metagenome (GOLD analysis project Ga0079037, IMG submission 71479) | Freshwater wetland microbial communities from Ohio, USA, analyzing the effect of biotic and abiotic controls - Mud 3 Core 4 Depth 4 metaG | ecosystem: Environmental > Aquatic > Freshwater >... | reverse complement strand
GCGAAGCTATACGTGGCCGTATCGTTAGGCGGCACGAGGATAAGCTCAAGGTCGCCTTGGCCTTGGTCCACAGCGTAGATGCCCCCAACAATCGTCTTCGACCACGCGCCTCTTGTCGCACGCGCCTGCACAGGCACCGTAAGCACATTCGTAATGCCGATGATCTGCGGGGTGTTCGTGGGATAGAACACGACCCACGTATTCATCGGCATCCCACCAGAATCAGTGATAAAATTCGTCACCGTCGCCGCCGTCGCGACAGTAGCCGAAAGAAGTAAAGCGGCAACGATGCGTTTCATGTTATTGAGATTTCCTAACGTATGCTAGCGGACCATAGTTGGCATTCACATCCATAACCGAGGGAGGGGTAGCCGTTAAATCCCCGGTGACATACGTCCCGTACGCTTTCGCGCCAAGGTACATTGTCGTGTCATCCCATTGCACCGCGGCTCCCCAAGCGCCCCAATAATCAAGCCCATCCGTGGTGTCGGTCATAACGAACACTTGTGTGTTGGGTGATACTACGGCATAGCAATCGCCAAATACCCAGTTAGAACTAACCAGACTTGTCCTAGGTAAAAGAACCGTCGTGTTCGTTGTCCAGGTTGCCGAGTTGGTGGCTCTTTCAAGAAGCACAATTCTATGACTTGCGCCGTTGATGCAAGTGTTGGTTTTAACGTAACGCCCAAGCTTTGTAATAGCGAAGCCATTACCGGCATTCGTGAATGTAAATCCAGCCCAGCCGACTCCACTTCCACCACCGGGTCGGCTGTTGTACCAACTAATGTTGCCTGCGGTCATATCCACTCTGTATGTCAAGTTGCAAGAGGCGGCACCCTCAAACAAGTTTGTTACCCAAACAAATGGTTGGTTCAGTGGGTGCAAACGCAAGTAAGGACGACCTGGAGCATTGGGTTGTTGCGACGTGCCGCCGTCAGTATTGTAGAATGTAAGGTCATTGTAGTGCAATGCGTTTGTGGAGAGCCCAATCCGCCAGTCATACGCATAACTAGCTGCGTCGTTGCCAAATCGCAGAAAATGATTTGCTCCAGAAGCCCCGGCTAAGTAGAGCAAATCAGAATAAATGTTGGTGCTATGAATACCAAGGCCATTCGTCACAGCCTGAATAACCATCGAAGACTGCAACCGCTGAGTGCCTGAGGCGGCGAGAGAATTGGTAGTCATATCAAATTTGTTATCCGCAAAAGTGAACGTCACTGTCGGATCAAGCGAGTAACCACCAGGGCCAAACAAGAAGTGTCCACGGGTTGAATTGGACTGCCCTACCATGAACACGTCCTGCCCAATTACGTTATCATACATGGTAAAATAGGTGGCTTCGGGCAGTGCGTAATCAGGCCCAATGCCGATGCTGGGAGGATAACCGTCAAAGGTTGTGTTCGTGTCATCCATATTGCACCAGCGAATATAGATATCATTGGTAAGCCCGCTTCGGTAAAGAGTCGGCCCAGACGCAGCCGCGCCCACTGCATAAAAATTGAACGAGGCGTTCGTCGCATTAGCTATTGCTCCTGCTGACGGAAACGCCAGCGTACCCCAATGTGTCACATTGGTCGCAAGCGCTCCGTCCTTAATAGCTAGAATGTCGTCCGTAGTAGCCAACTGGTTTTCATTAACCACCACGTTCGTGGCGTTAATAATTCCCAGGTCCGAGCGGACCCCCGCCACCGTCCTATTCGTCAACAGCGTCTGCCGCCAAGGCGTATATGGCGGCACATAAAACTGAGCGAACGCCGTTGAGGCGAACACCAAGAGAGACAACGTAAGAAGTTTTTTCATATTACACAGGTCGGTACTTAGCTAACATTGTAAACCCCCCACCAGAAATACCAGTGACATAAGCGGCGGCTCCTGGTTCCCCCACAGACAACCCCGACACCGGTGTGCTTGCCATCAAACAAGCAGCGGCCATTCCCGTCGGGGGATACAAATAGCCTGGCCCCATGTCTAGTTTAAGCGTTGCCCCGTCAGCGACAGGCCACGCTCTAATGGGCACTTCCCCTGGATCAGTAACAGCACTGGCAAGCATCGGAAACAGCATAATATACGCCGCTCCCCCCGAGCCGTTTACAATCTCGGCGCTAACCAACCGTTTGGCCCCACCAGTCCAAATATCCAAGTAGTAGCAGTCCGTCGACTTATCACCAATCTCCGTCGAAGTCGAGGACGAAGAATCAAAATCTGTCCCCTTAACAAAGAGGTCGCCCGTATTACCGTCCCCTGTTACGACTGTTAGCGTATCGCCCGTCGACGAGAAAACAGCCACGCAACTGTGCTCAAACGTTATCGGCTCAGCAAACGACCAAAGGAACGGAGTCGCGGCAAACACACGAAACACTTCTTTCGGCGTTGCTCCGTCGTCTGGTTTCTCCCCTTTGTTTGCCCCAAACACATCGAACAGCATAAGATAAGCGTCCGCGGCCCCCGCCCAGTTGCCCGTTATCTCCAGTACCCTGCACGGCTCGTACGAAATGTGAGCGTGCGTATCGGAGAGTGTTTCACTTATATTAGTCATACTCTACCTTTCTTTTAACTATCCAAGAGCCACCAACTTAACTGGACGTTCATCGTCCTCGTCGGCTGCCCCACCAAGTACGACTCGGCGGGGTCTCGATGGGTTCATCGCACGCAACATACGCATACGCTCCATCGCAAGTTGCATTTTTGATGCCGCGTCCCTCTGGTTTCGTCTTGCCAGACGTTCCGCAGCACAAAAGTAAACTATTAACAAATCATCCAAATCCAACAACGCCCCATCGTCCCAACCCGTGGGTGTCGTCTCATCGCCGCCCATCTTCAGTGACGTCAGCCTTCGGTAGCCACTAAAGCGGATCGTCTGCGCCGTAGCGGGCACAGGCCACACTTCAAACGTGGTCGGGCTGTGCAACATCCACCGCTGAGTAAAATCACTCGTCTCCCCCGCCCTTGAATCGTACGAGTTATACTCCTCCTCCCCAATGCCATACTCAAGCGGGTGCCACATCTCGTTCTGCTTATGGTTTACCACCAACGAACGATCAAAGTCTATCAAATACGCCTCACTATCAATCGTCGTCGTCGGGATTGTGGTAAAGATACTAGAGCACGTGGCGTCCCATCTCTGTTGTAGAAATGGCCAGTCCCACTCAGTGGAAAGCCACACTTGCTTGTTTGCAACAAGCTGGCTCAACTCATCGTTTACCTCCGAGTTCGGAGATAAATTCTCGCCACACTCACTTCTGAGCATGGACCTAACAACATCTAATGGGGTGCCACGTGCCATAAACTATTCGTCTCCCTTACGCGGGGGCTTCGGCTCCTCGTCCGAATTAGAGAACTGCGACGGCGGCAGTTCAACATCCATCCCGACATCAAGAGCCGTTTTGAAGTCTGGCGGAAGGCGGAAACTCGCTTTAGGATACATCGCAAGAAGCCGTGTGCGATTGTACTTGCCGAGCAAGCGTGATATCTCATCTCGCTCGCCCCGTTCGACCTCGGATACCGACGCCTCGTCGATCTCCACGGCCAAACCTTTGGCATTGCGTTGATGTTCCGCTACTAAAAACTGGACCTCGGCGGGGGTCACATTCACAATCGGAACCGTCCATGTCGGGCGAAGTTTCAAAGTACCGTTAGCTATTTTCATATAAAGTTGGGCCGATTTACCCGTCGGCCCAAGCGGGGTTAACTGTTTAATAGAACGAATTGAACGACAGCTTCTTCACAACGATCCGGCTATCACCGGCAGCTGTGGCCGTATAGCTAATCGAGCGCAATCGCGCACGTGGAGCACCCATTGCCCACAAGGCGGATATAGGTGCCGTAAACGTCGACGGTGTGGTCGCATTGACATCGGCGGCCATTGTAACCGTCAACAGCCCTGCCGAGTCCAGCGACTCATTCACGCCATCCGGCAACAGGCTAAACACGCAATTAATCGCGTTCGTAGCCGACGCACCGGCCCGCGTGACCTGGATGTAAAACATCCCCAACGTAGGCGGGGCCGTCGTGTTCGACGCAATCATCGACGTAGCTGGGAGGTCGAAGTCAGCCAACAGGTTGAACTTATCTCCCACCGTCGCCGTCGTAGTCACCTTCGAGCCGAAGACGTTTGTAAACACCGTGCCAACCAAGTTCGTCCCACGACTTGTGCTAGACGCGATGTTCGTAATGCCAATAAGGTTCGTCAACGTCAGCGACTGCGCGTTCATCAGCGAGACCGAATTGTGTTGAAAGTTGCCTGCGACCTGGGCCATCGACACAAGGGCCACAATGCAGAACAGACTGACCAGTAGCTTTTTCATACTCGTTTGTTCCTTTCTGTTAGCCCGTTATGCGGCCACGGTGTAATAACCGTGACAGTTCAACTGGCTCGCACACAGCGCGCCGGTCCACGTCAGGCCAGACATATATACAAGATATTGGAAAGGTCGCGCAGGCTTCAACGCCTTCGTGTCCTCACCCTCCATCACGTACAGCGACAACCGCCGACTGTCCAACATCCAAATAGCATTGCTCATGCCATTGTCGTCCAGGGTCGGGTCATAGTCAAAGGTGCCGACGCCCTGCATACGCACTTGCGCCATGCCCAGGTCGTTCTTCTCACCTTTCGCGAAACCTTCCGTGGTGTAATAACCCTTCTCGAAGATTTCTGCCTCCACCGACTCAATCGCCTTAGACCCGGCGAACACCTTGTTCGGCCGACCGCTATACCGGCGAAGCTGTCTCACCTCTGAGCGGAGCTTCTTGGTCAGCGTCTGCAACTCCGGACTCGTCGCGATGTTCTCCGCAGCACGGTGCCGCCACCACGTATACGAGGCACGACTCAACCCGCCGACAGAGCCGGTCGAGGTAGTCCCTTGTGTCAAGACAGCCGTAAGGCCCGGACACTGTTTCGCGTCCTGTGAGCCGTCCAATATGAGCATTTTGTTCATCTGACGAGCCCACGACTCCGTGAAGTCATCAAGACGATTTTGCAGAATGCCGGTCAAGCGGATGACCTCAGCCCGCGAATGTTCACTGATCTTGGCTTCGTCGTTAACGGTGATCCCGTCGACCTTCAAGTCCGTCCAGTTGATCCACCATCCGTAGAAGACCTCATACCATGTGAACTCTGCTCGCAGGGCGTTGGCCATCGTGCCAAAGACTAACGTATCATCATACGAATAGCCTTGCAGGGCATTATTGTCACTATAGTATCCCCCCTGCACGGGAATACTGATTGCTAGGTTGCCGCCGGGGAACGTCTTTTGGTTCTGTTTCAACCAAGCCAGGAACGGTTTGTCCTGGATGGTCTGAGCCATCGTCGGCCCCTTTAGGTAATATTTCAACGTGGTATATGCCACGTCACCTATCGTGGTACCACTCGATCCTGTAGGATTTGCCATAAGTTAATCTTTCGTCAAAGCCCCATTTCCTGTAGCACCGCCTCGGTGACATTCTTTGGGGCCACTTTTGCGTTTCTGGAAGAAACACTGTCCACTGGTTTCCGAACTGGCTGCTTCGGCGTTAGGCGCGTCGCGAACGTTTTCTTTACGCTATTATAAGCCTGCTCCGCCAACTTGACAACGTCTTGCGCCGTACGAGGCGGCGCTTTAGCGATCAACGCACTAAAGCGGTCTACGACGTACTCGTACATTCCGTCCACCTCGTCGGCTTTCGCCTTCGGTTTGAAATCAGGATCGTTCTTCATCGTCGTTTGTTCCCACGACGACAAAGCCTGACCATGCACCTCAGCCATCTGTTGTGCACGTTCCTGCTCAAGCTGTTCCTGACTCTTCTTCGTTTGCTGCTGCCCAAACTTCCGTTGGGCCTCAGCTTGCGCTAACCGCTGTGCATACTCCAACTCGATCTTCCCGTCAGCAACCGCCTCCTCAAGATCAGGCGGCAACTTACTGCCGTCGAACTCTCCGAGCTGTTCCATTATTGGCTTTATCCGTTTGGCGGCCTCAGCCGGATTAGTGTTAATCAAAGCCATTAACTCTAATCCCTGTTGGAACTGTTCTTGCGATATACCGTTGTTCAAACAGTAATTCACAATCCCGGTCTGCTGTTCAATGTACTTCTTGCCTTGCTCGACGGACTTGACCTGCTCTCGAAGCGCATTACGCTCCTCGACCATTTCCTTCCATCGCGGGTGCTCGTGAAACGGAGGCAATTCCTTGCCTTCGTCATCTTTTGGAGCTTCTCGTTGCGTTGTCTCAGCCTTTTCGGCTTCACCATCAGCGCTGGGTTCTTCCTTACCATCGCTCGTTTTCTTTTCCTCTAGTTCGGTCCTATTATCGGACTCGACTTCCGGCTTTTCCTCTGCTGCGGGTTTCGATTCCGCAAACTCCTTCGCGACCGCTTCTTGCAGTGGCGTAGTAGTCGACTCTTCGCTAGTCTCAGTCTGAGCCGTGGCGGCTGTTGACGATTCAGCCTCGTGTGCGTCTGTCTGTGGCGGATTGGACGGGGGTCCGCCTTCTGGTTTAGCGTCCGGTGCGAGTAGTGTTCGCATAAATTACGCCGCCGGTAGGGGTGTAGAAGCCCCGCTGGGAAGCTCCTGTAACGGCTGCTGAGGACCTTGAACAGCCGGTTGTTGCGACTCCGACGGCGTTCCTGGCACCTGTGGTATTCCCATAGGTGGTGGAAAAGCTTCGTTAATGTCTAGCCTATCGTCAAGGCGTTTCACCGCCTCACGTATCACAAACATCGGGTTCGCGCCCGCCTGCAACAGCATCGGGGCAATTCGCTCAAAGTTTGCGATCTCAATAGCCTTATTGGGCCTACCCGAGGAAGCGGCGACGACTTCCAGCTGGATCTCATTCAAAAAGTCGTCACGATTCTCTACGGGCCAAACTGCGCCAGGGCCAGCGATGCGCTTAACCGTCTCGACACTCATTTCGCGTAAGAGCATTTCGCCACCAGCCCTGGCAAGTAGCGTCAACACCCCATCTAAATCATCCACGTTCGACGAGGCGACCGTCATTCTCGACTGTTCCGCAATGGTACCCACTGTGGCGGTCACATTCGGCTTAGCATAGCCAAAGTTCGCCTCCTGTGCCCCCGCACCGAGCATAATGTCCTCGGAAAGCGGCTTGGTATCGTAGGCCAATGGGTCAATCGGTGCGTGACTAGCAGGTACGATGAACTTATCCGGCTCTTTGTCCCCTGGAATGCCCTGCAACTCGATGACTTCATTCTCCTTTGCCGTATCCAGCTTCTCTTTGTCCTCGTCCGTCATCAACCCCTGCCTGACAAAGTACTTAGGTGCATTCGCCCGCCGCTGTGCCCTCAACGCATCCCTCGTTCTGTTCCACTCTTTCTGCGGGTGGAACATCAGATCCACGTCAGAGGGCGGAAAGATCGACACATCCGAGCCGTCGTCCGCGATCACGCTATTAAATACGAGTCCAAAGATCGGCCAGAACCGCCTGGTATACGGCACCAGCGGCTCAGGAGGCAAAACATACCCCTCCCAGCCGTCCACGACGAACAGATGGGAGCGGGTCGTGATGTCAAATATCTCCCAAAGTGCGACAATCGGCTTCGTCACGTCCGACTTTCCAACTTCCTTACCAATTGGACGCTCCTCACCATCCTCGTTGTAGATCCGCAAGTCGCCGCCGGGCTTAATCTCCGTACCGAAGAACGCGTTTACCTCGTCTAGCGGCAACAAATACTCCTGCGCAACCCAGCGGGCACCCCTAAACGTAGACAAATCCTTACACCTTGGATCAGGTATAATCGACGTCGAAGCGGGATAGTCGAACACCAAGCGTTCCTTCACCTCTGACTGCTCGTACATGGCGGTCGTCCCCAACGCCATGGTCAACGAGCGGAGCTGTTCCGCCTCTGGTCCATCCGTCTGAACATCACCCTTCTCCATCCCATCCAAAATCTGACGAATCCTGCCGACCTTATCCCGAGTAGACTGCGGCGCTTGCGTCGAACTTGGCGTTTGTGGGACCTCTCGTACGAAGTTTAACCTTACATAACCCACACCGCATACAGTCGCCGCACGGACCAAAGAGTTCTTCATAGACGACTTGAAGTCTGGTTCCTGGGTATCGCATTCGTATTGGTAGACAATCTCCAAAGAACGCCCGACCTTGTTGACAAGTTCTTGCCATTGTTTTCCTCTCTGATAGTCCGCCAACAACGCGACCGACTGCAAATCAGGTATGCCGGTTTGAAGCGACTGTTGCGCACCCATCACTGCGGTGGCCAGTGTCTCTACCCTACCGTCCCAAAGTTGAAAATCCAACCGCTCACGCCGCTTTGCCGTAGCCTGCGGGTTGCGTGCATACAGCGTAGCCACCTTCTGGTTAATCCGCTGTAGCGTAATATTGCAAACATACTTCTTCGACCGAATCTCCTTCTGCCCCTCCCACTGCAAGCCCGTGATAAACTCCTCGTTCTTCCGCATCCGATCAAAGTCGTCTTCCCACTTATCGTCCCTAGCAGAGCGGACCTTGTCCGTCCAAGCGGTGACCGCCTGTCGCTCGCTCTCCTCAATCGGAGGTTTATTGTCGCTTATGTCGTTCACATGTCAATCAATCGAAGTTCCTGTTCCCGCTCCGCCTGCTTCTGCACTTGCCGAACCCAACGCATGGTCAGAGGCGGCATCTCCACGGGGTACTCGCTAATCAATGGTCGTTTGCCCACCGGGCAAACCATATCGTTAATACCACGACCAAGATGGCCCAACATATCAACCAAATCATTGTACGTCCCTCCAGGAAAAGTCAACAACTCATGTTCCGCCTCCGCCCACCACGGGGCAAACTTAGGAAAGCGGACCATTCCTTGAGAGCACCGCGCTCTAAACGCTTGCGCACGAGTCTCCTTGTTGGCGGACGGCGTGACCTCGGTAATGTAATGATAACTCTCCCGTTCGCGCATCCTCGCAGAGAAAAACGGCTTGAGCGATTTCGATATGTGGCCCTTTTCTGCCCACGTGACAAGCGGCTGGTTACGGTCGCACAAATCAAGAATGCGGTCGATCTTCACATCAGGCGCGTCGAGCTTGACATAATCCCAATATATGTCAGGCAGAATCCAAAACACGCCGCTTTCATCGAGTCCGCCCAAGCCGAAACACGTCCGCTTTGACCCCTTCTCCTCACTAATGCCAAAATCGCCCGCCGCATACACCCGCAACTGCGTAGGCAGGTCTTGCGGTTCGTAACCTTTAAGCCAGTCGCGGTGGAAGTAATCGCCCTCCTCGGGGGCTGGACGCTGTTGGTACAGCCCCGCCCAGGTACGAGGCACCTTCTTCGCCGTCTGTACCATTTCGTCTGTAAACCAATCAGGCCACAGCCTTTCGCCCGGACTTCTGCCCAAGGGGTCGTCAGCCTCAGCCAACATAGGTAGACGGATCACCTTCCACCGCGCACACTCGCTCTGTAGTAACCGCCCCACAAGGTCGTCTTCGTGGCGGCGGTTCGCTATAATAATCTGTGCAGCACCCGGCTTTAACCGTGGCCAGAAGTCGTTCCAATACCATAGCCACTGTTTTTCCCGTATCTGCTGAGAATCCGCGTCCTCTTGTGAACCGATATAGTCGTCGATAAATGCAAGATCTGCTCTATGTCCTGCAATTCCTGATCCAACTCCCGAACAGAAATACCTTCCGCCACGGGACGTTTCCCACTCGTCTGCCGCCTTGGAATCTTTGCACAGTTCATAGCGTAAGATGACAGAGTGAAGGTCGACCAGATTGCGGCACCTCCGGCCAAACGCAGCAGCCAACGTCGCCGCATACGAGCACGCAAGGATCGTCGCGGAGAGCCTCTGTGCGAGGAACCAAGGCGGGAACAGCACAGAGGTATAAGTCGACTTGGCGGAACCCGGCGGAACTAAGATCATAAGGCGGTCATACTCTCCCCTCGTCACCGCCTCCAGTTCAGTCAAGATATACCGATGGTGCAGCGCGGGCTCAAAGCCGTTAAGCTGAGACCACGACACCAAGCTCCGCCGTGCGTTACGACGTAGCTGTAGCCGTCTCGCTGCTTCCTGCGGCGATACCTTGTCTTGCGATTCGTTCAAGTTCTTCGTCTGACATCGTATCCAGGTTCTGGGAACGATGTTCAATAGGTTGGTTGGGCTTACCGTACAGCCGGTCTAGCAGCTTGTCCGCCGCCACGATCCGCTCGCTCGGCCTCGCTTCTGGATTGTCCCGCTCCACGATAAGCCGCTCTACCGAACGTAGCGCCTCATCACAGAGCAGTTGGCGGACCGCATCGCCACCGTTCTCATGGATAATCTCAAGCACCTGGGTCTGCGCCCACGGCTGACGTAAAACGTTCGATACTGTCACAGCGGTAATGCCTAACTGCTCCGCTATCTTGACGTTCGACAAGCCCTGTGCCTTCAAGAAGATAATGTTGCGGTGTGCAAACTTCTCGTGCTTCAGCGGATAGTAGGGGTCTTTGGCGTTGTGCAGCCTATGTGGATCGTTCCGACATTCCTCCGCCGTGTAAGACTCCGCCAACCCAGACATCTCATAAGGCGTCGGGCCATCGGAGCTGAACGCGCCAGGATAGCGGCGCGTGTCAATCTGGCTGACGTCGAGCGACAGTAGGTCGTCGAGCAGTCGGGCTTCTTGCTCTACGTCGAAAAGCGGCGATTCGCCGTTAGGCGGCCCCTCGTACTGCTGGAGTGGTTTGATTGAACTGTTCACGTCGAACGCGGATTGGCTTGAAGCTAAGTTGGCGGAGTGGGTTAAGCGGCTGCGCTAGTAACAGCTTTTGCACTCGCACGCTGTAGGCGGAACTCTTGGTTGGCGGAGCCGCTTCACTCATATCATGATAACCACTTGTCATCTAACTCTACCCAAATATAGCATGGCGCGAAGCGCCAAGCAAGCTATGAGATAAGTGATTTCACCTATTAGGTAAAGCCTACGCGCAGCGTTAGGTCCTATAATAGGACCAGACTTGGGCGCAGCCCAAACCTGGGCGCAGCCCTGGGAGCTATCTCATGGTTTTTCCCGTACATGCGAGAATAAATTTGGGCACTCGATCAATAGCGAGGGGGGTAGTAGTGGGGGGTGGGGGTAGGTGCAAAGCCTCATCTCTGCATGAATGTCATGAACATCACCAGATAGACATCCATTACAAAAATAATTGAAAATATTTCTTGCATTGCTAGCGAACGGCCATTATGATGCCGCTAGATGTTGGCAATAAAGCTATCATCAAATAAAGAAAGATTATGAGAGAAATAAGACTAGATGCTGAAGGCTATCTATCCTTCTATGAGGATGGACGCGAAGTTGAAGGATTCGCTACAGCAGATCACGCCCCCAAATGGAGCGAGCGCGCCTTAATGAGCTACGGCGGGCTGATTCTGCAATGGCGCTCTGGAGAGATCACCCAAGAGCAGCTAGAAGCTGAGGTCGAAGAAATATGCTTAGGCTGAGCTGAGAGCAAGAGAGGCGGCACCGCCTCTCCTCTCTCCGCTCAAGCGGGGAAGAAAGAGAGATAAAATTATGGCAAAGATAAAACAAATAGATACAACATCCGCAGCAGTGAAGAAAGACTACCTTGAGCCCACGGCGGCAAAGCTCAGCAAAAGCTATCATGCAGGCGAGACGCTCAAGCTTGCGTTTATCCGCTTCGCCGCCGATGCGGCGAGCTTAACCGGAGCAGAGCGGGCAGAATTCATCAAGCTGCTCGACAGCACGCCGGGATGGTTCGGAAGCGGCAACAATAGCGCGTGCAGGCAGCATTTTGAAGAGCGAAAAGGAACGCTCGCAGAGATCGAGAAGAAATATGGCGAATTCTGACCTTGGCCAATGA
>Ga0079037_100001649_pt1 | contig 11785 bp, 9 predicted proteins | sample Mud3Dept4metaG_FD_71479 | JGI IMG/M metagenome (GOLD analysis project Ga0079037, IMG submission 71479) | Freshwater wetland microbial communities from Ohio, USA, analyzing the effect of biotic and abiotic controls - Mud 3 Core 4 Depth 4 metaG | ecosystem: Environmental > Aquatic > Freshwater >... | reverse complement strand
GCAGGTTGATGATTTGGGCCTGGATGGAAACGTCCAGGGCTGAGACCGGTTCGTCGCAAATGATGAGAGAAGGCTCCACACTGAGCGCCCTCGCGATGCCGATCCTCTGCCTCTGGCCGCCGCTGAACTCATGGGGATAGCGATCCGCAGCGGAAGGAGCCATCCCCACCATGTTCAGAAGCTTTTCAACCCGGGCCCTTCGTTCGGCGCGGTCCTTGACCCTTAGCGTTCTCAGCCCTTCCTCGATCGATTGGCCGGCCGTCATCCTGGGGTTCAGGGAGCCGAAGGGATCCTGGAAGATGATCTGCATTTCCTTTCTGAGAGGAGCCACTTCCTTCTGAGAGAGAGGAGCAATGTCACTGCCTTTATAAAGGATGGTCCCTTGATCAGGCTCCAAGAGCCTCAGGATAAGCTTGCCGATCGTTGATTTCCCGCATCCGCTTTCTCCGACCAGACCGAGGGTCTTGCCCTGATCGATGGCAAAATCGACGCCATCGACAGCCTTGACCCAGCCGATCACCTTTTGCAGGAAACCTCTCCGCACAGGAAAATGCTTCTTGAGGCCTTCAACTTTGAGCATGACGGTCATAAGAGAGTGCCTAAAGTGTCTAAAGTGAGCTAAAGTGTCTAAAGTTAAAAAAGCAAGAACCAGAAAAGCATATTCGGCTAGCCGGCTTTCCCAATGGAAGTGAAAATCGCCAAAAGCTCGCTGCACTCAGCATGGACGGACTCCAGTTCCTCCCAAGGCAGCCAGCCAGTCTCTCTGATGACTTCAATCCAGTATTGGGTTTCGCTTGCCTCAGTCTCGCATATCGCAATCCTATTCTTAAAATCAGCCCTGCTTCTAGCTCTGTTTGCTTCACGGTAATTGGCTCCAATGGATGTGCCGGACCTGGTTATTTGGTTTTTGACGACTCTACCCTCTGGTGTGTTGGGTAGACGTGTTGATAACCGAATAATCCGGACGGCAAATTGAAGCGTCCGTTTTTCGAGTTCTGTCGCGAATTTTTTATTCTTCATCTTTTGACCTTCAACTTTAGCTCACTTTAGACACTTGAGTTCACTTTAGACACTTCTTCTGGCGTACAGCACGGGACAGCGGCTCAGGTGTCCGTTGCCGTAATCGCAAAGCTCAGGAAATTCCCTTCGACACGTCTCTATGACATATCCGCACCGGGGATGAAAAGGGCACCCCCTGGGCTTGAAAGCAGGATCTGGCACTGTTCCAGGTATGCTGTGCAATGTCCCACCCCTCTTGGAGCGATTCGGAAGGGACGCCAGCAGTCCTTGAGTGTAAGGGTGACGGGGATCTTTGAAAATCGCCGCTCTTTCTCCCTGCTCCACGATCACTCCTGCATACATGACGTAAATCCGGTCCGCAATATTGGACACCACGTTGAGATCGTGGGTGATATAAAGCAGCGACATGCCGCGTTTGCTCTGAAGTTGTGCAAAGAGATTGAGGATCTGCTTTTGAATGGTCACGTCAAGGGCCGTTGTCGGTTCATCAGCGATGACAAGATCCGGATTGCACCCCAGAGCCATAGCAATCATAACTCGTTGTCTCTGTCCGCCGCTCAGTTGATGAGGATAGTCCCTGATCCGCTCTTCAGGAGAGGGAATGCCGACGTCTCGCAGAAGCTGAAGACACCTTTCATGAAGCTCCGCCTCTCCAATGTGTTCGTGCACGAGAATGGCCTCTTTGATCTGATCACCAATGGTGAAGACGGGATTGAGGGAGGTCATGGGTTCCTGGAAGACCATGGCAATACGGCTTCCCCGAATTTTCTGCATTTCCTCTTCGCCGAATTCCAAGAGGTTTTGGCCGTGAAAAAGGATCTTGCCCCCGGCGATTTCACCGGGGGGCCGGGGAACGAGGCCGAGAATCGTCAGGGCCGAGACGGTCTTGCCGCAGCCTGACTCGCCCACAAGGCAGACCGTCTCTCCAGTGCGGATGTCATAGCTCACGCCGTCCAGGGCGCGAGCCACGGTTTCATCGCCGCGGAAGTAGACCTTCAGATCTTGAACGGATAACAAGAAGTCTTCCATAAGTGCCTAAAGTGTCTAAAGTGAGCTAAAGTGTCTAAAGTTTAAAAAGCAAGAACCAAAAGAGTCTATTCGGTTATCGGGCCTTTCCGATCGAAGTGAAAATTGCCAGAAGCTCGCTGCACTCAGCATAGTCAGCTTTCAGTTCCTCCCAAGGAAGCCAATCTGTTTCTTTGATGACTTCAAGCCAGTATTGTGTTTCGCTTGCCTCAGTCTCGCATATAGCAATCCTGTTCTTGAAGTCGGCCCTGCTTCTTGCTCTATTTGCTTCACGGTAATTTGCTCCAATGGATGTACCGGACTTGGTCATTTGGTTTTTGAGCACTCTACCCTCTGGTGTGTTGGGTAGACGTGTTGATAAACGAATGATCCGGACAGCAAATAGAAGCGTCCGCTTTTCGAGTTCTATTGCGAATTCTTTGTTCTTCATGTTTTGACCTTCAACTTTAGCTCACTTTAGACACTCTAGTTCACTTTAGACACTTCTCAGTATCTTTCCCGGAGCTTCGGATTGAGGATATCCCGCAAGCCTTCACCAAAGAGATTGAAGGATAGGACGACGATCAAAATGGCAAACCCCGGCACAAAGGTCAGCCACGGCGCATCGAAGATGTAACTCTTCCCATCCGACAGAATGTTGCCCCATGTCGCGTGGGGTGGCGGAACTCCGAAACCGAGAAAACTCAACCCGGCCTCGGTCAAAATAGCGCCGGCAATGCCGATGGTGGCGGAAACCAGGACTGGCGCGATCGCGTTGGGAACCATGTGGCGGAAGATAATCCGCAGATCGTTGACGCCCAGGGCCCTGGCAGCAGTGACAAAGTCCTGCTCCCTCAGAGAGAGAAATTCAGCGCGGACAAAACGAGCTGTCCCTTCCCAGCTGGTGAGGCCGATGACGATCATGATGTTGTATATGCTCGGCGGAAGAAGGGCGACTACGGTGAGGATCAGGAAGAAGCTAGGAAAACAGAGCATGATGTCCACAAATCGCATGATCAGGGTGTCCACGGAAAAGGTCCCTGCGAAGAGGAACCGGACCGAGGGGTACCGATGCAGGGTTTTATTTGTTGAGAGGGCGGCAAAGCCGAACGCGAGGAAGCATAGGACCGCTCCCACGGGTAGGTTCCCTGATGCCAGGAATCCTGTTCCGGCAAGCAAAAAGAAAGAGGCGAGCACGTGGTTTACCCGGACCATCCGTTCACCGTAGTACCCTGAGAGGCCACCCATGAGGATCCCGACGAGTACAGAGATCCCTACTGCGACGAAACCGACAGTCAAAGAGACCCATGCTCCCTGGAGCATTCTTGCGAACACATCGCGGCCCAACTCATCAGTGCCAAACAGATAAATTCCCAACGCAGGAATTTCCTCCGGCCGCAGAACCTCTGCAATCGGATTTGAAAGGGGAGGTCGCAGTTTTTCGGGAAGGCGCACGAGAGATGGATCGATTACAGGTTTAGTGCCCGATGTGAGCCACACCCCTGTGAGGGCGACGAGAAAGAACAGGAGGAATATGAAAAAACCTGCCATGGCGAGCTTGTTCTTCTTCAGCAGCCGCCAGGCCTCCTCCAACCGGGAACGCCGGGGCTTTAGAAGATCCTCAGCAGGTGAAGCATAGACAGGATTGGTCACCTGGTTTTCCAACTTTATCTCACTTTAGGCATTTTTACAGCCTTATCCTCGGATCAACGACAAGGTACAGGACATCGGAGATGAACGTTCCGACCAGCACCAGCAAGGCTGAAATGAAATTCACGGTCAGGATGATGGGATAATCCCTTGCGAGAATAGCCTCGTAGGCCATTCTGCCCATCCCGGGCCAGGAGAAGATGGATTCGATGATGACCGAACCGCCGATCAACCCCGGCAGAATAAGTCCGAACATAGTGACAAAGGGTAAAAGGGCATTTCGCAAAGCGTGCTTATAATGAACCTGTTCGGAAGTAAGGCCTTTGGCCTTGGCGGTCCTCACATAGTCCTGTCCTTCCACCTCAAGCATCTGGCTTCGCACGTAGCGCGAAAGAACGGCAATACCACCGGTGGCACCGAGCACCGAAGGAATGAGAAGATGCCAGACCCGATCCATGATGGTCCGAAGCAAAGAGGCATCTCCGAGTCCGAACGTTTCCATGCCAATGACAGGAATTTGGAAACGGGTCACCACAAAGATGATAAGAATATAAGCAAAAAAGAAACCGGGAATCGAGATGAGAAGGTATGACAAGAATGTCGTGGAACGATCATAAATCCCTCCTCTGAAAATGGCAGCGCGAATACCGATCGGGAAGGAGAGAGTCCATGTGATGATTGTTCCCACCAGGAACAGGGGAAGGCTGTTTAGAAAACGTTCCCAGATTTTTGAGAGCACAGGCTGGTTGTCTTTCCAGGACACGGTTCTGCCCGTGAATAGATCTCTGTAATAATAGAGATATTGGATGTGGAGGGGTTTATCGAGATGAAAGGCCTTGCGAAAACGCTCCACGATCTCGGGGGTGAACTTGGGATTGAGCGGATCCACCTGGCTCGGTTTGCCGGGCGCGAGATACACAATGAGAAAGGAGACGATGGAGACGAAAAAGAGAGTGATGATCTTCTGTACGATGCTTCGGCCTATGAAAGAAAGCATGAAATAACCTGGAATGCGTAAAGTGAGAAGAAGTGCCTAAAGTGTACTAAAGTGCCTAAAATGCCTAAAGTTGAAAACCTAAAACCATAAACACGAAAGCACGAAATGACGAAAGCACGAAAAAACAAAGTGCCTAAAGTTGAAAATCAAAACTTCCAGTTTGAAACTAGCCCTCTGGACTAAATGAGGGCACTTCCTGTAACTTGATCCACTTGTTGAAATAGAAAGTGTAGTTGCCCGTCTTAGTCGGAGTAATCTTTCTGTATGTGATATTCCCCTGGGAGTCCGCTTCCCTGATGACGATGCGCTTGTCCAGTATGGCCGTCCACTTGCTCACGTAAAGAAAAGTGTAAGGCTGCTCGTGAGCGATGATTTCATGCAATTCATGGCAGAGTGAAACCTGCCGTTTATAATCATATTCCTGCCGGGTCTTGACAATGAGATCATCCGCTTGCTCATTCTTGAACCCTACAAAATTAAGCTGATAGGCATTGGTCTGGCTGGAGTGCCAAATCTGGTATAGATCAGGCTCTATACCCATCTGCCAGCCAAGGATCAAAGCATCAAAATCAAATTTGTTGACCCGTTCCTGGATGAAGACTGACCACTCCAGGAGATCGGTGCGCACGTCGATACCGATCTGCCTCCAGGCGTCTTGGACAATAGCCATCACGGACTTCCGGATATCATTCCCGCTGTTCGTAATCAGGGTAAACTGGAATCTCTTCCCGTCTTTTTCCAGCCAGCCCTCGCTGTTTTTCTTCCATCCGACCTCTTGAAGAAGGCGCAACGCGCCTTCCGGATTATAAGGAAGCGGTGAAATATTGCGATCGTAATACTCGGTCTGTTTAGGAAAGGGACCGGTAATCGACTCGCCCTGGCCATAAAGGACGTACTGGATGATCTTGTTCACATCAATGGCCATTCCAAGGGCCGTGCGCACCCGCCGGTCATCAAAAGGTGCCCGTCGCAGGTTATATCCTATATAAGTGTACCCGAAGGAAAGCCCTGAGAAACTCTGATATCGCGGATCATGTTCGAGCCTTTCGACTTGATGGGGTTGGACGCCGTAAGTATCAACGGTCCCGGCATAGAACTCCATTTCCTCGGTGAGAAGATCCGGGATGATTCGGTAGACGTAACGCTTGTAGTTCGGGGGCCCTTCCCAATAGTCATTGAAACGATCAAGGATAATGTACTGATCAGATTTCCAGTTCTGGAAGACAAAAGGGCCACAGCCCACGGGCTGGCGATTGAAGTTGCTCTGGCGCATGGAGAAGTTCTCAGGGTTCAGGCCCCGGCGGAGAGCTTCTTTCTTCAGAGCGTCGTGGTTTAGAAGGTGTTCCGGAAGAATGCCCATAGCCCAGGTGCCTATAGCAGGAGAATAGAGGCGCTTGTAGACAATGCGCACCGTCATGGGGTCAACAACCTCCACTTGCTTGACCGGTTCGTAGTCGGCGATGCGAGGAGAGAGGTTCTTGGGGTCCATGATGGCTTCAAAGGTGAACTTCACGTCCCCGGCCTCAAGGACATGTCCGTCATGGAATTTGACGTTAGACCTCAGCCGGAAAAGAATGATGGGGTTGTGCTCCACCGGCGGAAGGATTTCTGAAGCCCAGGCCTGCGGAATCGCTTCAGAGGATTGAGGCCTTTGTCCAGGTTCAGTCAAGAGAAAAGTTTCGGAAGGAAAACTTCTGAAATAGTTTTCGCCAAGGATCTGGGTGAGATTATCGAATAACTCCTGGTCCACAAGATGCAAAAGGAGTTTAATCCTGGCAGGCGCGCGGACATCGATTTGGATAACCCGGTCATTCAATCCGTTTTTGCTCTTTTCGACTCTTGATACCTGAAACTGCCGGGGCGGTATTAGGGAAATCTCCTTGATGTTTTCGAGTGCTGTCCGGAGTTTGGAATCGGTCCGTATCGCATCCTCTTTGGCTTTTTGAAGGACTCTGACCACCTCTTCGGCGTTTGCATGGCCGGATCCTGGGATTTCCGCACTTTCATTGACGTAGAAAAAGGCCTCCTCGTAAATATCCCATGAGGTTGCAAGACGGCCTCGAAACCGAAGGTCTTCGTCTCGATCGATGAGGCCTTCGAAGACCAAATCCTGGATTGTGCCGCTCGCGCTATCCGAAGAGAGGATCGGGTTTATTACGGCGGCATCGCCGATGGAAGCCGTTATGTACTCATTGAGACGGTCAGGATTTCCCCGGGTCTGGTCTTCGTAGGTAGGCACCCAGAAATAGGACTGGAGAAGAAAGAGGGTTACAAGAAGTGGAGCCAGGATCAGGACAGTGCGGACGGAAAACTTCATAAGTGCCTAAAGTTGGAGAAGTGGCTAAAATGCCTAAAATGAACCAAAGTGCCTAAAGTTGGAAAACCGGAAAGCCAGTTGTGAGTGACGAGTAACGGGTAACAAGAAACCGGAATTGACACGAATCAACTGGCAACAAGCAACCTGCAACTTGCGACGGATATCGGTTGACGGATAACCGATAACGGATAACGGCAAACCGACTTTGGCCGCCAGTCTAGCAGAAAATGGAAAGGATGCAATTGGTAAACTCAAAGAGTTGTGGTATGAGGCTTAGCTATGTTCGAAGTTCTTGAGACGGCGAAAAACGTGACGGAGAAAAGCCGCCACGTTCGCATCAACTACGAGGCGCTGAAAAAATTCAGTCGGGAACTGGTGGAACACGGCACTTTCGCACCTGCGTGGGATGAGGAGCATCACTACAAAGGAAAGGATGAGGGGACGGTCGCATATCTTCTTGTGGTAGATACCGTCAATTTCTGTTTTTGGCCTCCGCCTGGAGAGAAGAAATGGGAAATCTCGTACAGAGGAAAGATGTATTCGGGATACTATGGATTGGCTGTCTCTCTCAAAAAGGCCCTTGAGTCTAGGATTCCCATCACCGATGCTTCCTTCCTGGCCTCTCTTACCCTGAAACAACTCAACGATGTGCTTGCGGGAACGGGTGTTTTGCAGCTCACGGAGGAACGCCTATGGAACTTGCAGGAACTGGGCAGGGTGCTTCTGGAAATATACCAAGGACAAGCTTCAGAGCTAGTGGCAGCCGTCGGAGGCTCGGCACTTAAGCTGGTGAGAGTGCTCGCATCCGGTTTCTCCTCCTTCCGCGACCAAGCGACGTATCAAGGTCGGAAAGTCTTCTTTTATAAAAGAGCCCAGTTGTTTGCCGCTGACCTTCATGGAGCGTTGGGTGGGAAAGGATTGGGGAATTTCTGCGACATGAAAGAACTCACGGCGTTTGCTGATTATAAGCTGCCCCAGGTGCTTCGTCACGTTGGGGTGTTCACCTATTCGCCGGGTCTCGCGGAGAAGGTGGACCGAATGATACGCTTGGATCCTGGGAGTGAGGAAGAAGTCGAGATTCGGGCCAGCACGATCTGGGCAACGGAGCGGCTTCACCAGGAGATGAAATATCTCGGGAAAGATGTCAATGCCAGCGAGATCGACTGGCTTCTGTGGAATCTGGGGCAGGACGATCAATTCAGGGCTAAGCCCTATCACAGAACTGTGACCACGTTTTATTAAATGCCTAAAGTTGAAGAACACTGTAACGAGTGCTGGGTGATGAAGAGCGGGTAGCCCCCAATTGAAAGCCCCCCTTTGGCCTTGTGGCAGGCACAAAGAGGGGCCTATGTCTTGAAAACAAGCAACCTCAAGTCCCGAGCCTTTTCGGGACGCTCCTCAAGCGCAGCGATCCTAAAGCCCGTCCGGGCGATCGGTTTTACGTCCCCATTTCCCAGGAAGAAAGGTATTTCTCTTGTTCGGCTGTGAGCGTGTCGATTTCCACGTTCATGGATTCGAGTTTGAGCCTTGCGATTTCCCGGTCAATGTGGCCGGGGACCGGATAGACTTTCTTCTGCAGGCTCCTGTGCTCTTTGGCCATGTATTCTGCGGAAAGGGCCTGGTTCGCAAAGCTCATGTCCATGACACTCGACGGGTGCCCTTCGGCAGCAGCGAGATTGATGAGACGGCCTTCGGCGAGAACATAAATTCTTCGTCCGTCCTTCAGAGTGAACTCTTCCACAAAGTCCCGGATCATTCTTTGTGCCACCGAGGATTTCTTCAAGGCGGGTAACTCCAGCTCCACATCGAAGTGGCCTGAATTGCACACGATAGCCCCGTCTTTCATCTTCAGGAAATGCTCTTTTCGGATGACATTGATGTCGCCGGTCAGGGTGCAGAAGATGTCCCCCACAGGGGCGACCTTGGCGATCGGCATCACCTGATATCCATCCATCACAGCTTCCAGAGCTTTGAGGGGTTCTACTTCGCACACGACGACATGGGCTCCGTGCCCTTTGGCTCGATTAGCCACGCCCCTGCCGCACCAGCCGTAGCCGCTCACTACAAAAGTCGAGCCCGCAAGGAGGCGGTTTGTCGCCCGGATGATGCCGTCCACAGTGCTCTGGCCAGTACCGTACCGGTTGTCAAAGAGGTGTTTCGTGTTGGCGTCGTTCACTGAAATGATGGGGAACTTGAGTACCCCGTCTCTTTCCATGCTGCGGAGCCGAATCACGCCTGTCGTCGTCTCCTCGGTCCCTCCCAACACCGCGGACAGAAAGGCCTTCCTGTCCTTCTTGGACAGGCTCAGAACCCATTCCCTGATTCCTTGATCAAGATCATTGTACTTTTCAAGGGCGATAAAATGGAGGGAACCCACCAGATCGGCTCCATCGTCCATGGTCAGGTTCGGCCTGTGCTTGAGAGCAGAAAGGATGTGATCGTAGTAAGTTCTCGTGTCCTCTCCCTTGATCGCAAAGGCAGGAATCCCGTCATCGGCCACAAGGGAAGCGGCCGCGTCGTCCTGGGTTGAAAGAGGATTGGAGGCGCAGACCACGACCTCAGCCCCACCTGCCTTCAGGGTCCTGAGCAGATTGGCCGTCTCAGTGGTCACATGGAGGCAGGCAGAGAGCCTAAGCCCTTTAAGAGGTTTTTCCTTGGCGAACCGCTCTCTGATTTTTTTCAGGACCGGCATGCTCATGCCGGCCCACTCAATTCTCAACCGGCCTTTTTCAGCAAGTTTAATGTCGCGAATATCATAGTTCATTTACAAACTCCGTTTGTGTTCGTGGCAAGTTGCAGGTTGCATGTAGCGCTTTGCCCGTTGTAGGTTGCTTGTTGCAGGTTGTCCGTAGCCAGTGGTCAGTGCATTGACGAGTAACGAGTAACAAGTGACAAGTAGTACTCCTTGTTTTTCTCTTGTCACTCGTCACTTGTCATTTGTCACTGGTTTCTATTTCACCGCTTTCTTGAGGTCCTCGACCGAGTCAATTTTCTCCCAGGTGAATTCCGGGAGCTCGCGGCCGAAGTGGCCATAATTGGACGTCTTTCTGAAAATGGGTCTCAAGAGGTCCAGCCGCTCGATGATCGCTCTAGGCCGGAGGTCGAATACCTTCTGGACTACCCGCGTCAACTCCGCATTGGACAAAACCCCTGTGCCATAAGTCCCGACCATGACAGAGACAGGCTGGGCGCGTCCAATCGTGTAGGCCACCTGGATCTCACATTTCTCTGCAAGACCGGCTGCAACGATGTTCTTTGCAATGTAGCGGCACATGTAGCAAGAACTTCTGTCCACCTTGGAGGGATCTTTTCCCGAAAATGCTCCGCCGCCGTGATACCCAAAGCCGCCATAAGTGTCCATGATGATTTTTCTACCGGTCAAGCCACAGTCTCCCAATGGCCCCCCAACGACAAAACGGCCTGTGGTGTTGATGAAGAACTGGGTCTCCTTATCGAGCATGGATGCGGGGATGACCTTCTTAATGACCTCTTCAATGATGGATTCTCGCAAGGTGTCGTAATCCACTTCAGGGTTGTGCTGCGCCGCGATGACTACCGCATGGGCCCTGAGAGGTTTTCCGTTGATGTACTCCACGGTGACCTGGGATTTGCCGTCCGGTCGCAGCCAGGGAAGCTTGCCGGACTTGCGAACGTGGGCCAATCTCTGTGTCAAACCGTGGGCGAGAAAAATGGGCATAGGCATCAGGGGTTGAGTGTCCCTGCAAGCATAGCCGAACATCAGCCCCTGGTCTCCGGCGCCCTGCTCCTTGTACAGACCGGTCCCGTTAACGCCTATGGCTATATCCGCGGACTGCCGGTCGATGGAGGTGATCACCGCACAGGTCTCCCAATCAAATCCCATGGAGGAGTTTTTGTAGCCGATCTCCCTGATGGTCTGGCGAACGATCTCAGGCATCTCGACATAGGCCGTGGTGGTGATCTCTCCTGCAATCACCGCCATGCCCGTGGTGACGAGGGTCTCGCAGGCCACTCGGGCCTTCTTGTCCTGTTCCAGAATACTGTCCAGAATGTGGTCGGAAATCTGATCCGCCACCTTGTCCGGGTGACCTTCTGTCACAGACTCGGAAGTGAACAGAAAAGTTTCAGACTTGGGATCGGTTTTGCTTTCAATGGTCATGTTCTTATCCTCTCTCTCAAATTAAATTTTCTATTGCTTCTCAGCCTTGCCAAGGACGCAGTTGTCAATGAGCCGTGTCTTTCCAACTCTAACGGCAAGGGCTAACAGGGTTTCACCGGTTAGCGCGTCCACATCGTCCAGGGTAACCGGATCACAGAGATTGATATAGTCGATCTGCGTGTAAGGGTGGCTGCGGACTAACTCTTCGATGGCTTTCTTGATGGTGGCGGACCGTATCTCTCCCTTGCCGACCATGCCCCGCGCAAGATCGATGGATTTCTTGAGACAGAGGGCGGACTTTCTTTCTTCGGCGTTGACGTAAGTGTTGCGAGAACTCATGGCCAGGCCGTCCGGTTCTCTGTAGGTCGGCACCCCCACAATCTGGAGGTCCATGTTCAGGTCTTTGACCATCCGGCTGATGACCGTGAGCTGTTGGTAATCCTTCTGCCCGAAGACAGCCAGATGCGGCTTGGTGATGTTGAAGAGCTTGGCAACAATCGTCGCAACTCCATCAAAATGCGTCGGTATTGAGAGACCGCAAAGATGCTTTGTCACCTTCTCCACGGACACTCTGCTTGCAAAGCCCTCAGGATACACCTGGTCAACGGTCGGAACAAAGGCGATATCCACACCCACCTGTCGAGCTTTGGCCAGGTCT
>Ga0079037_100001648_pt1 | contig 11787 bp, 12 predicted proteins | sample Mud3Dept4metaG_FD_71479 | JGI IMG/M metagenome (GOLD analysis project Ga0079037, IMG submission 71479) | Freshwater wetland microbial communities from Ohio, USA, analyzing the effect of biotic and abiotic controls - Mud 3 Core 4 Depth 4 metaG | ecosystem: Environmental > Aquatic > Freshwater >... | reverse complement strand
GAATTTCAAAGAATGGTCAAAGATCTTGGGTTGGAGCCAAGATTCCTGGGACCCAATGAGGCGGCTCCTTTTTTGAAAAAACACGATGATTTTTTGTCGGGGATTGCCAAGAAGATAGGGCTTCAGCCTAAATAAGCGACATTCTAAAGAACAAAACCGAGAAGCAAGGGTTTAGATGAAACAGAGAGACCGATTGACCTCCCTGTTTTGGGCCGGAGTGGGCCTATATATTGCTTACGAAGGGTACCGGTTGAAGCTGGGGACTCTGGGGAGCCCAAATTGTGGTTTCTTTATCTTCTGGACGGGCTTGGTTTTGACCGGACTCGGCCTGATTCTTTTTTCCCAGACCTTGTTGTGGCCCAAAGAGGCGAAAGATCGCCAAACCCTATGGGAAGGATCGCAGTGGAGCAAGGGCGCCAAGATGATGGCGGCCCTGCTCCTCTATGCATTGCTCTTCAAATGGCTGGGGTTCATCCTGAGCACCTTTTTGCTGCTCCTCTTCCTCTGCAAAGGCCTGGAGCCCCAGAAATGGCGTGTGGCTTTCATCCTTGCGGCAGCTACGACGGTGACTTGTTATTTTGTTTTTGGCGTATTCCTGGAATTGCAATTCCCGCCCGGTCTACTCCAAAAAATCTTGGAATGATTCGGCGGCAACGGCAGAGGGGATCTTCCCTTATGTTTCCGATCGAAGAAAATCGTCCGATTTGCGGCTGCCTTCGCTCTGCTTTTTGAGGAACGAATGATGGATTTTCCGAGCGCCATGCAACTGGGGTTGACAACGGCGCTACAACCGATGAATCTTCTCTATTGTTTCATCGGGGTTTTTATCGGAACCATGATCGGCGTCCTGCCCGGGATCGGACCCTCCGGGGCGATCGCCATCCTGATGCCGACAACTTTCAATATTCCTGCGGTTTCCGCCATTATCATGCTCGCCGGGATCTACTACGGGGCCATGTATGGAGGCTCCACGACCTCTATCCTGGTCAACATTCCGGGGGAGGCAGCCTCGGTCGTCACTTGCATCGACGGCTATCAGATGGCCCGGCAGGGGAGAGCCGGCCCGGCTTTGGGGATTTCGGCCTTCGGTTCATTCATCGCCGGGATCTCGGGAATCATTTTGTTATCCATCCTGGCGCCTTCCCTGGCCCAGGTGGCGCTTGATTTCGGTCCGCCGGAGTTCTTCAGCTTGATGGTGTTAGGCCTAACCCTGGTGATCTACCTCGGCTCGGCATCGATGGTCAAAGCATTGATGATGGCATCGCTGGGGGCTGTTTTGGGGTGCATAGGCCAGGACCCTATTTTAGCTGCCCCTCGCCTGACCTACGGCCTTGAGGCGCTTTTTGACGGGTTGGACCTGATCCCGGTCATTATGGGGCTTTTCGGAATTTCCGAGGTCCTGTTGAACCTGGAAGAGGGTGTAAAGAGGCAGATTTACGAAACCAAAATCAAGGGCCTCCTTCCTTCCCGGGAAGATTGGAAATTAAGCTCCAAACCCATCATCCGGGGGTCCTTGCTCGGCTTTTTCCTTGGCGTCGTTCCCGGTGGAGGAGCGCTCCTCGCCTCTTTTACCTCTTATGCCATCGAAAAGAAATTTTCCAAACACCCGGAGAGATTTGGCCACGGGGCGATCGAAGGAGTGGCCGGACCGGAAACCGCCAATAACGCCGGCACTATGGGTGCCATGGTCCCCCTCTTGACGCTCGGGATTCCGTCGAATGTGGCCATGGCTCTACTTCTGGCCGCGCTCATGATTCATGGAACTCCTCCCGGCCCGCTCTTGATCCAAAATCATCCCGATCTCTTCTGGGGAATTATGGCCAGTATGATTATCGGCAATTTTTTGTTGCTCCTTTTAAACCTTCCTTTGATCGGAATTTGGGTCAAAGTCCTCAAGATTCCTTACCAAGTGCTATTCCCTTTGATCATTATATTCTGCCTGATCGGGGCCTACAGCGTGCATATGAATGCGATGGACATCCTCATTATGCTTGTATTCGGGGTCTTTGGTTATTTCATGAGAAAATTTGAATATGACGGTGCCCCGCTTGTTCTGGCCTTTATCCTGGCGCCGATGATGGAAACGGCTCTGCGCCAATCCTTGATTGTCTCCCGGGGAGATTTTGGCATTTTTATCCATCGTCCCTATTCGCTCGTCGCTTTGGTAACAGCGGTAATATTCCTGGTCATGCCCCTGATTTCCTTCCTGAGGAAAAAAAGGGAGAAATTGGTGGTCGAAGAAGATTAGCCATGGGCGGGAGTGGCTTTAAAGTGAAATCCTCTCTTTTAGCCGGTTCATGAATTGATTGTCATCTAATATTTTGGAATGTACCTGTCGGTTAAAGGCGGAAAGGAAATATATGGCAATAAGGAGGGTTTCTATGTACGAGAAGAGAATGCTGGAAGAATTGAGCTGGACGGAGTTCGATCAGTTGCGGAAGGAAATCGACACCGTCTTGTTCCCCATCGGCTCGGTCGAGGTTGAAGGACCCCATCTGCCCCTGGGCGTCGATTCCATCGTCGCCCTGGAAGTGGCCAAGCGAGTAGCTTCTGGAAGGAAGCTCCTTATTGCCCCTTTGATTTCCGTAACCTACTCGGAATGGCACATGGGATTCCCCGGGACTCTTTCCATCCGTCTCTCCACCTTGACTCAGGTTTTGCGGGAAACCTGCGAAGACCTGGTGGAACACGGCTTCCGTCGGATCATGTTCATCAATTCCCATGTAGGGAATGATCCGGCGATCATGGAAATCGCCCATGAGTTGATCCGGTGTTCGGCGGCCCGGGTGGGAATGGTCAACCTCTGGGCGATCGCCAATCAGGTGGGCAAGGACCTTCCGGAGCTGAAGGAAAAGGTTTTCCTGCACGCCGGGGAGATCATGACTTCCGTGATGTTGGCGCTTCGACCCGAGCTGGTGGACATGAGCAAAGCGCAGAAGGAGTATGTGAAGGCCAGGATCGACAGTTTTGTCCAGAAGGGCAGCCCGCAGGTGGCCTTTAAGGGAATCTCGGCTTATGCCTATCATCTATCCGACGAGGTGACCCAGTCCGGAGTGATGGGCGATCCCCTCGCGGCTACGAAGGAAAAAGGGGAAAAGATTGTATCCCTGTGGGTCGGGTTCATCCGGGATTATATTGAAGAATTCCGGAAACTTCCTGTAAAGCCTCGTCCGTAATACGCAGGCCCTGCGGACTCGGCTTGCTCCGGCGCGGGAGAGAGAGAACTCCATGGAAAAGAAGAAAATGCAAAAATACATCGTAACGCCCCAGCTTATCGAAGAATTGGTGCACCACGACATCTCCCGCATGGAGAAGGGAGTGGGGCCCCTCTTCAAATTCATGGACCGGAAAATGGTCGAGGAATCCGATGTGACTGTCCTGGTACGCAAAGTAGAGAAGGAACCGCCTGAGGACGAGATCATAGGCCCTTCTTTGCATAGACACGAAGTCAATCAATTATACTGCCTTATGGGGGATATGGAACTGGAGGTGACTTTGGGGGAGGAGAAATACAGGGCCAAAGCCCCAGCATCCATATTGGTTCCGGCGGGAATCGATCACGCCATTCGTTTCCTGAAGGGCAAAGGATACCTGGTGAATGTTCTGAGCGGGGCAAAATATCGGTAAAGGAAGGCGCGAGCCGAATTCCTGAGGAAGAAAGCCGGATTCCATGAAGAGAACTCCGATCATCAAACCGATCGAAACGATTTCCCAGCAAGTTTTTAAAATTCTGGAGGAAGAGATCCTTTCGGGGAGGTATAAGCCGGGGGATCGCTTGATCGAACGGGAAATCGCCGAGAGACTGGGAATCAGCCGCATCCCCGTCCGGGAGGCCCTGTTGAGCCTGGAGAGATGGGGGTTGGTCGTTCCCACCGGGGCCAATCGGAAAGGCCGGGAGGTCATCGGAATCAACCGGCGGGAAATCGCCGAGAATTATTCTATCAAGGAATTTATCGAAAGCTATGCCCTTGGCGAAAAATCTCTACAGCGGGACAAGGGATTCCTTGCCATTCTGGGACGGTTCATCAGGGAGATGGAGAAGGAGGTGGAAAAAGGAAACCTTGAGAATTACCGCAAGCTAAACTCCCGGTTTCATCACGAGATCGCGAAGAGCCTTAACAATCGAAAGCTGTACCAAATTTTTGCGGATGCCGATAAAAGAACACGATGGTTTCAAAATTTGACCCTCTATTCCCTGCGCATGGAGCGGTCCATTCTGGAGCACAAACTTCTGCTGGAGGCCTGCGAGACGATCAACCTCAGGCAAATCCGGGATACGGTCAAAAACCATTACGGGCAGGCCGTGGATTTTCTGCTACAAAAACTGGTTCCAAGCACATCGTCAAAACCGGAGCGCCCAAAGGAGGAAAACCGAGGGAAGAGAAAAATCTCTCTTCCCCATCTCAAAGCGAAAGGAGTGAATCAAAAAGTTGCAGGGGTTCAAAAATTGCAGGGTGGGGTTGAATAAAATTGACTTCCGATTCTCAGTACAGGATAGAAATTTCCCCGATTGCCGTGAGGGAAACGGCCGGGTTCCCTTGATCCCCGGAGTCCCGCCGCGGCGGGTCCAAATTTGCTAAAAAGTGAAAGGAGGAGTAGATCTATGTCGGCAAAATTCTTAACCAAGAATTTTATGGTCGTTCTGTCTTTGGGGTTTTGGGTTCTTGCTGTTTTGGTGCCAAACGGTTTGGCGCAAGGAAAATATCCCACCCGCGCGATCAGTATTATTTGCCCCTGGGGGGCCGGGGGAGCCACGGATACAATTGCCCGAATCGTTGCCGCGGTGATGGAAAAAGATTTCGGGCAGCCGGTAACGGTTGTAAACCGAACGGGAGGGGGAGGGGCCGTTGGCCATACAACCGGAGCGACGGCTGCACCGGATGGCTATACCATTTGCCTCTCAACGACCGAGCTTTCCATGATGCACTGGATGGGGCTTGCTCAAATTTCCTACAAGGATATGAAACCGGTGGCTCGTCTGGCCACGAATCCGGCCGGGGTCAATGTCCGGGCGGATGCTCCCTGGAAGAAATTGATGGAGCTGCAAGACTATATCAGGGCCAACCCGGGAAAACTTAAAGCCTCCGGCGTTGGCCCAGGGGGCATCTGGGACCTGGCCCGGGCGGGATGGCTGAATACCGTCGGGATTCCTGTCCAGGCGGTGCGCTGGGTGCCCAGCAACGGAGCGGCTCCGGCCCTCCAGGAAATGATGGCCGGTGGGATCGATATCGTTCCCTGCAGCCTGCCCGAAGCGCGAGCTCTTATCGAGGCGAAAAAGGTCAAGGCCTTGGCGGTTATGGCCGATCAACGGGCCGAGCTTTTCCCCGAAGTCCCCACGCTGAAGGAACTGGGAGTCAACTGGGCCATTGGTGCCTGGTGGGGAATCACGGTTCCCAAGGGAACACCGGAGGACATCGTGGCGGCGCTGGGAAAATCGATTGAAAAAATTGTGGCCGATTCTCAATTCAAGGAATTCATGAAAAAGAACGGATTCACGATTTCTTACAAGAATGCTTCGGATTTTGAGAAATTTCTGATCGAAGATGACGAGAGCAAAGGGAAACTCATGAAGGAGATCGGCCTAGCCAAATAGCTCCAGGAATAAAAGAAAAAATTGGAGGAGATTATGCTCAACGCTTTTGAATTTTGGACCAACAGCAAAATATACTTCCAGCCGGGGTCCATCAAAAAGCTGGGGGAAGAGACAAAGGCTTTGCGCGGCCGCAAGGTTCTTTTGGTGACCGACAAAGGGGTGAAAAATTCTGGAGTCCTGGCCAAAGCCATCGAGTCTCTCGAAAGAGAGGGGCTTTCCCACGCCGTTTTCGACGAGGTGGAGCCCAACCCCAGCGCGGAGACTACCCAAAAAGGCTATGCATTGATGAAGGAAAAAGGGTGCGACACCCTGGCGGCCGTCGGGGGCGGCAGCCCCATCGATACAGCCAAGGCCATCGGAATTCAAGCCACGAATCCGGAGCCGATCCTGAAATACGAGGGGGCCAACAAGGTGACGAACCCGCTCCCGCCCCTGATCGCAATTCCAACAACTGCGGGAACCGGGAGCGAGGTAACGGGGGCGGCGGTGATTACCGATACGACTCGCAAATATAAAGTCCCCATGCGCAGCCCCCTTTTGATCCCCAGGGTGGCTTTGCTGGACCCGGAGGTCCTGGCGACGCTTCCGCCCCTTGTTTTAGCCTCCACGGGCATGGATGCGCTCACCCATGCTTGTGAAACCTTCGTATCGACTATGACCAATCCCCTGTCTCAAGGGCTGGCCTACGAATCCATCCGGCTCATAGGAAAGTATCTTCGGCCGCTCTACGCTAACCCAGACAATCGCGAGGCACAAGGATATATGATGCTGGCCAGCACCATGGCCGGCATGGCTTTCTTCAACGGCCGGCTGGGTGCAGTCCATACCCTGGCCCATCCTCTCGGTGGCTTTTTCGATATCCCCCATGGAATCGCAAACGCCATCCTGCTTCCGCATTGTATGGAATTTTCCCGGATAGGCGCCCCCGATCTTTTCGCCCGCATCGCCGAAGCTCTGGGCAGAGACATCCGGGGATTAACCGTGGAGGAGGCCTCGAGGCAGGCGGCCGAGGCAGTGCGGGAAATCCTGGTGGATACCCGGATTCCCACCCGCCTGAGGGAGGTGGGGGCGAAAAAGGTGGCCTTCGAAGCCATGGCTAAGGACGGAATAGCCAGCGGGATCCACCTGAGCAACCCGCGCAGGGTGACTCTGGAAGATGCCATCGCACTCTACGAGGCGGCTTTCTAACCTGGGCCGCGAGTCGGAGATTTCGATCCCCGAAAATATTGGGAAGAGTCATTCGTGCCGGAATCAAGAGTGAAGAAAACAAAAGGAAAGGAACAAAATGATATCCCTGAAGAAAATTCACGAATGCAGCAAAGAGCTCGAGCAGTGGCTGCGCATGCGGGTGCATCCCATTGCCATCAAGATGTTGAAGCGCCGGGATGAGGTCCCCAAGGGAGCGATTATTCCCACCCGGGACTGGAAGCATAAGTATTCACTCTGTCAGGCCTTCGCCCGTTCGCAGCGGGATGGAGAGACGATTGCCATGTTCAAAAATGACAATTGGTGCGTTGAGCCCGCGCTCGGCCTGGGCCTGGTGAAACCAACCCCGTTTTTCCTCGAAGGACACCATCGCTATCCGGATAGCGTACGGGACCTGAAGGCGGCCTCCGAATGGTGCAAGAACATGCCCCATCTGGAGTATGGCCGATACCAGGGGATCGTGTCCGCCCCGGCCCATAAATGCAATTTCATCCCCGATGTGATCGCCATGCATGTCAACGGCATGCAGACCAGCCAGTTGATCATCGTCAAGAACTGGATCGACGGGAAAGATATTCACGCCCAACTATCCGGGCATGCGGCTTGTGTGTACGCCGTCGTTCCCGCCCTGTTGAAACGGGAATGCCAGATTGCCATCCCCTGCAAGGGAGACCGGCGTTTAGCCGGAGCGCAGGATGATGAGATTCTGTTCACCATCCTGCCGGAGCTCCTGCCCGACTTCATCAAGGGGATTCATTGGCTCCAGGACCATAATTGGGGCCTCCCCATGCTCCAGGAGTACAAGGAAGAATATAACCTGAAGCCGAGATACAAAGAACTCGGGGAAAAGTTGGGACTGAACCTGAAGCAGTCCCCGCCCCGGAAGCAAAAGCTCCAGAAGCATTAACCCTCACAGCGGGACGGTCTCTCTGATCGTCCCGCCGCCATGACTCTGGGGCAGCATAGAAAGGGATCGGAAATGGATGCCATCGTGCCGCTGGTGCGGAATTTAATCAAGATCCGGTATGAGGATATTCCTCCCCAGGTCTTGGCGGCGACTAAAAAGAGTATCGTGGACACTTTTGCTGCCATGCTCGCGGGAACAAACGCCCAGGGGTGCCCTGACGTCGTTGCCCAGATCCTGGAATGGGGAGGGAAGGAAGAGAGCACTATTTTTCATCATGGCAAGAAAGTCCCTGCTTTTCTGGCCGCCTTGGCCAACGGGATGATGGCCCGGGCTGTGGATTTTGATGATGTCTTTGAACCCGGCACCATGCACGCCAGTGCCTCGATCGTCCCTGCCGCCATGGCTGCCGCCGAGATGACGGGCGGCTTGAAAGGAAAGGAATTCCTGGCGGCGGTAGCGCTGGGCATTGACATGATCTGCCGGATGGGAAGAACCCACAAGATTCCCTCGGGCTTGAGCGGCATGAACGTGACCTTCCAGTATGCCTGCTTCGGTTGCGCCGGGGTCGTGGGCAGAATCCTGAATCTGGATGAGGAAAAAATGATCCAGGCCATGGGCCTGGCCTACAGCCAGACCGCGGGCAATTCCCAGAACATTTTGGAAGGGACTCTGGCAACTCGGTTCGCCCAGGGCCTGGCCGCTCAGGCCGGAGTCTATGCAGCCGTTTTCGCCCGGCGGGGGATTACCGCCGCCCGGGAGGTTTTGGAAGGCAAGTTCGGCTACTATCCCGTCTACCAGCGCGGAGAATACGATGTCCGCAATCTCCTGGATGGATTGGGAGAGAGATTCGAAGGGGTAAACGTAACTCTTAAAAAATATCCCTGCTGTATGCACAGCCACGCGGCCATTGATGGCCTCCTGAGTATTTTGGACGAGCAAGACCTGAGCCCAGAAGATGTAGACCGGGTTACGGTCAAGATCAATCAGCAGGGCTTCAATTTTGTTTGCCTCCCTTTGGATAAGACCCGCATCCCCCGGAGCATTCCCGAGGCGCAGTTTAGCCTTCCCTATGCCGCAGCCACGGCCCTGGTGAAGAGGAAAGTGTTCCTGGATGATTTCACGGAGGAGCAGATTCGGAACCCGCACGTTCTCCAAGTCGCGCAACGGGTGGATTGCCTCGTGGACCCCGAGCTGGATAAGGCATACCCGGCAAGTGTGACGCCTGCCATCCTGGAAGTTCGCACAAAGAAAGGGGATGTTTTCTCCCGGCGGGTGGTGGAACGACGCGGGTCCCCCACCAATCCCTTGACGATGGAAGAAATCGAGGAAAAATTCCGCGAATGCGCCCGATTCGCCGGAAATCCCGTCCCCGAGGATAGGGTTCGAGAAATCCTCCTTTTCGTGAGCAAAATAGAAGATCAGGATGATGTGACCCGGATCCTGCCGCTCTTTTCCTAAAAAAAGAACACATCCTTTCCTCCCTCGACAAATCTGGTTTTCCCCCCGATCCCGTCGAAACGTTTTTCTTCATAATTTAGGACATTTATTGAAAAACTCTATTTCCATCTCGACAAAATCGTCGAACCTGATTATTTCTCCCAACCCGTTTTGACCCAATAAGCGATTGAAATTGCTTGGAATTTTATTTCTACCGGCGGATGGTACAGGAGTTGCTAATACAAGAATGTGAATTCCAAGGAAGGTATATGAAATTGTCGGGCTCTTTAAAACCATATTTGACCGTTTTGATTCTAATTCTTTTGGCCACTCTTTTGGCCGGCCCGCCAGTAGCTTTTGCCACCAAGCTGCCCACGGCCTGCAATATCTTCCATGAGAAAAAGGCAGCTAAGTCGGGGCCTTGTGGACATCAGGCTACATTCACCGAAGACAAATCCCATTTTGGTGAAATGGTCGTTTCCAATGGTGCAGATTCTGGAAACATTGAGACTAAGGATTTCCTCCCCAATAACCATCTTTCTCTCTCTTTCCAATCCATAACCATCCTTGAATCCTTGCCCCTTCGCTGCTGATCAAGGCCATCCGGGCGCAAGCCTCAAATTCATCACTTTATAAAATCTTTTCCCGCGAATGAAAGAAATTTCTTTCCCGGCGTAATGCCGGCGGGCGTCAAATCTAAAATGAAAGGAGGTGAACTTCCATGAAGAAAATCGTCATCATTGGCTTGAGCCTGATTTTGGCAATGGTCTTGGTGGCCGCCGTTGCGCTGGCATGGGGACCGGGATTTGGCCGCGGGTTTGGAATGGGACCCGGATATGGTCCCCCCGGAAATCTTTTTGCCAATTTGACTCCGGAGCAGTCGGCTAAGATCCAGGCCTTGCAACAGGCTCATCTGCAGGCGATCGCACCGCTTCAGCAGGAGCTTCTGGCCAAAGGAACAGAGCTGCGAAGCCTGTCGCTGAACCCGAACGCTGATCCGGCGGTGATCACCGCCAAGCAAAAAGAGATTTGGGACCTTCGGTCCAAACCCCAGGAAATGACCAACAACCTTAGGCTGCAAATCCGGGAAGTGCTGACCCCGGAGCAGCAGGCCCAATTTGACACCTTCGGCCCCCGCAGGGGAATGGGTCCCCGTATGGGTTTTGGCCCTGGAATGGGCCCAACGGGTCGCTGGTAAACTTTAATCAGGGCGGAGCAAATAACTCCGCCCTGCTCCCTCGGTAATCGAGGTGATAAAATGAACAACATAAAGATCCTAAGTCTCGGTTTCATAATAGGCTTTATTTTGTTAAGCGGGCTGCTGGAGCAGACTGCGAAAGCCCAGCTTTCCAAGATTCCACCGGGCGGGCCCTTCTTACCGGTTCAACCGAAAGGCGCTTGCCGGATGGACCCTTCCATAACCTTTACTAAGGAGCAAGCAGAGAAGCTTGCGCACCTTCAGCGCGCTTACAAAGAAGAAGCCAAACCCTTATGGGGCGAAATGAGGAACTTGCGGATTGGGTTGCGGTTTGCCGTATCGGACCCCCAAGTCCCGCCCCAAGCCTTTCTCGATAAGCAGTGGAGGTTTTCTGCCCTGCAGGCCCGGCTTGAGAATCTCCTATTCTCTTACCAGGTCAAAGCCCGGGCAATCCTTACAAAAGAGCAGCTGGAGCGATTGCCTCAGGATTGTCCATCAAAGATGGGAACAGGATATGCGGTAGGAAAAGGCCTTGGAAGAGTGCCCCGAAAAGGAATTCGTCAGGGAGGGGAGAAACGTTAGTTATGTTCGTACTTGCGGAGAGGACATCTATAAAGGAAATATTCATACAATGTTAAAAGTGAGCACCGGGGTTATAATTATAAATGGAAAAGAAGCGGCCACTTCGGGGGTCTGTTCTGCTTGGGAAGAATCGAAGAGGTTTTCTAATATTGCGCACACAAATTCATTTGTAAGCTAAGAATATTGATGAAAGGAGATTGGGTATATGAGTTTGATCGTAGCCAAAAATATAACCAAAGACTACCAGGTAGTCGCAACCAAGGTCAGCAAAGACTATCAAACCGGAGAAGTCTTAATCCGAGCCCTGCGGGACGTTAGCTTTGAGATAGAGCCCGCCTCCTTCGTTTCCTTTATCGGCCCCTCGGGAAGCGGGAAAACGACGCTCTTGAATTTGATCGGATGCCTGGACAAGCCTACGGAGGGGAATTTAACCGTCGTGGGAACGGATGTCTTGAAGCTCGACCGGCATGAGAGCGCACAGTTCCGAGGGGACAACCTCGGGTTCATCTTCCAGGACTTCAACCTGATTCCCGTCCTGACGGTTTATGAGAACGTCGAATATCCTCTCATCATCGTCAAGAATGTCGCCGCAGGAGAAAGGAAGAAAAGGGTGATGGCCGTTCTGGAGGCAGTGGGCATGCTTGACCAGAAGGACAAGTATCCGGACCAGATCTCCGGGGGGCAGAAACAAAGGGTGGCTGTGGCCCGGGCCCTGGTCTCCGATCCCAAGCTGGTTTTGGCCGACGAGCCGACGGCCAACCTGGATTCCAAGACCGCCTATACCATCATTAACTTGATGAAGAAAATGCGGGATGAGCTGAAGTCGACTTTCATTTTTTCCACCCACGATCAGAGGATCGTAGG
>Ga0079037_100001646_pt1 | contig 11800 bp, 11 predicted proteins | sample Mud3Dept4metaG_FD_71479 | JGI IMG/M metagenome (GOLD analysis project Ga0079037, IMG submission 71479) | Freshwater wetland microbial communities from Ohio, USA, analyzing the effect of biotic and abiotic controls - Mud 3 Core 4 Depth 4 metaG | ecosystem: Environmental > Aquatic > Freshwater >... | reverse complement strand
GTCGCATCGGCCCAACAGGGCGACCTTTCCGCGTTCGAGGCGCTTGTTGCAAGACACCAGAAGCGGATGGTGAACACTGCGTTCCGGATCATCGGCGGATACGAAGATGCCTGCGAGGTGACGCAGGACGCCTTTGTCTCTGCATACAGGAACCTCAATAGCTTCCGTGCTGAAGCGAAGTTCTCGACCTGGCTCACGGCCATTACCGTGAACCTGTCGAAAAACCGGCTGAAGCGGGTGATCATCAGGCAGAAACGGGAACCGGTGTCGCTCGACGCTCCGATACGGACGGACGATGGCGAGGTGATGCCTGATCCGCCTTCGAAGGAACCGTCGGCGCTCGACCGGTTGGAGAGGCAGGACGTGAAGAAAGCTGTCCGGGACTGCATCCAGGCCCTGGAACCGGACTTCCGGGAAGTGCTGGTCCTCCGGGATATGCAGGACTTCTCGTACGATGAGATCAGCGGTATGCTGAAAGTCGCACCGGGCACGGTGAAGTCCCGGCTGTTCCGCGCGCGGGAATCGGTCAAGGAGTGCCTGAAGAAGGCGATGGGAAGCTTTTGATGAAAGGAAGAGAGACGGATCAAACACCTGAACCACGAGGGCGCGAAGGACGCGAAGGGCATCTAGTACAACATGCATGCATTGAATGCTGCATAGAATCTAGCTATGATTTTAACTGAAAGAATGAGCTTTGCCTTCCTCGCGCTCTTCGCGCCCTCGCGGTGAGATGATGCTTCTTAAAAGGCGGTAACTATGGACCACAACGACATTCGTCATAAGCTGTCCGAATACATCGACAACGCGGTCACGCCTACCGAGAAAACCGCTATCGACGAGCATCTCAGGGCCTGTACGACCTGTGCCGATGCTCTCGCCGAGCTGAGGAAGACCATCGAGCAGGTGAAGCAGATCGAGGAGGTCGAAGCGCCGGCCTGGATGACCCGGAAGATCATGGCGAACGTGCGGGCGGAAGCTGAAGAGAAGAAGGGTCTATTCCGACGGCTGTTCTATCCCCTTGCGGTAAAGCTGCCGATCCAGGCAGCCGCCGTGCTCTTCCTGACAGTCGCTGTCTACTATATATATAGCAGCATGCATCCTGCTGATAAATATGCGGAAGCGCCCATGGGGCGGCTCGCGAAACAGGAGGCTCCGGTAGAAGCACAGGACACTGCCAAAGGCAGGGCACCCGAGGTCTCTTCAGAGCGGGAAAAGAAGGCCGAGCAGGGACCGGGTTACAAGTCCCTTGACATGAAATATTCCTATGAAAAGCCCGAACCACCTGTGCCAGCCGCACCCGGGGCAGAGTTCATGGCGAAGCGAGAGGAGCCTGCGGCAGCGCCGGCAATGATGTCGGAGCAGGCAGCACCGAAAGCAGGCGCTGTCCAGCATCCCGAAGCCGGAGGGAAAGCACGGTCCGATAAGGGACAGTCCAGGAGCGCTCTCTCAACGGACCGTGAGGCTGAAGCCCTGCTTGATATCACCGAGCACTTCGTAAAGAACGATCTCCCCGAGAACATGAAGGTAAGGGGTCTACTCTATGCCTCCCGGAAATTCGAGAAGGACCTCGCGGACCTCCGGTGGATGCAGGAGACGAACGCATATCGGTCCAGGCCCTGCGTCAACAGATATGTGGTAGATGTCGACCTTTCAGGGAGACCGTCAAAGTACCTCTACTGCTATGACCACTCCCGCATCACGCTTCTTGGTATCTTCGAACTCAACAATGGCACGTGGTCTGAAATAAAATAACCTCATACGGGAACTTTTCCGGAACATCCTTTGTCCAATTGCCCGGAAGCGGGGAAGAGGCAGCACCCGCACTATCGGGCAGAGCCCGGACAGAGGAGGTTCCAAATGATTAGCCGGTCCATCGCATCCGTCGCAGCAGCATCCCTTCTTATGACCAGCACCATCTTCGCCGCACCGCCGAGCCATGACAAGCGGCTGGCCGTCACCAGCACACTCGATGACCAGCAGTCCGTCAGCCTCACCATCTACAATACGAACCTCGGTCTCGTGAAGGACCAGCGGCAGCTTAAGCTGCCCAAGGGCGTCTCAGATCTGCGTTTCATGGGCGTCGCTTCCCAGATCATCCCCACGAGCGTGCACATCAAGTCCCTGGTCAACCCCGGAAGTCTACAAGTGCTGGAACAGAACTACGAGTACGACCTGTTGAACCCGCAGAAGCTCCTGGACAAATTCGTGGGCAAGGAGGTGAAGCTCTTCACGAAGAATCCCTATACGGAGCGCGAGGAGGTCGTGACCGCGACGCTCTTGTCGAACAACGGCGGCCCGATCTTCAAGATCGGCGATGAGATCACCTACGGCCATCCCGGACGTGTCATCTTCCCGGGAGTGCCCGAGGACCTGATGGCGAAACCAACGCTCCTATGGCTTGCGGAGAACGATCTTCTGGCCGGCCAGAAGGTCGAGGCGTCGTACCTTACGAACGGCATCAATTGGCAATCGGACTATGTCGTCACCTTGAACGAGAAGGACGACAAGGCTGACCTCGCAGGCTGGGTGACCATCGACAATAAGAGCGGTACGACCTATCGGAACGCGAAGCTGAAGCTTGTTGCCGGTGACGTGAACCGGGTGAAGGACGAGGTGGAATATAAACGCGGAATGCTGCGGGTCGCCGAGATGGCCGCAAAGGCGGCTGCGCCGCAGTTCAAGGAGGAATCGTTCTTCGAATACCATATCTACACGCTCCAGCGGCCTGCCACGGTGAAGGACAGCCAGACCAAGCAGATCAGCCTGGTCCAGGCGGACACCATCGCGGTGAAGAAAGAGCTCCTGTACCGCGGCGCGAGCTACTATTACCACAGCCGGTACGGCGAGGCGATGTCGAACCAGAAGGTCGGTGTGTTCGTGGAGATCGAGAACCGCGAGAAGAACCATTTGGGCATCCCGCTGCCCAAGGGCACGGTGCGGGTCTACAAGGAGGACAGCAGCGGGAGCCTGCAGTTCGTGGGCGAAGACTCGATCGACCACACGCCCAAGGACGAGAAGGTGCGCATCAAGCTCGGCGACGCCTTTGATGTGGTGGGAAGCAGGAAGCAGACAGACTGGAAGAAGATCGCCTACGACACCTACGAGGCCGCCTTCGAGATCTCCCTCCGGAACCACAAGAAAGAGGACGTGGTGGTGAAGGTCGTGGAGCCGATCCCCGGAGACTGGAAGATGCTTTCGGCGTCCCACGAGTTTACGAAGAGCGAAGCGTTCACCGCCGAGTTCCAGGTGCGCGTTCCTCAGGACGGGGAGACGAAGGTGAGCTACCGGGTGAGAATGAAATATTAGGAGAGAGGGTCAGGGTCAGGGGTCAGAAAGCCACATACCTCTCTCCCCATCACCCCTCGCCGTTATTACAGCCACTTTTTCCGCTTGAAGTAGAAACCCATGGCTATGCCGATCGCAACCATGATGAGCCAGGCGAGGAGATACCCGTACTTCCACTCTAGCTCCGGCATGTGCTTGAAGTTCATGCCGTAGACCCCGGCGAGGAAGGTGAGCGGCATGAAGATCGTGGCTATGATGGTCAGCACCTTCATGATCTCGTTCATCCGGTTGCTGACGCTCGAGAGATACAGGTCGAGCATGGTCGAGAGCATGTCGCGGTAGATCTCCACGCTGTCGATGGCCTGTACCACATGGTCGTACACATCCCGCAGATAGGGCGTGGTCGTCTCACGGATGAGCGGCGATTCCCGCCGTACCAGCGCTGAGACGACCTCGCGAAGCGGCCAGACCGCCTTGTGCAGGAACAGGAGCTCCCGCTTGAGCTGGTACAGCTGTTCCATGATGGACCTGCCGGGCCGGGCGATGAGCTCATCCTCCAGCAGGTCAATGCGCTCACCGAGCTTTTCGAGGATCACGAAGTAGCCGTCAACCAGGGCGTCCAGGAGCGAATAAGCGAGGTAGTCCACGCCCATCTTCCGGATCTTTCCCTTGCCCGCGCGCAGATGGTCCCGGATCAGGGGGAACATGTCGCCCTTGACACCCTCCTGGAAGGACAGGAGGAAGTTCTCACCCACGATGAGGCTCACCTGCTCCGGCACGATGCGGCCGTCATTCTCGTCGTAGGTGAGCATTTTGAGGACCACGAAGAGATACTCGCCATAATCCTCGACCTTGGGCCGCTGGACCACGTTCATCAGGTCCTCGGTCACCAGGCGATGAAGGCCGAAGCACTCGCCGATCTTTTCCAGCATAGCAGGGTCGTGCACGCCGTCAACATTGATCCACGTGGCCGTGGGCTTAGCCTTGTAGACCACGCACTCGTCCACCGAATGGAGCGGGCGCTCTTCGAAGGTCTGCTCATCGTAGTCGATGAGCGTGACCTCGACCTTCCCGACCGCCTGCTCGCCCGTGTACACGAGCGACCCTGCCGGAAGCCCCACCTTCTTTGTCCGTCGTTTGGATGTTCTCGGCATTCCGTTCGCACCTTTTTTGCCGCGTTAACGGGGGCTGCCGTCCCGGTTACCGGAACTCGGCCAGTGTTCTCTCAAGTTTTCCCGTGTTGAACTGCTCCTGCTTCACCAGTGGTTTTCCGCCGAGGACCGGAAGGCGCTCTTCGAAGGTCGGTCGGTCGTGCCGATAGATGATGCCGAGCGGAATGCGGTCGCCCCACTCCAGCGCCTTTTCGAAAGCTTTGACGCGGTCTGTCGGATCATGTTCCTGACCAACCTTGTAGACCCGCTGGCGGTACCAGTCGTACGTGTTCACCTTGTTGAAGGACACGCAGGGCTGGAGAATGTCCACGAGCGCGAATCCCTTGTGGTTGACCGCAGCCTTCACGATACCTTTCAGGTGCTCCGTATCGCCGGCAAAGGCCCGTGCCGCGAAGCTGCATTCCAGCGCCACTGCGAGCACCATGGGATTGAACTGGCCGGAGACCACGCCGAAGGGCACATTCTTCGTCACCATGCCCTCGCCCGTCGTGGGCGACGGCTGACCCTTGGTCAGCCCGTAGATCTGGTTGTCATGGACGAAGATCTTGATATTGACGTTCCTGCGTATCGCGGCCATCAGGTGGTTGCCGCCCTCGCCATAGCAGTCGCCGTCGCCGGTCGTGACGATCACCGGCATCTCGTGGTTCGCCAGCCGGATGCCTGTGGCGACCGGAAGCGCCCGTCCGTGCAGGCCGTTGAAGGTGTTTCCTTTCGTGTAATGAGGAAACTTCGCTGCCTGGCCGATGCCGGACACAAGCATATAGCGATGGGGTTCGATGCCCAGCTCCGCCATGGCGTCCTTGAAGGTCTTCAGGATGGGGAAGTTCCCGCATCCCGGGCACCACGCGGGGACCTGTCCCCGAAATTCGTCTGGTGTCGGCATTTTGTCTCTCCTGATCACAGAGAAAATCAAAGTCGTTGAACACGAATTACACGAATGTACGAATAGCACGAATGAAACCGGGACGAAGCGATGGTCTTTGATTATTTCGTAGTATTCGTGGTCATTCGCCCCATTCGTGATCCTGCCATTGCTCGTTACCGCTTCTTGATCATCCCTTTCAGGTTCTCCACCAGCGACTCCACGGTGAAGGGCCTGCCGTCGTACTTGTTGAGCAGGGCACCAAACTCGTAGCCCGTTTCGGTCCTCATCAGCCGCGCGAACTGGCCCGTGGCGTTCTGCTCGACGCAGATAGTGAGCTTCGCGCCTTTCAGCAGCCCCAGGTAGTCGAACTTCTCCGTGCCCGGGAAGGGATAGATCTCGCTGAAGTGGAGCATGGCGATGCTATGGGACCTCGACAGCTCGTCAACGGCCTCGCGCAGGAGACCGTAGAGGGAGCCCCAGCCGGTGATGATGATATCGGGGCCATGGTCCCCGTAGAGGAACGGCGGCGTGATCTCTTCTTGCATGTGCGGCAGTTTCGCGAATAGACGCTTCTCCACCATGTTCACTCGCGTCTCTGCATCCTCGGTGATGTGACCATCTTCGGTGTGCTCGTCGCTGTCCGTCACCACCAGATGTTTCGCGTCACCCGGGACGGCAAGCAGGCTCACACCGTTCGCGGTGTAAGCATGGCGCTGGTAGCTGGCCAGTTTTTGGAATGCTTCACCCCTCAGACGGTAGTCGGTGTTCCGGAGCCTGCCCAGGTCGAATCCGCGGACGGTCCACTGCGTGTCAGCAAGATAGGTGTCGAAAAGAACGAATGCCGGTACCTGGTATTTCTCAGTAAGGTCGAAGGCCTTGTTGGTCAGGAAGAAGGCCTGCTCGGGTGTTCCGGGAGCGAAGATGAAGCGGGGGAACTCACCATGCCCTGCATGAAGCGCCATGTGTAGGTCTGCTTGCTCCGTTTTGGTCGGGAGGCCCGTGGCCGGGCCCGGCCGCTGGCCCAGGGCGATCACAATCGGCGTCTCGGTCATTGCAGCAAGGGACACCCCCTCCACCATGAGTGCGAACCCGCCGCCGGAGGTCCCAGTCATTGCGCGCACGCCCGAGAAGGACGCGCCGAGGGCCATGTTGATGGCAGCGATCTCGTCCTCGGCCTGCTCCACCACGATACCGTACTCCTGCCCCTTTCCCGCCAGGTAGTTCATGATGCCGGTGGAAGGCGTCATGGGGTAGGCTGAGTAGAACTTCACGCCCGACGCCAGGGAGCCTAGGGCGATTGCTTCGGAGCCTCCCACCAGCATGCGCGGGCCGGCCTTGTCGTCAACATTGATGGCAAAGTTGCACTTGAGGCAGCCCTTGATCGCATGGTCGTACCCGGCTAGCGCTGCGTTCCGGTTCGCCGTGATGACCTTCTCCCCTTTTTTTCTGAAGATCTCGTCGATGATCCCCATCAGGATATCGAGGTCCATGCCCAGCATGCCGAGCACCGCGCCGGTGGCAACGGTGTTTGCCATGATCTTGTCGCCGCCATGCTCCGTAGCGAGCCTGGCGAAGGGAATATCGAGGAACACCGGCCTGTTGTGCTTCTCCTTGAGCGTGTCCGCGTCATAGATGATTTGGCCCCGCGGCGTGAGCTCCTGTTCGTGGAGCAAGATGCTTTCCTTGTCAAGGGCCACGATGATATCAACCGCGTCCTTCGGCGCCGTGACCGGCTGGTCGGCGAACCGCACCTGGTAGTAGTTATGGCCGCCTCGTACGCGGGACTCGTAGTCCTGGTTCGTGAAAACATGGAAGCCGGCGCGGATGAAAACATGGCCCAGGGTATCACCGATGGTCTGGATGCCCTGCCCCGCCTCGCCGCCGATCTTGATCGTATAGTCCATAGGCACCGCTATCCCTATCGAGAGGTGAAATTTTACACATTGTCGCAGATGAAAAACCGACACGCGAACGGCAAACCTTCATGCCGAAGATGACGCAGGGTAGATCCAAAAGCAAGAATCGGGAAATACTGTTCCATCGCTCTTGAAGAATTCCTATTCGATCTCTTCCAGATTCAGTTCCCTGCTTCCGAGCAGATGGGAGAGGAGCGCGAAACCGCCGCAGGGCGATGCCGTGCCGCCGCTCAGGATGAAATCACAGTCCGCCGCGCGGAATGAGCAGGCGGAGCACACGCGGCCCTTCAATTCCTCAAGGGTACGCGCGTCCGGCTTCGCCGAAATCCCGGGCTTTTCCTGTGACAGCTTCCTGCCTTTCTTGATGAGCCCATGGACCACGACGAAACCCTGGCAGGCGAGCTCTTCGTTCCTGCCCGGCTTGTAATAACGGCAGAAGTTCACGCAGAGCGTTGTGTCCTCTTTTGCGCTTTTTCGCAGCATGGGCATATTATAACAAAAAATCTAAAAACCATCGTGTATAATTGAACCATGGCATTTTATCTCACCAGACAAACAGCGCTCAAGCAGCTCGAAACACCCACGGCATACCAGATCGCCCGGGACGAAATCTATGAACTGGACGATGATTCCTTCCGCTTCCTCGCCTCCTGTGCCTCAGAGGAAGGATGCGACAATCGGGACAGCGCCTTCATCGACTACTGCCTTGAGGAAGGTCTTTTGACGCGGGAAAAGGTCGTGCTCAAGCGTCCGCACCTCAAACCTTCTCCGGACCCGTCGCTCCGATATCTCGAGCTGCAGCTGACCAGCCGCTGCAATCTCCGCTGCAGGCATTGTTACATCGGCGACGTCGAGCCCCGCGAGCTGGGCTTGGTGCAGGTACGGTCTGTGTTAAGAGAGTTTGAGGAGATGCAAGGACTCCGCGTGCTGCTTACGGGCGGCGAGCCCCTCCTCCATTCCCGGTTCGAGGAGATCAACGAGATGCTCCCCGACCTTTTCCTCAGAAAGGTCCTGTTCACGAACGGCGTCCTGCTCCGGAAGGACGTGCTGAATCGCCTCAAGGTCCACGAGATCCAAGTGAGCATCGATGGCATGGCAGCGGCACACGACGCCCTCCGGGGCGCCGGTACGTGGGACGTCGCCCTCGACGCTGTTCGCCGAGCCCTGGACGCCGGATTCGAAGTCTCGGTCTCGACCATGGTCCATACCGGGAATCTCGGCGATTTCGATACCATGGAAAAGCTCTTTAAATCACTCGGCATCAAGGACTGGACCGTCGACGTGCCCTGTACCGCAGGGAGGCTGAGGGACAACCGTGAGATGACGGTCAGCCCCGAGGAGGGCGGAAAATATCTCGGCTACGGATATGGAGGCGGGATGCACGCCACGGGACCGGGGTATGCCTGCGGCCTGCACCTCATGGCCGTACTGCCCGACGGCACCGCAGCGAAGTGCACCTTCTATGGGGACCGCTCAGTCGGCACCATCGGCGAGGGGCTTCGTACCTGCTGGCAGCGCATCCGTCCTGTCAGGCTCGATAGCCTCGATTGCAGGTGCGAATATATCGAAGCCTGCCGCGGCGGATGCCGGTACCGTGCAGAGCTCCTGGAAAATCCCCAAGGCAGGGACCTGTACCGCTGTTCGCTCTATGGGCTTATTGACAAAGCAGGATAGAATTGTTACCATTTAACCAATGATGAAAGGAGGAGGCGTTATGTCCATTAAAAAGGTTGCAAAGGCCTCGGCAACGACATGCAAGTGTAAAAGCTCCTGCTAGCAGCAAGCGGTATCGCGCTTCAAACAATACGAGCTCGGGGATATCTTCCCGAGCTCTTGTTTTTTCAATATCCGGCGTGAACCGTACTACCTGCTGATCCCTTTCAGCTTCTTCGCGATCTCGGCCACATGCTTGTCCTGGAACCGCGCAATGGCACGCTCGTTCTGCCGGGGATTGCGGGAGCCTTCACCGCCTGCTATCGTCGATGCAACATAAAGTCTCGGCCATGCGGCAGATGACGGCCGGGACCTTCGCCCTGTCCGTCATGCCACTTTCCTGCCGAATTCCTCCCGTGCCTCGAAGTTCCCTACGAACTGGTCCACCTTGATGCCGAGATGCAGGCAGCGGATGTTGTTCATGCAGTCATCGGCATCGCTCTTGTCGATCTGCGTTATGAGCTCCTGCTTTCCCCGCCTGAACTTCAAAATGTAGGCATTCTTCTCTTCGCTGAATGTGAGGCCCACGCTCACCTTGTGCTTCTCGATGTCGGGATACATCTCCCGGATCTTTTCCTTCAATGCTACATTGGTGTACTTCATAAAAATCACCCCTCTCTCATTTCATGTGCAGTAGCATGTGCATACCGGTACACTGCTCCGCTACTCGTTATTGTCCTTATCCCTCGATGACACCCCGCTCCTCCCAGAGGAACCAGTTTCCCGTATCCGAGAGATGGCTGTAGGTGTTCGCAAAGATTTCATAGTGCTGCCGCTCTTCCTCGATCAGCCTCGTGAACAGGGCCTTTTCCTTGTCCGTCTTGGCAGCTGCGAGTGACGTCCGGTAGAACTTTTCCCCTTCCTTTTCCATGTCCATGGCGATCTTGAAAGCATCGAGCTCGTCCTTGCTTGCCGCTACCTTCTTCATCATCGTGTCCTTCATGGACTCGAAAACCGTCTTGACCTTGCCCATGGGGCTCACATCCTCGATCTTGATGTTCATACCCTTGATGAGGTCAGAGATCATGACCAGGTGGCGTTTTTCATCCTCCGTGATGCTCAGGAACATCTTTTTTCCGGCCTCATAGCCTGTTTTTCCGGCAGCCTCGGTGTAAAATTTGATTGCATCGGTCTCCATTTTCCTGGCCACTTCAAGTGCGTTCATGCTCTCCTCCTTGGCATTATGATATTATGTCAAATAATATGTCAATAAAAACAATGCGTTCTTTGCAATAAAAGACCTATCGGGTCCCTTATCTCTTGACCTGCCCCTATTATAGCATACAATTTCAAGGAGTTGAAAGGAAAATCGGTTAAAAGTTGTCCCTTATCATGAAGGGCTTTCGGGAAGGCGGCCCCAGAAGAAGGACCGGGAAGGTTTTTATATCTGCTGGACAAGTGCAAAAGATGCCTTGATGAAGCATACGCCCTGGGGAAGCTTGCAGTTGCCGGCCTTTTTCTGTCCCGAGGGGTCCGCGGGGCTCTGAAGCGTTGACAGGCCAGTCCGGGCCGAGGCCAGCATGCCGCCGAACTCGGGGGTGAGCGCCTTAAGCATTTCGCTGTGTACGGATTCAAACGTCGCGAAGTTCTCCCGGGCGGCTCTCAGCGTATTCGCAAAGGCGCTGCAGACGCTGCAGTAGGGGTCCTTCTGCTGGTTCCGGAAGACACCGAGCAGGAAGTGGTATCCGCGGATTTGGTTTATGAGCTCCATGTCGCCTCCTCAGTCGTTGAAGCACCCTGCAGCAGACTGCAGGGAATCTTCGATCCTCAAGGATGTAATTCTTTTTCTAATCGCTCGCATTCCCCGCAGCAGGCTGCAAGGAATGCGCTTGCTCGTGGATTCACCACTCCAGGCTCAGCAGGGCAAGGATGCCGGATGCCGTGATGATCGTGCCGGCGATACGGTTCACCCAGACCAGCTGGTGGGCCTGGAAGCGTTTGCGGTAAAGGCTGAAGAGCGCCACCAGAAAGAGCCACCAGAGCGCCGAGCCCAGGTACACGCCCAGGATCAGGACGCCGGCTGACAAGACACTGCCCGTGGTGCCGGCGAGACCGAACCCCGCGAAGACTGCAGCGAAGGACAGGATCGTCATAGGATTGGTGAGTGTGAGGAAGAACGTCGAAGTGTACATGCCGGCATAGTGCCGGGCGGACCGCGGTAGGTCGGTCTTTTTCACGGGTCTGGCCATGAACGCCTTGACGCCCAGGTACAGCAGCAGGCCGCCGCCAACCAGGCGGAGCAAGAACTGGTGGTCAACGAGGAACGCCGAGATGAAGGTCAGGCCGAAGGCCGCGATGAACCCGTAGATGGCGTCAGCAGTGGCCGCACCCATACCGGAAAAGAACCCGGCCCTGCGGCCGTGCATCAGCGTGCGGCGCGCGCACAATACGCCGATGGGCCCGACAGGCGCCGCTATCACGAACCCGATAATGAGGCCTTTCAGAAAGAATACGGTATCCATGGTATAATGGGCCCCATTCTACTGAATTCGGGCGGGCTTTTGCAAGGGATTTTGCCTTTACCCGCTCCAGGTGATATGATTTACCTCATACCGTCATCCTTGCCAAAGAGGTAATGTATGACCATTGAACGAACATTCGAACCAGGGAGGTTTACCATGAAGAACGAAAAGAACGAAGGATGCCCGTCCTGTGCATCAGTGGCAATGGCCGAGCCGGCCGTCGGCGGAGACGAGATAAAAAGACTGTCCCACTGGCCGATCCAGATAAAGCTCATCGGCACGATCGCGCCCTTCCTGAACAACGCAGACCTGCTGGTGGCGGCGGACTGTACCGCCTTCGCCACGCCTTATTTCCACTCCGAGTTCCTGAAGGACCATAAGGTCCTG
>Ga0079037_100001644_pt1 | contig 11803 bp, 12 predicted proteins | sample Mud3Dept4metaG_FD_71479 | JGI IMG/M metagenome (GOLD analysis project Ga0079037, IMG submission 71479) | Freshwater wetland microbial communities from Ohio, USA, analyzing the effect of biotic and abiotic controls - Mud 3 Core 4 Depth 4 metaG | ecosystem: Environmental > Aquatic > Freshwater >... | reverse complement strand
CCCAGCTTCCACTACCTGGCGCTGGTCTGGGCGCCGGCCGCCGCCCGCCTCGGATTCCCGGTGGAGCTCGGGCTCCACGAGGCGGGCTTCTACCCGGAGGGCGGGGGGGAGATCGGCGCGGTGGTTCAGCCGGCCCACGCCATGCCCCCCCTCGACCTTCCCCACCGCGGCACGCTCCTCGAGGCGGAGGTCCTGTCCATGGTGGCCGGCCTGGGCTACGAGCTGGCCGACCGGCAGGCGACGCGTGCGGTGCGGCGCCTCCGGGACATGGGGATCGCCGCCCAGGCCGAGCGCGTGCCGGTACCGGCCCGGCGCTCTCGCGGGAGCCACGTGCTGGTGGTCGCCTCCTTCGAGCGAATCCGCACCGGCCACGGCTCGATCGGCGAGCGCGGCAAGAGCCCCGAGGCGGTGGCAGACGAGGCGGTGGACGCCTTCGGCCGCTTCGTGGAGGGGCGCGCGGCGGTGGATCGCCACCTCGGCGACCAGCTGCTCCTGCCGGCGGCGCTCTCGGCCGCTGGACTGCTCTCGACCCCAGCGGGGATCGTGCCGGCGACGCACTACACCGTGTGCCAGGTGACGAGGCACCTCACCACCAACGCCGAGGTCGTCCGCCGCTTCCTCGACGTGGAGGTCGCGGTCCTCGGGCAGGAGGACGGGGAGGGCGCGGTCCGCGTGCAGCCTCGCGGCGCCTCGACCGAGGTGCTGCCTTTGCCGAACCGCTGACCGGCGCGCCCCGCTCGCAGGGGTCACACCCACTTCATTCGCCGGAACCAGATCCACATGGCCGCCGGGAGCACCACCATCGCCGCCAGCATCAACCCCATGCCCCATGGGCCGGGGAGGTTGGGGAGGTTCATCCCGAAGAAGCCGGTGAGGAAGGTGAGGGGGAGGAAGATGGCGGAGAAGAGGGCCAGGCGGGCCATGACCGCGTTGAGCCGGTTGTTGATCAGGGAGAGCTGGGACTCCATGAGGGAGCCGACCAGGTCGCGCCCCACGTCGATCTCCTCGGTGATGCGCAGCAGGTGGTCCTGGACGTCGCGGAAGTAGGGCGCGTTGGCGTCGCGGACCCGCCCGTCTCCCGGGCGGGCCAGGGCGGCGAACACCTCCCGCTGCGGGGCGAGGCGCCGCCGCAGCACCGCCATGGCGCGGCGCGCCCCCAGGATGCGCGGCAGCAGGTCGGTCTGTCCCGCGCCCGCCACCACCTCCCCCACCAGGTCGTCGATCTCGTCGGTGAGGGCGTCGGCCAGGGCGAAGTGGGCGTCGGTGACGGCGTCGTAGAGGAGGTAGAGGGCGAAGTCGGCGCCGCGCCCGAGCAGGGCCGGATCGGCGGCGCACCGCTCGAAGACCCGGTCGAGCTCGGCGATGGGCCGCTCGTGCACCGTGACCAGCGCCTCGGCGGTGAGGAAGGCGTGCAGCTCCTCGGAGTCGACCTCGGCGAGTTCGCGTCCGGTCGCCAGGCGGTGGATCACCAGGAAGAGCGCGCCGGGGTAGTCCTCGAGCTTGGTGCGCTGGTCCTGGTGGGCGCAGTCCTCCAGCGCCAGCGGATGGAAGCCGAACCGCTGTCCCAGCCATTGCAGGTCGGCCGGATCGGGGCCGAGGTCGATCCACAGGGTGCCCCCCGGAGCCGCCAGCTCCTTGCTCCCCGTGCGAAGGGCACCACCCTCGAGGCGGATCACCCGCACCATGGACCCCGAACCTATCACCTCCGCGCCGTTCGGCGTTGAGAAGGCAGGCGTGGCTGGCTATAAGGACGGCTGCCATGGCTCTGGACGTACAGGCGGCGACCGCCGCTCTCCGCAAGGTGATGGACCCCGAGCTGCACCGCGACGTCGTGAGCCTGGGGATGGTGAAGGACCTGGCGGTCCGCGGCGACGCGGTCTCGCTCACGATGGAGCTCACCACTCCGGCCTGCCCGCTCAAGGACCGCATCGGAAAGGACGTCGAGGCGGCCCTGCGCGCCGCCGGCGCCGCCCGGGTGGAGATCGCGTGGAGCTCCCAGGTGCGGGCCGCGCCGGGCATGGGGCAGGGGGGCGGACTCACCCCCGGGGTGAAGAACATCGTCCTGGTGGGGGCCGGGAAGGGCGGGGTGGGCAAGAGCACGGTGGCCATCAACCTGGCGGTGGCGCTGGGGCGGCTCGGCGCCCGGGTCGGCATCCTCGATGCCGACATCTACGGGCCCTCCATCCCCATCCTCACCGGGGTGGACGAGCGCCCGACCTCGCGCGACGGCAAGAGCCTCGATCCCCTCGAGGCCCACGGCATCAAGGTGATGTCCATCGGCTTCCTGGTGGATCCGGACCAGGCGCTGGTGTGGCGCGGCCCCATGGTCACCGGGGCGCTGCTGCAGCTGCTCCGCGACGTGAACTGGGGCGAGCTCGACTACCTGATCCTCGACCTGCCGCCGGGGACCGGCGACATCCCCCTGACCCTGGCCCAGAACGTCCGCTCCTCCGGGGTGGTGCTGGTCTCGACCCCGCAGGACCTGGCCCTGGCCGACGTCATCCGCGCCAAGCTGATGTTCGACAAGGTCTCCATCCCGGTGCTGGGCATCGTCGAGAACATGTCCACCTTCATCTGCCCGCACTGCCGCAAGGAGACCGACATCTTCTCCCACGGCGGGGCGCGCACCGCCGCGGAGAAGATGGGGATCCGCTTCCTGGGCGAGGTCCCGCTGGACCTGGCGGTCCGCGAGGCGGGCGACAAGGGCGTTCCCGTCGTCGCCGGCGCCCCCGAGAGCCCCCAGGCGCAGGCCTTCCTCTCCATCGCCCGCGAGGTGGCGGGCGCGGTGAGCGTCCAGGCCTTGAAGGCGCCGCGCCTCCCGGTCATCGGTGGCGTGAGCCAGCCGCGCGCATAGAGACGGCCGCGGCAGAGGTCTCGGCGCGGGAGATCCCCGGCGGGCCGACCCGCCTGGCGTGGAATGCGGTAGGCTGTCCGCCATGAGCGAGCCATCCTCCCCGCCGGGCGACCGGCCGGGCGCCGACGCCCCGGGCGCGCGCAACCTCATCGCCGACGTGGTCCAGAAGGCGGTCCTGACCGGCTTCGGGGCCCTGTTCCTCACCCAGGAGAGCGCGCGCCGGCTGGCCAGGGAGTGGAAGCTCCCCAAGGAGCTGGCCGGCTACCTGGTTTCCCAGGCCCAGACCGCCAAGGACGAGGCGCTGCGGGTGATGGGGTCCGAGATCCGGCGCTTCCTCGAGTCCGAGACCCTGAAGCGGGAGATCCAGCGCATCCTCGGCTCCATGGCCGTGGAGGTGAAGGCGGAGATCCGGCTCAAGGAGCCCTCCCGCCGCGCCCGGCCCTCCGTCCGCGTCCGCGTGCGACCCCGCGACCGGCGGGAGGGCGAGAAGCGGGAAGGGGAGGGGGACGCCCCGAGGTGAGGTCCCTGGCGCGCCTGCTCCTCCTCGGCGGCGCCCTCGCCATCGGCTGGTTCCTTCTCGGATCGACGCCGCGGGAGGTGACGCTGGTCTACGGGCTGCCTGCGGGATCGGGGCCGGGGGTGCTCGAGGTGGACGTGCTCGAGGGCGGGCAGCTGGTGCGGCACGCCGAGCTCAAGGTGGAGGAGGGGCAGGCCAGCCTGCGCCACCCGGTCCGCCTCCGCGACGGCTCCTACCGGCTCCGGCTGCGCCTGCAGGGGAGGTCCGGGCCGGCGCGCGAGCTGGATCTGCCGCTGGCCGTGACCGAGAGCGGGCCGGTGGTCCTGCCCCTCGGCGGGCTCGCAACGGCTCATTGACAAGCGCCCCGGGCAGCCTCTATCAAGGCGCGAGCGGGGAGGGAGCAACCATGGGAATCTCGAAGCTGGCGGTCATCGGCGCCGGCCAGATGGGCAGCGGCATCGCCCAGGTGGCGTCGCAGGCGGGCATCGCGGTGACCGTGGCCGACGCCACGCCGGAGCTGGCCGCCAAGTCGGTGGAGAAGCTCGGCGCCACCCTCAGGAAGCTGGTCGAGAAGGGCAAGCTCACCGAGGCCCAGCGCGCCGAGGTGGCCGGGCGCATCGGCGCCGCCCGCTCGCTGGAGGACTGCGCCGGCGCCGACCTGGCCATCGAGGCCATCGTCGAGAACGAGGGCGTGAAGAAGGAGCTGTTCCGCAGGCTGGACGCGCTGCTCCCGCCCCACGCCATCCTCGCCTCCAACACCAGCTCCATCTCCATCACCGCCCTGGCGGCCTCGACCCGCCGCCCCTCCCAGTTCATCGGGATGCACTTCATGAACCCGCCGCCGGTGATGCAGCTCATCGAGATCATCCGCGGGCTGCAGACGAGCGACGCCACCTACCAGTCCGTCCTCGAGCTGGCCAAGAAGCTCGGGAAGACCACCGTCACCTCCAAGGACGTGCCCGGCTTCATCGTCAACCGGGTCCTCATCCCGCTCATCAACGAGGCCTGCTTCGCGCTCCAGGAGGGGCTGGCCACCGCCGAGGACATCGATCTCGGGGTGCGCCTCGGCCTGAACCACCCCATGGGCCCGCTCACCCTGGCCGACTTCATCGGCCTGGACACCTGCCTCTTCATCGCCGAGGTTCTGCACCGCGAGCTCGGCGACGACAAGTACCGGCCGGCGCCGCTCCTGCGGCAGTACGTCGCCGCCGGATGGTTCGGCCGCAAGGCCGGGCGCGGCTTCTACGACTACTCGCAGGCCAGGTGACGCGGAGGCGACATGGCATTCGAGAACCTCCTCTGGTCGGTGCAGGACGGCGTCGGCGTGGTCACCGTCAACCGCCCCAAGTCGCTCAACGCCCTCGACTCCCGCACGGTGCAGGAGCTGGCGCAGGTGGTGGAGGCGGCGCGGTCCGACGCCTCCCTGCGGGCGCTGGTGGTCACCGGCGCCGGAGACAAGGCCTTCGTGGCCGGAGCCGACATCGCGCAGATGTCCGGCCTGAGCGCCATCGAGGGCCGCCGCTTCGCCGACCTCGGCCACCGGGCCCTCGCGGCGCTGGAGGCGCTCGACATCCCCACCCTCGCGGCGGTGAACGGCTTCGCCCTGGGCGGCGGGTGCGAGCTGGCGCTGGCCTGCGACCTCGTCTACGCCAGCGAGAAGGCGCGATTTGGCCAGCCGGAGGTGAACCTGGGGATCATCCCCGGTTTCGGCGGTACGCAGCGGCTGGCGCGCCGGGTCGGGGCCATGCGGGCGATGGAGATGATCCTCACCGGGGACATGGTCGACGCCGCCAGGGCCAGGGAGCTGGGACTGGTGCTGGAGGTGCTGCCGGCCGACAAGCTCATGGAGCACGTGCTCGGGGTGGCGCGGAAGATCGCCGGGAAGGGCGCGGTCTGCGTCGCCCAGGCCAAGCGCGCCGTGCTGGCCTCGGCCGACACCGACCTCAAGACCGGGAACGAGCTGGAACGGCAGGCCTTCGCCGTCCTGTTCGGGACCGAGGACGCCCGCGAGGGCATGAAGGCGTTCCTGGAGAAGCGCCCGGCGCGCTTCCAGGGCCGCTAGGAGCAGGAGACCCGATGAACATCGACCTCACCGAGGAGCAGCGCCAGGTCCGGGACCTCTGCCGCGAGTTCGCGGCCAAGGAGCTGAAGCCCAACGCCCGCCGCTGGGACGCCGAGCACGAGTTCCCCGCCGCGGCGGTGAAGAAGCTCGCCGAGATGGGCCTGATGGGCGTGGCGGTCCCGTCGGAATGGGGCGGGGCGGGGATGGACAACCTCTCCTACGCGCTGGCCATGGAGGAGATCTCCGCGGGCTGCGCCGGGACCGGCGTCATCATGAGCGTCAACAACTCGCTCTACTGCGACCCGGTCATGAAGTTCGGCACCCCCGAGCAGAAGAAGGAGTTCCTGGTCCCCTTCGCCAGCGGCCAGAAGCTCGGGGCCTTCGCCCTCACCGAGCCCATGAGCGGCTCGGACGCGGCCGAGATGCGCACCGTGGCGGTCGCCAAGGGCGACGGCTACGTCCTCGACGGCTCGAAGAACTTCATCACCAACGGCCCGCAGGCCGACGTCATCCTGGTGTTCGCGATGACCGACAGGGCCAAGGGTCACAAGGGCATCACCGCCTTCCTGGTGCCGACCGACTCGAAGGGGTTCAGCCGCGGCCGGGCCGACGAGAAGGTGGGCATCCGCGCCTCGGGATCCTGCACCGTCTTCTTCGAGGAGTGCCTCGTCCCCAAGCGCTACCGGCTCGGCCAGGAGGGCGAGGGCTTCAAGATCGCCATGGCCACGCTCGACGGCGGGCGCATCGGCATCGCCGGACAGGCGCTCGGGATCGCGGTGGCCGCCTACCAGGAGGCGCTGGCCTACGCCAAGGAGCGCAAGGCCTTCGGGAAGCCCATCGCCCAGTTCCAGGCCCTCCAGTTCATGCTGGCCGACATGGCGACCGAGATCGACGCCGCCCGGCTGCTGGTGTGGCGCGCGGCCGCGCTCAAGGACCGGGGCGTCCGGCACAGCGCCGAGAGCGCCATGGCCAAGCTCTACGCGTCGGAGATGTGCGAGCGGGTCACCTCCAAGGCCATCCAGATCCACGGCGGCTACGGCTACGTGAAGGAGTACGACGTCGAGCGGCACTGGCGCGACAGCCGCATCACCGAGATCTACGAGGGGACGAGCGAGATCCAGCGGGTGGTCATCGCCGCCAACGTCCTCAAGGACTAGCGGGGCCGACCCGTGCGCGTCCTCCTCCGCCTCGTTGCCGTCCTCCTCCTCGCCGGACCGGCGTGGGGGACCGCTGCCGAGGCCCCGGCCGGGCAGCCGGCCAAGGGATCCGCTCCGCCCGCGCAGCCCTTCAGCCAGGAGTCGGTGCGGGCGGTGGTGCTGGAGCACCAGCCGCAGGTCCAGGCCTGTTACGAGAACGCCCTCGTCCCCGGAAAGCGCCTCCAGGGGGAGGTGGTGGTCTCCCTCACGGTGAGCCGCGAAGGGAAGCCCGAAAACGTCAAGGTGAAGAGCTCGACGATCAAGAACCGGGCGGTGGAGGGTTGCCTGGTCCAGGCGGTGAAGGGCTGGACCTTCCCCAAGCCCCCCCGGGCGCAGCCGCTCACCCTGCCGTTCCGGTTCGACGAGGCCGCCGGCGAGGAGCGGACACCGGGCAAGGCTCCTCCGAAGAGGTAGGGCGATGGACTTCGAGCCCAGCGACGCACAGGCCGCGGTGGCGGCCACGGCCAGGGCCTTCGCCCTGGAGCGGGTGGCCCCGGAGGCGGCGGCCAACGACCGCCAGGCCCGCTTCCCGGTGGAGCTGATCCGCGGCCTGGGCGAGCTCGGGCTCCTGGCGGTGACCGTCCCCGCCGAGTACGGCGGGTCGGAGGCCGGCGCGGTTGCCTACGCCCTGGCGCTCATGGAGATCGCCGCCGTCGACTGCGCGGTGGCGGTCAGCATGGCGGTGACCAACCTGGCAGCCGACACCATCGCCCGCTTCGGCACCGAGGAGCAGAAGCAGCGATGCCTTCCGCGACTGGCCTCGGCCGAATGGCTGGCCGGGGCCTTTGCCCTCTCCGAGCCACACGGGGGCAGCGACGCCGCCGCCATGCGCACCCGTGCCGTGCGCCGCGGAGACCGCTGGGTGATCGACGGATCCAAGCAGTGGATCACCAGCGGCGACCGCGCCGGTGTCTACGTGGTGTGGGCCAAGACCGATCCGGGCCGCGGAACCAGGGGGATCTCCGCCTTCCTGGTGGAGGCCGGGACGCCGGGGCTCCTGGTGGGCAGGCACGAGGAGAAGATGGGCATCCGCGCCTCCAGCACCGTCCCGCTGACCTTCGAGGACTGCGAGGTGCCGCTCTCGGCGCTGCTCGGCGCAGAGGGGCAGGGCTTCCCCATCGCCCTCTCGGCACTCGACGGCGGACGGATCGGCATCGCCTCCCAGGCGACCGGCACCATCCGCGCCGCCCTCGAGGCAAGCGTCCGCTACGCACGGGATCGGAAGGCCTTCGGCAAGCCCATCGCCGAGATGCAGGCCATCGCCTTCGCCCTGGCCGACATGCGCACCGCCCACGACGCCTCCCGTCTCATGGCGCTGCGCGCCGCCGCCCTGAAGGAGGCCGGCCGTCCCTTCACCCGGGAGGCCTCGATGGCGAAGCTCTTCGCCTCCGAGGCGGCCCAGGTCGCGGTCTCCAAGGCGGTCCAGATCCACGGCGGATACGGGTACATCGACGAGTTTCCGGTGGAGCGCTACTTCCGCGACGCCCGCGTCCAGACCATCTACGAGGGGACGAGCGAGGTCCAGCGGATGGTGATCGGCCGCGAGATCCTCCGCGATTGACCCACCTGGCGCCGGGACGGGCTGGTAGCATGCCCCGGATGCGCGCCCGCCTGCTGCCCCTGGCCTTCGCCGGCCTGGCCCTCTTCTTCGCATTCCCCGCCTTCGCCTGGATCTGGCCGGAGCACCGGGACATCGCCGCCAAGGCGCTGCAGGACCTCCCGGCGGCGGAGCGGGCCACCCTCGATGCCATGTGGGCCGGCGCCCGGGAGCTCGGCGGCAAGCAGCTCTGCCCGGGCATCGTCGACCCCGGCGCCGAGCCGACCTTCAAGCTGGGCCCCCTCGAGCTCTTCAAGAAGGAACTGGAGAACGTCTGCGTCGATTTCGCCTCCTTCCCGGCCCTGGCGGCCGACCACTCGTGCTCCTCGGACGACCTGTGGACCGACGTGGCCAAGGCGGAGTGGGCCGTGAAGGTGGTCTGGGTGGCCTCCCGCACCAAGGCCTTGCTGGCGAAGGCCAAGGACAAGGCCGAGCGCGAGGACTACTGGAACCTCTCGCACCTCGCCATGCAGTACGTCGATACCCGGTACCTGACCCGGGCCGAGGGCAACAACGCCCACTTCCTCGTGCCGCGGGCACCGGTGGAGGCGAAGGAAACCCTCGATGGGTACCTGGACCGGGTGCTCTCGCCCGCCGCCGACATCAACGCCACCGGCCTCTACGCCGACTACCACATGCTTGCCCTGCGGCTGGCGGCCCTGTACCACGCGGCGCCGGCGGCGGAGAAGGCCGACCTCGCCCGGCGGGCGCTGCTCGCCGAGGGCGTGGCGCTGCACTTCCTCGAGGACTCCTTCTCCTCCGGCCACTACGCCGCCACCTGGGGAGGGTCGGCCTGGCAGAAGGGGACCCACGACCTCTACTCCGAGATCGGGCTCACCACCCAGACCTGGTCGGGTGATCTCTTCGCAAGCCACGGCGACGCCCACATGACCGAGCGGGACCGCGACGTCGCGGCCGTGACGGTCCGGCAGAGCCTGGCGCAGATCGCCAGCGCCGCCGCGGGCCGTTTTCCGCTCGAGGGAAAGACCCTCTCGCCGGAGGAGCGGGCGGTGGAGGCCCTGGACTTCTGCAAGTCGGAGCACCTCCCTGCGGCCCCCGACGGCACCTTCCTCCGCGCGGCGAGCAAGATGGTCCTCGCGTCCTCGCCCGTCCCGGCGGGCGGCAAGGGGTCCATCCACCCCCCACGGGCGCGCGCCGAGGTGGGGCCCTTCATCGGCGCGGTCTCCAGCTTCGCCTTAGGGCCGGCCTTCGGCGGCTACGACAGCTCCGGCAACACCCGCCTGCGCAGCGACTTCGAGATCGGCGCCCGCCTCGGGATCGGGCTCGAGGGGCTCCTCACCAGCTCGATGGACGGCCAGATCTGGACCCAGGTCCTCTTCGCGGTGGACCCGGCGCAGCTCGACCTGGGCTGCTCCACCTGCGACGGCGGACGGCGAACCAATCAGGCCGTGCCGCGGGTGCCTGGGCGCACGGCGCTCCGGCTGGGCCTGCGCATGCCGTACTACGTCGTTCCGTTCGACCTGATCCTGCTCGCCCCCGCCCTGTACCTGGTGGCGCCGTCGGCGCTGCAGAGCGTGGTCTTCACCTCCGCCTTCGGCGGGCTCCTCACGCTGCAGCGGCGCTGGTCGACCGGCATCGGAACCTTCCAGTTCATGGCCGGGCGCGAAGTGGGTCTCACCCTGTGGGGATACGGGAAGCCGAACCAGTTCATCGCCACCCCGACGGCCGGGCCTGCCCAGCTGGTGAACTACCAGTCGCTCGAGCTCGACGTGCCGGTGCTCGAGTACACGCCCCCGCGCGCCTTCGCCACCACGCTGGCGCTGGCGGCCCAGATCCAGATGGGGTTCGACGTCGAGTTCACCAACAACGCCAGCTACGCCAGCAGCGGCGCCCCTTACCCCGGCGGCCTGGGAACGAGCTGGTACGTCTACCTGCGGGTCCGGCTCGACGCCCGGAAGTACTTCGGCGGCTCGTCCGACTGAGGCTCGCGACTACCCGGCCTGGGCGGCCGGCTCCAGCTCGATGAGGTGGCCGGTCCGCTCCCGCTTCGCACGCAGGTAGCCGGCGTTGTGCCGGTTCACGGGGGAGGGGAGCCGGACCCGCCGGCGAACCGGGATCCCCGCCGATTCGAGCTCGGCGATCTTCTGGGGGTTGTTGGTGATGAGGGCCACGCTGCGGACTCCGAGCGCGCGCAGCACCTCGGCCGCCACGTCGTAGCGCCGCAGGTCGTCCGGGAAGCCGAGGAGCCGGTTGGCCTCGTAGGTGTCCGCCCCCTCGGCCTGCAGGGCGTAGGCGCGGATCTTGTTGCCGAGGCCGATGCCGCGCCCCTCCTGGCGGAGGTAGACCAGAACCCCCCGGCCCCGGGCGGCGATGTGGTCGAGGGCCCGGTCGAGCTGGGCGCGGCAGTCGCACTTGAGGGAGCCGAGGACCTCGCTCGTCAGGCACTCCGAGTGGAGGCGGACAGGAACCGATTCGCCGCGAACGTCCCCGAGCACCATCGCCAGGTGCTCGGCGCCGCCCTCGTTCTCCCGGAACACCACCGCCCGGAAGGTTCCCCGGGCGGTTGGCAGGGGCGCCTCACTGAACTTCGCGACCAACCGCCTTGCCCGCATCGCGACCACGTCGCTCATGCTCGCCTCGCTCCTCCGTTCGGGTCGGCCTTGCCGATACTGGACTTCTCCAGTCCATTAATCGGGAGGCGGGGCGATTCAAGCCATCCTTCGCCTCCCAGCCGCCTCCGGCGCCCCGAAAGCGCCGTCTCCAGGGACGGTTGCCCGCTCGTTTCCTTGAAATCGAGGCACCCCGCGGTTAGCCCATGCCCCCGAATGAAGGACCTCCTTTCCACGGGCGACCTGGCCCGCGCCACCGGGTACACCGTTCGGGCCATCCGCTTCTACGAGGAACAGGGGCTCCTCAAGCCTGCCGTCCTCAGCGCCGGCGGGCACCGCCGCTACACCGAGGGGGACCTGGAACGGCTCGGGCTCATCCTCGACCTCCGCGAGGTCGGCATGACCCTCTGCGAGATCCGCACGCTCCTCGACCTCCGGTCCGGCTGCAGCACGGCAGGGGAGTTCGCCACCCGCTTCCACGACGCCCTGCGCGATCACATCGCGCACGCCCGCCGGCGCATCGAGCGCCTGCAGCGCGTCAAGCGCGAGCTCGCCGACGCCCTCGAGACGGTCAGCCAGCGCCTCGCCGCCGAGGACCGTCATCACCAGTGCCCGTGCCTGATGGCCGCGGGGGGCAGCGCCCCGCGCATCGTCAAGGTGCTCGCCCAGAAGGGCATCTGCCAGCACCGGCCGGGCGAGGCCGACGGCCCCCCGGACGTCTCCGGCCTTAGTTGACATAATCCATATTATCGGACTCACGACGTCGCGTTTGGCCGGCATTTCAAGATGACGCCCCGGTCCCGCTCCACCTGCCGCCTCCTCGCCCTCGGGCTCCTCGCCGCGGCCCTGACGGCCTGCCAGGCCCCGCCTCCGGCCCCCAGCCCGCCCACCTCGCCTCCGGCCCTGGCCGGCGCCGCGGCGCCGGACCCATCGGGCGGCCAGGCTCCCGCCGGGACCGCCGCGCCCGGGTCGAGCGCTGCCGCAGCCGCCCCGGGTCAGCCCGGCGC
>Ga0079037_100001643_pt1 | contig 11813 bp, 9 predicted proteins | sample Mud3Dept4metaG_FD_71479 | JGI IMG/M metagenome (GOLD analysis project Ga0079037, IMG submission 71479) | Freshwater wetland microbial communities from Ohio, USA, analyzing the effect of biotic and abiotic controls - Mud 3 Core 4 Depth 4 metaG | ecosystem: Environmental > Aquatic > Freshwater >... | reverse complement strand
AGATTACAAATTCGATTTTTGTCATCCTCACTGATTCCTGAGCTTCCTTTCCATGCAGCAACACTTGTAAATATAGCGATAATGGCAATCGAGTTACGGAGATCCGGGGTGGCACCGATATCATGGAGCATCCAAACATTGGTTGAGAGTCCTTTGAGAGGAGAACTCTGAGAAGGTTCTTCATCTCCGGCCATGAAGATATGAATATTCTGCCCATCATCAACCGAGGCGATGCCCGGCATACCTTTGACGAGAGTTACAGACTTATCGGTAATCTGTTCCGAGAGTTTAGCGTGTGCCTGATAATCAACATCATGCATCCCTATATTCCGCAGTTTTTCTTTGCTCTTCAAAACCCGGATCAGAGCATTGTCTATCCGATCTTCGTGAAGCCGTCCCGACAGAATGGCTGCCAAGAGTGTGTTCACCACCTCATCAGGTTTAGCAGGATGCAATAAAATATCAACCCCCGCATTGAGGCACCGGACTTCAACATCAGGAATATCATTGAGCGCATGCATCGTCAGTGCATCTGTCAAGATAAGGCCATCAAATCCAAGAGTGCTCCTCAGCATTGAATGTATTTCCGTCGAAAGGCTTGCCGGCTTCGTGTCGATTGCCGGTATGCTCAGGTGGCCGATCATAATACTGCTGATACCTTGATCAATAACGGCTCTGAACGGGATAATATCGGTGCTGATCAATTCTTCATAGGACTTATTGATGACAGGTAGTGAGATATGCGAGTCAATTGAGGTATCACCGTGTCCCGGAAAATGTTTGGCGCAACTTAGGAGATCAGCCTTCTCCAATATCGTTATATACTTTAACCCGAACCAGGCAACGACCTCCGGGTCATCAGAAAATGCTCTCGTGCAAATAATAGGGTTATCCGGATCCTGATTCACGTCAAGGACAGGGATTAACGGCATATTTATACCGACGTTTATGGCTTCATCGGCAACCGAGTGTATTGCTTTTTCGAGGATTGCAACGTCGTATGGGTTGTCCCTGTCGATAGCTGCAGCCATTGCCATCTGGCACGGAAAGAGGGTACTCCCCTGAATCTGCTGGCCTACTCCCCGTTCGATATCTGAGGCGATAAATAAGGGTATTTCTGAGATTGTCTGCAAAGTATGGACAAAGTTCTTCACCTCATCTTTCCTGCCACCAAAAATAATAAATCCACCAAGGCCGTTCCGAACAAGCTGAAAAATCCTGTCCTGATAGTGCGGGATCGGAATTTTTTCTCCGTCAAGCCTGCTGATAATGAGATGATAGAGCCTTTTTTCCAATGCAGCGTTGATAATGCTCGTGTCGGTTAGCATAGAGAAGTCTATCAAATTGCTTTTTCGATGGCAACCGTGATCAAAATGTTTTGGTTGAGCCAATCATCATTTTGGTAATATGTTACATATCAATTTTTTTATAAATTTTATTTACAAATTCTTTAATTTATGGTATTTTGTACTATGTTGACTTACATAAATGAAAATCCGACACGGGAAAAGATCATTTTCCTTCTCAAAAAGAACGGTCCTCTGTCGATTGAAGACCTTAGTAAAGAATTGCACATAACCTCCATGGGAATTAGACAACACCTGTTGTCATTGGAGAGAAAAGGCTACATAAATTATGTTACAAAAAGGCAGGGTATCGGAAGGCCTGCTTTTCTCTACCGTCTTACGGAAAAGGCGCAAAACCTCTTTCCTACAGTATATGACGAGTTTATTCTGGACACATTCAGAGACATTGAAAGCAATGAAGGAAAACAGAAGATAGAAGAACTGTTTCAGTGGCGGAAAAATAGATTTTTGAAGGACTTAAGAGAATCTTCGTTAGAGAAAAAAACTCTCCCCGACACACTATTCGCTATCACAAACCATCTTGACAGAAAAGGATACCTATCAGAGCTTCAGGATACCAATAACCATTATAGTTTGAAAGTGTTTAATTGTCCCATATACCGGTTAGCCTCTGAATACAGGGAGGCATGCCAGTTCGATCTGCAGATGTTCAAAGAACTGATAGGTAAAGAAGTTAGCAGGGAAGAATGCATCGTTGACGGTGATACTTCCTGCATCTATACAATACCCAAAAACATTTCGCTGTAAAGATTTCCTGTCAGTATTAACAAACCTCTAAAAATTCCCCTTGCCATGAAGCATGTTTTTATTTTATCTTAAACATAAGTTTTCTGTACGATAACAGTTAAGGAGGTATTTGCTATACAATTGCCTGCCCTGTTTGTGATAAGGGGAACATGTTGATCCGGCAAGTTAGATCTTTTGGGAGTCTGCGTAAAGAGTCGGTGTGCATGCCCTGCCCTATAAGTTCAGGGAAGCCTAATGTCTCTTTTAGGGCACCCACCTATTCTATAGGCGGATCTAATTTCTTCTTTCACGGCAGGGCGGGTTTGTTTTTATAGGCGGGTTTATGATGTATATTCCTTCTTGGAGGATTTCACATAAATGGTGTTGCATACAGAGTTCACGGAGAATAATTTTCATATTGCGACCTTTATCTCCTCCAAAGATCCTGTTCTAAAATCATAATCCAGCCTCCCTAAAAAATCGGCAGACGACAAATGAAGCCTGGTGCTTCAATCATTGATCCCTCAACTTTCAGGGAAGATTGAGGAAGGGGGTTTACTATACATGAATCAGATTATTTATGTAGTCATCGCTGTACTCGCAGGTCTTTTAGTGGGATTTATCGTTACTCTTGTCTCGCAGGCAAAACTGAAAAACCAGAAAATCGCTTTAGAAAGCGAAAAGGTCAAACTTCTTGAAGATGCGCAGAATAAAGCAGAAAGTATCAGAAAAGAGGCACTCGTCGAGGCCAAGGATGTTGTATATCAGGCCAAAGCAGAAGCTGAGAAGGAATTGCGGGAAAGACGTTCTGAACTGAACCATCTGGACAAAAGGCTGAGACAGAAAGAGGAAACTCACGAGAGAAAATTAGAACAAATCGAAAGAAAGGATCAGGACCTCAGCAAACGGGAGAGAGAACTGACGGCGAAAGAGCGTTCTTTGCAGGATAAAGATAACGCGTTAAACAAATTGCTGAAAGATCAGAAAGATACGCTCGAGAGAATATCAGGATTGAGTTCAGAAGAAGCACGTCAGGAACTGTTACGGCAGGTGGAAGAAGAATCGCGATTTGAAGCTGCAAAACTTGCAAAAAAGATAGAGGATGAAGCAAGAGAGAATGCTGAGAAAAAGGCAAAAGAGGTTATCGGTTTTTCTATCCAGAGGTATGCGAGCGACTATGTCACTGATTCCACAGTGTCCTCCGTAACCCTACCAAATGATGAAATGAAGGGGAGAATAATCGGGAGGGAAGGCAGAAATATCAGAGCACTTGAGGCTGCAACCGGAGTTGACCTTATTGTGGACGACACCCCTGAGACAGTGACGCTATCTGCATTCGACCCCGTCAGGCGCGAAATTGCACGATTATCTCTTGAACGTCTTATAACCGACGGCAGAATTCATCCAACGAGGATAGAAGAGATCGTTGAAAAGGTCAAAAAAGAGATTGAATCTCATATCAGGGAGGAAGGGGAAAAGGCTGTGTTTGATTTTGGCCTTTCCGGCATCCATCCGGAACTTGTCCGGCTCATCGGAAGACTCAAATACAGGACGTCTTATGGCCAGAACGTTCTCCAGCATTCACGGGAGGTTGCCTACCTTGCGGGAATGATGGCAGGCGAATTGCGAATTGATCCCAAGCTCGCAAAAAGAGCAGGTATCCTGCACGACATCGGGAAGGCAGTTGACCATGAAATAGAGGGCTCTCACCAGGAAATTGGAGCGAACATTGCAAAAAAATACGGCGAGAGTCAAAAGGTCATAAATGCCATTCTTGTTCACCACGGAGAAGGTGACCCCATGACCGTTGAAGCAGCTCTCGTTGCATCATCTGATGCACTATCAGCTGCACGTCCTGGGGTGAGAAAAGAAAGTATAGAAAATTATTTAAAACGTCTTGAGAAACTCGAACAAATGGCTCTTTCCTATAAAGGTGTTGAGAAATGCTATGCAATCCAGGCTGGGAGAGAAATACGGATTATCGTAAAACCCGAAGATGTGAGTGACGAAATTTCTTCAATGATATCGAGGGAGCTTGCAAAAAAGATTGAATCGGAGATGACATACCCCGGCCAGATAAAGGTTACCGTCATAAGGGAGTCCAGATATGTTGAATATGCCAAATAGTAAAGCCTATGGCTTATGAAGACTCTCTTTATCGGTGATATTGTCGGAAAAATCGGTAGACAGGCGACAAAAACATTACTCCCGCCCGTTACCAGCAAATATAAAATTGATCTCGTCATTGCGAATGGGGAAAACGCTGCAGGTGGTTTTGGCATAACAGAGAAGATTGCCTCTGAGATTTTCGGCTACGGAGTCCATGTGATCACTACCGGCAATCACGTCTGGGACAAGAAAGAATTTATCCCCCAAATCTCAAAAGAGGATCGGGTACTCAGACCGCTGAACTATCCTCCTGGGGTTCCAGGGTTTGGAAATCTCGTGTACACCATTCGCGACAGTATAAAGGTAGCGGTAGTCAATCTCTCCGGACGGGTATTCATGTCGAACATTGATTGCCCTTTTAGAGTAGGCAAAGAGACGATTGAACGTTTAAGCGCCCAAACTAAAATAATCGTCATCGATTTTCACGCAGAGGCAACCTCTGAAAAAATTGCCTTTGGCCATTACATGGATGGCAAGGTCAGCGCAGTAATCGGTACCCATACACATGTCCAAACTGCTGATGAAAAGATATTGCCCGGAGGAACAGCATATATCACGGATGTCGGCATGACAGGACCGTCAGACTCTGTGATTGGTATAGAAAAGGAACAAATTATCCAGAGATTCCTCACGAATATACCCATGCGATTCGAAACAGCTGCGGGAGATGGGATATTTTCCGCTGTCGTCATCGAGACTGATGAGGAAACCGGGAAATCGACTGCAATTCAAAGACTTCAACTCACATATCCCTGAATTCCTCTTCAACCCACATTATTTACATGGACGGCAGATGTTGTGTTTGAGTGGATTTGAAGACTGTCTAAGACAGTATTCACCTCGGGGGTTCCGATGGATATCGGGACCGAGAATAAGCGAAAATACTGTATCTGCCGGCATACAGAAATTGTATGAATAAAGCAGGTTATACGTTAGTAGCCAATTCGGTAGATAGGAAGCGCAACTGAGAAGAATTACTTGGACGGAATCTGCTGCGGTGCCTGAGGTACTTCCTGGGGTTGTGTCTGGGGAACCTGCTGCTGAGGCGTCTGGATAGGACCGCTCGCCGGCGGTACCGATTCCTGCTGCTGTGATGCAGGGGTCTTTCGGATAACAGAGCCTCCCTTTGATGTTACGACCGCAAGTGTCAGGGACGTGAGCATAAAAACAACGGCGGCAACCGTCGTCATCTTACCGAGAAAAGAAGCAGCGCCGCGGCTCCCGAAAAGGGTCTGGCTTGACCCTCCGAAAGCAGCGCCCATTTCTGCTCCTTTGCCGCTCTGGAGCAAAACAACGGCAATAAGAAAGAGACAGACAACGATATGAATAACTGTTAAAAATATAGTCATGATTCCTTCCTGAATTTCACGATTCTGGCAAAACTATCAGCTTTGAGGCTTGCACCCCCAACAAGAGCACCATCTACATCAACACACTCCATAAGAGAATCCACATTCTCCGGTGTTACACTGCCGCCATATAGTATACATAACTCGTCAGCTTTATTTCCATACAAACTTCTCAGTTTTTCTCTGATATTCGCATGTGCCTCCTGCGCCTGAGCAGGTGTAGCTGTTCTTCCTGTTCCAATAGCCCAGATTGGCTCATATGCAATGACGATATCTTTCGGATCAATCCCATCAAGTCCCCCTTCAAGCTCCCGCTGCAATATATCGAGCGTCTTTCCGGCCTCTCTCTCTGCCAAAGATTCCCCGATACAGAAAATAACTCCGAGACCACTTTTTTGTGCAGCCTTGATTTTTTTATTGACAATATTATCCGTCTCATGAAAATACTGCCTTCGTTCAGAATGGCCGGCAATCACATACTTGCAGCCGATATCGACGAGCATAAAAGGGGAAATTTCGCCTGTATAGGCACCTTTTTCTTCATAAAACATATTCTGCGCGGCGAGGATAATATGGGTATTGTTCAGCTGTTCGGCAACCGCAGAAAGAGAGGTAAAAGGAGGTGCGATTGCAATAGTAACATCTTTCACATCCTTGACCTGTGGAATAAATGCCGACAGAAATTCCCGAGCTTCAGGAATTGTTTTATGCATCTTCCAGTTCGCAGCAATAAAAGGTTTACGCATCCTGATACTTTAATTTTATAAACCAGACATTGTCAAGCATGCTTTCGCAGCCAGCACCACGGCACTTTAAAAAAATTGCTTTTACGAGTAAAATATCACCTGTTATGAAATCATGGACAATATAAAGGGGGTAACCGTGAACAGACAGATTCTACTCAGCGAAAAAGAGATACCAAAGCAGTGGTACAATATCCAGGCTGATATGCCAAACCCAGTTCCGCCGCCTCTCAATCCGGGAACCGGCAAACCTATATCGCCGGATATGCTTGAAGCCATTTTCCCCATGAACATCATCGAGCAGGAGGTAAGTACAGAGCGGTGGATCACCATACCGGATGAAGTGCTCGAAAGATATCTGATTTGGAGGCCGACTCCTCTTTACAGAGCACATTTTCTGGAGAAATTCCTCGGAACACCTGCTCGCATATATTTCAAGAATGAAGGGGTGAGTCCGCCCGGAAGTCACAAACCAAATACTGCAATTCCTCAAGCCTATTATAACAAGGTTTTTGGGACTAAGAGGCTTGCGACAGAGACAGGAGCAGGCCAATGGGGTAGTGCGCTCGCTTTCGCATGCAGTCAATTCGGCCTTGACTGTAAAGTATATATGGTTAGGATTAGCTATAACCAGAAACCGTATCGAAGGACACTCATGGAAACATGGGGAGCAAAATGTGTTCCGAGTCCGAGTCCGGATACCAATTCCGGAAGAAAGTTCTATGAACAGAATCACGAACATCCGGGGAGTTTGGGCATTGCAATCAGTGAGGCAGTCGAGGATGGTGCAACATCAAAAGACTCTAAATATTCTATTGGTAGTGTTGTAAATCATGTAGTGTTGCATCAGACAATTCTTGGCCTTGAAGCACAGAAACAGCTTGCAATGATCGGAGAGTATCCGGATATAGTCATCGGTTGTGCAGGAGGAGGAAGCAATTTTTCAGGTCTTGCCATGCCCTTTGTGAGGGATAAGATCCATGGGAAAACAGTGCAGATAATCGCGAGCGAGCCGGCTTCATGCCCGACGATGACAAAAGGCCCGTATGTATATGATTTTGGAGATACCGCTGAAACAACCCCTCTTTTTGCAATGCATTCCCTTGGCCATAATTTCATGCCTGCTCCGATACATGCCGGGGGGCTGAGATATCACGGGATGTCTCCAATAGTCAGCAGACTGCTCATGGACAACCTCATAGAAGCGAGGGCATATGGTCAACTTGAAACATTTGCAGCAGGGGTTACTTTTGCAAGGACAGAGGGATTTATCCCGGCACCGGAGACAAATCATGCAATCGCCTGTGTCATCGAAGAGGCAAGAAAGGCAAAAGAGGAAGGCAAGGAAAAGGTAATCCTCATGAACTGGAGCGGACACGGTATTATAGATCTTGCCGCCTATGATGCATACTTATCCGGCAAACTCGAAGATTCTGTCTTGTCTGACGATGAAATATGGAAATCCCTCAAAGCTTTGGAGAAATACCCCAAGCCATAGATTCTCAGAGAGAGGGGATGGAAACTGTCCCCTCTCTTTTATCATCAACTTTAGGATAAAAGTCCTGTGACAAGGGTTGCCGTGGAAACGACTATATACTGCCATCAATTAGGTATGCTCATCGAATTTTCTTACTGCACTTCGATGAACGACAGCTTGCCCTGCCGGAATATTATTGGCTGCTGGAAAGAACGAATGGATATTCTCGCATTTCTAAGAGAAACGTTCACCGATGATCAACTCGAGAAAGTCTTTCGTGGCGTTCCGAAGTCAAGGATCGAACGTATCATTGACACGCTGAATACGAACGACTGAAGACTGTTCTCAACTCTCCTCTACAAGTTTCCCCAAAAAGGCAAAAAATAAGTTAGTTTTTATGCCACAATTTGTCACGACGTCAACCCAAGCCACATAGTCTTCCTGTCTTAATTAGTGAAAAATGCCCATGATTCTCCATTAACAAAATCATTGTCCAGGTAAATCGCAGTAAAACCAGGAGTTATCATCTATTCCTTCAAGCTGTGATGAATAATGCTCGCAAAACTTGTGATTCGGTATGAAAATTGCTTGACAGAAAGTGAATACAGGGATATGAAGAATATGCACTGCAAAATCGGAGGTCTTAAAACTCTGTGCAACTGACCATTAGGTTGTTACTCATAGGCATTATTGGTTTCGTGTGCTTTCTCATACTGATGGCTCTTGTGTCAGCCACTCTGAGAAGGCTCATCCACGGCTGGAGGTATAGACAATTAGACAAATATCGTGAAGTGTATAAGGCACAATTCATTCCACTTTTACAGAACGGGGCAGTATTCTCAAAAACAGATGATTTTCTCGCTTCTCCACGGTCAAATAAATTTCGGGCAATAGAGGAAGTTTTGTTGGATCTCATGAATGAAGACCGGTATCGAGATAATGTTAAAACATTGTTCTACAAACTCGGATATGTAGATTTCTATGAGAAGAAACTGAGGAGTCGAAACATCATTGTCAGAGCATCGGCTATTGATAAATTGGGCAAAATGCTCAGTAGCCCGTCAGTGAGCAGACTCATTGAGATGCTAAAGACAAAAAACACAGAAACAATAGCAGTTACCGTCAGAGCTCTGAGTAAAATTAAATCGATGGAGGCATTGAAAGGAATACTGGATCATCTGCCGACGCTCTTGCATGAGTCCCTGATAGCGCAAAAGGCGATGAACACTGCACTCACAAGTTTCGGGGTATCCGCAGTTCCTCAGCTTATTGAATGCGGGAGAAAGCATTCAGATACCAGGATCTTGTCATCGGTCCTGGAAGTTCTCAGCAACACCTCATCAGATAGAAATGCCTGTTTGTTTGCTGTTGAGCACATTAGGCATTCCGATGCAGAAATCAGAGCCAAAGCATTAAAAGTATTGGGGAACATTGACACCGAGTCAACAACTTTCGATCAGAATCTCATGCTGCCATTGCTTGAGGACCCAGTTTGGTTCGTCAGACTGCAGGCTTTGAAAGCTCTCGGGAATTTACACTACCGAAAGGCAATTGATTTCATGGGAGGGCTTCTTCTCGATCAAAACTGGCAGGTACGGGATGCAGCAGCAACAGCCCTCACAAAATTTGGGAATGATTCAATTGACATTTTTCTAAAAATCCTTAAATACAGAGATACCTATGCAAAAGAGAGCATCTGTGAAGAGATCGAAAAGACAAAATTTTCATCCACGCTGATTGAGAATCTTGTAAATGAAAACCGTGAGATTCAGGCAAAATCCAGAGAGATATTGCATGTCATGCATTCTCTCCATTTTTCGACTCCGCTACGAGAATATCTTAAGCAGAGCACAAATGAACCAATCGTAAAAGAGATACATCTCTTGATAAATGAAGGTTCTGAAATATGAACGAAATTGTCATAGCTATTATTTTACTCTTTAATTACTTTGTTGGTGCCTATTATGGAGTTGTAAATCTCGTCTATTCAATCCTTCTGACTATAGCGCTCTTCGTTATTCTGCGACACATAAAGCGCATGAAATATTCACCGATCAAGGATTTCAGATATTCTCCCGAAACACCTCCGATCACTCTTATTATTCCGGCATATAACGAAAAAAATGTAATTATCCAAACCGTGGAATCTGCTCTTTCGATGAATTACCCCTTTTTTGATGTAATGATTATTAATGACGGGTCAGATGATGGGACCCTGGAAACCCTGATTAAGACCTTTAAACTGAATAAAATTGATGCATTGTACAGAAATGTACTCAAGACTGCTCCTGTAAAAGGATTCTATTACAATGCTGATATCCCACATCTGATGGTCATTGATAAGGAAAGAAGGGGAAAGGCTGATGCCCTGAATTGCGGAATCAATGTATCGAGAAGCCCATATTTCTGCTCAGTTGATGCTGATTCTGTATTGGAAAAAGATGCACTGATAAGGCTAATGGCACCTGTTATGGAAAGTACTGTCCCTGTAGTCGCGTGCGGTGGTGTTGTCAGAATTCTGAACGGAGTCAGGGTCGAGGAAGGTGTTGTGAGGGAAATTGAACTTCCCAGGAGTAGTCTTGCTATGTTCCAGATCGTTGAATACCTGAGGGCATTTCTGTTCGGCAGGGTCGGTTGGAATTTTATGGATGCCATACTCATTTTGTCAGGCACATTCTCTTTATTTCATAAGGCGTCTGTTATTGCCGTGGGAGGATATAATGTAAAGCACGTTTCTGAAGATATGGAGATGATAGTAAAACTCCACAGATTTCACCTGAAACATAAAAAGCCATACAAAATCAAGTTTATCTCAGACCCTATATGCTGGTCAGAAGTTCCAGAATCTTTAAAAATGCTCGGACGTCAAAGGAGAAGATGGCATCTGGGTTTAATCCAGAGCATCGTCGAACACAGGCGTCTCATCCTGAATCCGAAATATGGCAAACTCGGACTTCTCATCTTCCCCTATTATCTCCTTTTCGAGATGTTGGGCCCAATCGTTGAATTATTGGGATATATCGTCGTGCCGCTTTCATATTATTTTGGCCTGTTGAACACTGACTATTTTCTCCTGTTTCTGATTCTCGCAATATTCTATGGCGTGTTCCTCTCGACTATTGGTGTATTCTTGGAAGAAATCACCTACAGAAGATACCCTAAATGGAGCCACTTCTTCAAACTCTTAACATATGGTGTTTTTGAAAATCTGGGATACAGACAAATAAATTCCTTCTGGAGGTTCCAGGCGATTATTAAATATCTCTTTGGCAGAAGGCAGTGGGAATACATTGAACAAAAGGGAACAAATCAGAACAATAAGAGATAGCAGGCTTCCGATTAAAGTTGTTCTCTCATGGATCATCTTGCTGCTTTTTGTCCTGGGAGTTTCAGGCATATCATGGTCTGCCGATTTGTATGATGAAGCATTGAAAAAATACAAAGAAGGCAACTATGCTGCGGCAATTGATATTCTCTCCAAAAAGCGCCAAAAGGATGCAGGAGATCATAATCTCCTTGGTTGGTCTTATCTGAATGCAGCTGAGACGGAGAGCGCTATCAGAGAATTCCGGTCGTCACTCTCTGCGGACCCTTCCCTTCAGGATTCGTATTGTGGTTTGGGTTACACGCATTTTCGACTCACACAATTCGACAATGCAATCGAAAATTTTACGAAAGGGCTATCAAAGGACAGGAAAAGTATAGACTGCTTAGTCGGCCTCGGCCTTGCGTACGAAAAGCTTCATAACAACAAAAAATCCGAATTCATTTTTAGGGAAGTCCTCGCATTGGATAAGGACAACCAGATCGCAAAAGAGAAATTGGAGATACTGCCTTCACATAACCCGGATGCTTCAGAAAAAGGATCCACTGCATTTTATGCAAAGGGCGATTACTTTTGGATAAGACAGGCTCATGCGCAATTTCAGCCTATCTTTGTAAAAGGGGTCAATATGAGCTTTGCATTGCCGGGAAAATTTCC
>Ga0079037_100001642_pt1 | contig 11820 bp, 6 predicted proteins | sample Mud3Dept4metaG_FD_71479 | JGI IMG/M metagenome (GOLD analysis project Ga0079037, IMG submission 71479) | Freshwater wetland microbial communities from Ohio, USA, analyzing the effect of biotic and abiotic controls - Mud 3 Core 4 Depth 4 metaG | ecosystem: Environmental > Aquatic > Freshwater >... | reverse complement strand
GATCATCCCTGTGGATGCGTATATCCCCGGCTGTCCGCCTTCTCCGACGGCCCTGCTGAAAGGCATTTTAAAGGCGGTTGGTTGAGTTTTTTTATCGCTTACTAAGGAGACCATAAGTAAGACCCCATGTGCCGTCATTCCCGCGAAGGCGGGAATCTAGTGTTTTCAAGGAGTTCTGGATTGCCCGACCTGCCTGCCGGCAGGCAGGTCGGGCAATGACAATGAATGTGGCTTTACTAACGGTCTCCTTAGTAAAAGAGAAAAATCCGCAGGTATTCCTCCCTGTTGTCTCATGTAGAAATCGATGTGAAAAAGATCGGCAAAACTATCCATGAAGGTTTGCCTCGATGACACTCTGAACTGTTGGGTAGTTCTTTCATTTTTTATCTGGATATGATACTTTAATCCCCGATTAGGCGGTTACTTCTGGCCGCCGGAAGGCAAGATGGACTACAGGGCATTGACGGCAACAAAGGCGGTACCGAATATATATATGACACAGCCACTTTTGGGAAACTATTTCAGTTCACTTCTACAGGCTGCTGGTTCTGCAAGAAGAAATGGCCGACAAGGAGGGATGCAATGAATAATGGGATTAAGTTTGAGGGGGTGATGGTTTTCGTATTTCTATTATTGCTACTTATCGCTCCAAGAACTTATGGCGAAGCAGCTGATGTTAATCCTGATTTTATAGCCACAACAAATGTTAATAATCTCCTAAATAGATCCAAACAGATTGTCAGAAGCTCGACAGGCAAACTCTATTATTTCATCGGAAATGCAGAAACTACAGCTTCTTCAAATGGCTGGGTTGAAGTATATAGTTCAGATAATGGAGAAAGTTGGAACCACATAAGCTCGCAAAATCAGTGGGCATCTGGAACTAGAATAAGCGTAGCAATTGACAGCCGTGACGTTATCCATATGATAACGTACGACTGGAATCGAAGGCCTTATTACCAGAAATTTAATACTTATGAAAGTCTTACGGGAGATCTCTCATGGGAGGGGTATGAGCTGCTTGAGGCTCAGAAAAACATAGCGCTTGAGTTGAGTGCAGGAACTGGACAGGTCACGCTTGCAATAGACGCCGATGATGTCCCACATGTCGTCTATTCACTGCATGAGACATACAAAGGGAAATTATATGCAGCGATTTACTATGCGAATAGGGTTGGAAATGTCTGGAATAAAGCAAGTATGATTCCTAAAGAATCAAAATTTCTTAATCTCGACACTTCAATCCCTCTGGATATTGTGATAGGACCTGACAATATTCCCTACATCTTGTTAAATAATCAAGTATGGAAAGGTAATGCCAACAACCTGTCTTATTTTTTGCCAAGAAAATATTTTGGCGTAGGAGATAAGGCTACATCATTTGTTATCCATGAGAATGGAGATGTTAGAGTAGCTGTGGTCCGCAGTGACAAGAGCTATTGCAACTTTTTCCATAATCATGCACAGGCATGGAATTCATCGCCGATGTGGCAACGAGTTGACTTATCAGGCATAACAGGCATCAATCCCTTGTTGGTGCTTTCAGATGATATTCCATATACAATCGACTTTACAAGTGATAACAGAGTTACAGTTCAGAGAGAATTTGATACACCGGTCACCGTTGCAACACCGCTGACTGAATATGGCCCGTTTAATTCTTTAACCGTAAAATGGAGCTTATATAACAACCATTCACCTGATAACATTATTGATATTGGAATGCAGTCTTCCCAACCTTCAGGAAATTATGCAGGCAACTATTATTGGTATGCTTCATATCTTTTTAAAATAAAAGCTGCTTTTTCCGCAGAGCCGATTATCGGATTAAAACCTCTTGCTGTGAACTTTACTGATAATTCGATTACAGCTATCGGAAGGACAATTGTTTCGTGGGCATGGGATTTCAATAATGACGGTATTGTTGATTCAATTTTGAAGAATCCTGCGACGGTTTATACTGATGCCGGATTATATACGGCATCAGTAACTGTTACCGATGATAATGGTAATGTTGATACTCTTACAAAAACAAATTATATTGAGGTACTCTACGATACCGATGAAGATAGCATTCCTGATTCTCGCGACAATTGCCCGACAGTTTATAATCAGACCCAGATCGATCTTGATGCTGATGGAATTGGCGATGCATGCGATGAGCGTATCGACTTGCTTAGACAAGCGGGCTTTATTACGGGACTAAGGCGAGAGACATCGAATGATAGTAATATAGCAGATGTCTCTACTATCATGAGTAATGGGCTGTTTTCCGATAGCAGACGGATTCAGAAAAGTAAGAATGGATATGACGTATTGAGTTTTAGGTCAAATTTGGATGCGCAGATTATCGCCGATTTTTTTCTGAATATTTATGTGAACAATCTCTACGCCGGAATACCGCAAACCGCACATATCTATGCTTATAATGCAGACAACGTTTCCGTAAAATCAACACCTTTCTTGACTTTTACTCTTTTTCAGGGCTGGAACACGATTGACATGGGGCCGATCGTACACCTGATGGACAGAGTAGGTTTTATTAAATTCAGATTGGCCGTTTCACAAAACTGGATTGATATATCAGAGGCGTGGTTTACGGCCACATCTGCTCGAGGTAAAGATGATTGGTCAATCAGTGTCTTTCCAGGCAGTGTAGATTTTGGACAGATCCAGACTGGTACATATCCAACAAAAGATCTCTCTATTTCAAATACCGGCACAGGCGTATTACGAATTAATCAAATCGAGTCGGCCGGCCCGCCTTTCCAGATTGAGGATGATGACTGTTCAGGCAATGCATTGAATGGAGCTGAATCCTGCAGATTGAGCATAAGATTTGTGCCGGAAAATGGTCACTCTTCTACAGGAACATTAAGTATAAGCTCGAATGATATTGATAATCCTCTCGTAACGGTACCTATGTCAGGTACGACATCGGCAGGAGTGATATTGACTGGCGTCGTAACAGATGAAAGTACGGGGTTAACGATTCCCGGCGTTAACGTGACGATTCGCCAATCGCGCCATATTGCTCAAACCGAGCGTGATTATATGTACATCCGCAGATGCCAGGAATTACCTATCATTTCCCCTGATTCAATAACTGCAAACGAATATACGCTTTCAGAGCTATCAGCGGTTCAGACAAATGATAACGTTAAATCAAACAACTTTTGCAGTATGAATTATTATGAGTATTATAAAGTGAGAAATCCCATTAATACCTCGGACAGTTTTCGAATCATCTGGAATGGAACAGCAGGTAGTTCTTGGACAGATAAACTTGGACAAAGCTTTGTTCCTTCTAAAACAGGTGCATTAACGAAGACAAGTTTGCATTTAGTGAAAAGATCTTTTAATACGACTGGATTTGTCAAAGTGTATCTGAAAACCATGCTTGAGGGAGAAAAAGAGACTGTAATAGCCGAAAGCGAACCATTCAATTTTACAAGTATGCCGACGTATACGGGAATGTGGGTGGATTTTATTTTTTCGAATCCAGTAACCGTAAACGGTGGGCAGAGATATTTTCTGGAATTGCAGGGAGACGGCTGCTATACATTGTGTTGCTCATTGTCACCCCCCAAACTCGATTGGAGCAACGATTTGATGGTTGCATACTCCGGTGGGCATGGATATTATCAAGAGAGGACTCAATGGGTTGAGAATACCTGGTCATTTCTGTTTAAAACTTTCTTAGATGACCAGATAGACCAGCAATATGATCCTGGCTATAAAGAGATGGCCCATAGTCTCGCTTTTACATGCAGCGCCCCGGTTTTCGCTCTTGGTATTTACAACCATACTATCGACAGGTGGGAGTATAAGGCGCAATATTCATTTTGGAATTACCAAACGAACAAGCCGGACCTGGGATTTGATGATTTAACATTCGACAAGGCTGTAACTAATGGAGCCGCTGATTACTATGATCCAGAGGGGTGGCTAACATTCACTGTCCATAAGGCAGATGATCCCTATCCCTATATAGCTACCGACTATGTTAATGTCTCATTTTTGCGTACGCTTACTGCTGTCACAGACAGCAATGGAAGATATACCTTCAATAGCCTGATGCCGACGGAGTATTCAATGGAGTTCCAAAAGGATGGGTATGTACCTATAAAAATAGACGGTCTTTTTTCTCAGGAACAGATATATACGGTTAACGCTATATTGAAAAAAGCGCCGGTTCTTGCATTAACCATATTAACACCTCCCTCAAACTTTGTGCTGACGACACCTTCAATTCATGTCCAGGGCACGGTCACAAATAATGCACAGGTGTCTGTCAATGGAGTCCCTGCATACCTGTATACTGACGGGTCTTATTCTGCAAACATTGTTCTCGCTGAGGGTCCAAATGACATTACGGTTACTGCAGTTGATGACTATGGTCAGATCTCATCTCAGACAATCTCTGTAACGGTGAATACAAAGGGCATCATTACCGGAACCGTTTCAGATTTGTTTACAGAGCTTCCACTGCAATCGGCAACTATTTCGGTTACCGACTCAATGAATGCCACTCAAACTGCTACAACTGGCGCTGACGGACGTTATATTCTCAATGGAATAGCAGCTGGATATTTCGTCGGAACGATAACCAAAGATGGCTATCCCGTAAGAAATATTTCAGGTACTATGGATGCAAATACTATAAGAACGATTAATGCTTTTCTCGCAACGACGCCTCCCATAATCGATGCAACTGTAACAAATATAACAGCAAGCTCTGCGTATATCTCATGGACGACCAACATTCCACCCGGTGTAACTTCTTTTTGCATAGAATATGGAGAAACTGCAGTTTATGGAAGAACTCTATGTTTCCATCGGCAATATATGCAATTAAACGGGTTGCAGGCCAATACAATGTATCACTTCAGGGTAACTTCAATCTATCATGAATATACTGTTTCTTCAGGAGATCAGACATTCACAACGCTCAGTCCTCCACTCCCATTAATCAGCAGCATAGCCATAAGCAATATTACTTTTAATTCCGCTCAATTATCATGGACGACTGACCATCCAACGTCTTCTGTTGTCGAATATGGAACTTCGACTGCATATGGCAGTTCGGTCTCTGATCCGGCTTTCACAACTACTCATAGCATTCAGATGCAGAATTTAGCCTCCGGAACGATCTATCACTTCAAAATCACTGCAGCAAACACCTATGGTGCTTCTACGGCTTCAGAAGATAGCTCTTTAACAACCTTAAGTCCGATATCAATTACCATCACTTCGCCAGTGAATAATGAGACGATCAACAGACCTGATGTGATGGTCAGAGGGACAATCATCAACAGCACAGGCAAGGAGACCGGCGTGACGGTAAACGGCTTGGTAGCAGCGCTCTATGGCAATCAGTTCATTGCCAACCATGTACCCCTGACAGAAGGACAAAACACTATAACCGTCACAACAGCGGACACGGCGGGTAATACGAAATCTGCATCGACGACTGTCACTGCCGCAACAACAGGCAACTATATTCGGCTTACATCGAATATCGAATCCGGCATATCACCGCTTCAGGTGTTGCTGAGAGTTGATAGCTCCTTCAGTATCACAGAATCAAACATAAGTGTGTCAGGACCGGGGCCTGTGGAGTTCCTGCCCGGCGACAGGGTTGATGAATACGAAATAAGGCTGACGACAGAAGGTATCTACTACTTCACGGTCAGTGTGCCCGGACCGGATAGCGTTGTTTATCAGGACACGGTTGCGATAACGGCCTTGAACAAAACACTGCTTGATACGCTGCTTAAGGCCAAGTGGGAGGGGATGAAGGAGAAATTGGGAAATCGAGACATTGATGGAAGCTTAATGTATTTTCATGATGGTTCTAAAGAACCCTATCGACAAGCATTCAATATGATGCTTGATGACCTGCCACAAGTTGTATCTGATATGCAGGGTGTAGAGCTGATATATGTAAAGGATGATCTTGCTAAGTATAGGATTAGGCGGGTCCAAGACATTGATGGCACTCTCCAGACGTTTACCTACTACATTTATTTTCTCAGAGACCGTAAGGGAGTCTGGAAGCTTAACAGGTTTTAGGTTATGGATAAACAGAACTTTGTTATGACTATCCGTCAGGAGGTTAGTGTATGAAAACACTGACGATATTACTTGTAGTACTGATATTTTTTGCCGCTTCAGCCAGTTGTGCTATTACCAACAAATTTGGGCCGTATTCCGGGAAAGTCATAGATGCAGAGACAAAGGAACCAATAGAGGGTGCAGCTGTGCTTGTTGTTTTTTTTACCGAGGAATATGGTCCAGCAGGTGCGATTACTCGATTTGCAGATGCAATCGAAACTGTTACAGATAAAAACGGTGAATTCAAAATCTCTGCCCATAGGGTTACAGCCCTCAGACCTTCGCAAGGATGGGATAAGCATGGCTATTTTACAATCTTTAAGCCCGGCTTCGGCTGTTATCCAAGACATAGTGAGGTAGAGCCCATGTTTGTACCTAACGGCTCATTGCCTGCTAACGAGTATGTGAAAGTGAAGTTACCAAAGCTTAAGACGAAGAAGGAGAGAATAGAAAGTACACATTGTGCTCCGCAATCCTATGTTCCTTATATAAAAGCCAAGAAGTTTATAGATTTGATCAATAACGAAAATGAGTCTCTCGGGTTAGGCAAAGAGCACTATGATTGAGGGGTGGATATGAAGAAAATTACTGCACTGATATTTTGTCTTAGTCTAATTATATCGATGGCCGAGGCCTATGATAATGAAGTAGTTCATCAGCTCATCAATGAAAAAGCAGCGAATCAATCAAGTAACTTACTGAGAGAGCTTTCAAATCTCGGTTTTAACGATGGCGTCGATTCGATCGTACATGGCAAGAAGATTTATAGGTGGTTTCATGAAGGAGCGCGTCTCGAAGACGAAACTGTTTGCCGTTCTCGGAACCATTTTCATGATCCACTGAAATCGTGGGACAGTGCAGGGCTGAATAATGAAGCAGTAAATAGTGCTTGCCTTCTCTTGGGGTTTGAGGGCTTTTCTGTTGAATCTTCTGTAATATGGGCACAGAAGCAATCGGTGAATCCTTGGTACGATAATCTTTGGTCATGGCCAAAGGCGAGACAGTCTTATTATAGAGCCTTAACGCTTGATGATAAGAATTTAAAAGAACGATATTTTGCTGAGACACTGAGATCACTTGGACAAGTAATGCACCTTCTTGCCGATTCATCTGTTCCTGCGCATGTTCGAAATGATATTCATGTATTTCCGCTGACGGTACCGGGGGTTGGCATTGAAGTTGGCAGTCAGACATATGAAAGCTGGGCGAAGCAAAATCATCATAGGCTTTCATTCACTGGGTTCTCAGTGGACAATTCTTCCTTTAATCTGTCTGTGCCGAATGCCTCGGCACCTGTTGCTATTTCTGCTCTTTGGGACCAAGACAAGTATGACGGTAGCGGGATTGCGCAAACAATCGGGACAAATATAGGGCTCGCTGAATATGCTAATGCCAACTTCTTTAGCGAAGATACGATCTTCAGGGATTATCCGCATCCGACTTATAGTGATACGAATTACTTATCCGCTTATATTCAGCCTGAAGTTATTGATGCGGAAGATGGGAAATTTGACAACAGGGTGTATATTAAGAAAACCGTTGGCGATGCTGATGCGCGGCTCGCGTCTTTTAGTTATATTTCTTATGATCTGATCAAAAAGGGCTACTACAATTTTTCTCCTTTTGTACTGGATGATAAAGTCTATAACGATTATGCAGCACTCCTCATCCCCCGTGCCGTAGGCTATTCAGCAGCCCTGCTCGACTATTTTTTTCGCGGCACCCTTGAGATCTCAGCGCCTGACACCTATATCTATTCAATCACCGACGGCAGTGCAGTTCCCCACCAATTCAGCAGGATAAAGGCCAAGGTCAAGAACATAACCCTGAATGAGGCACTACAAGCAGGCATCCTTCAGGCAGTTGCACGGTACAAGATGATACCGAATTATGCCCCTGATCTATCCAATTATCCTCCTGACGGCACAGCCATGAAAGAAATTCCGTATTCCTATTCAGTCTCTTTGCCAATCGCATTGATGTCGGAGCAATTAGCATCCATGAACATCTATCCGACCGAGTTCACCTTTGACTTTACCGGAAATCCCATCCCTGCCGGGATAACCGACCTCTCACTGCAGGTAATCTTCAGGGGTACGCTTGGCAATGAAGTTGATACTGCCGTGGCGGTCGGCATGAAAGACCTCATGGAGCCCACACACCATGTATTTTGGAACCTCACGGATATGTTTTCCCTGGATGGACATCTTTATACAGCAGCAGAAATAAGAGCCGACCCTGAGCTGCTCGATCGCGCCGCCGGCGAGCACATAGACCCCTATCCAATAAACTTTGAGATTTCATACATGCCGGAGTCGCCACCTGCAAGCCCACCTGTGGTTTTAGCGAGGGCTGCAAACCTTCCAGAGGGCAGGTATATAAGGCTGATAACGCTCGTGGACAATGAGTTGACTGATAATTATGTTCGTCTTGTATTTTCAAGCGACATAGATGCAACAGCTGAAACCGTTGATTTTGCTTTTGAAGGAGTCGTGAATCAGGAAACAGAAGGTGTATGGCAGCCGCCGACACCTTCTGTCAGCTTCAGGAGGGCAATAGGTCATTTTTATATAGGGATATTGAGATGTAAACCAATGTCCATCGATCCTGTAACTGGCTATTCCTATTGTCCTTATCCTGAATCAGAGGCATATCCTGCTGATTTGACGCCATATCCGGCACTGATGAGTTTCCCCTAGGGATAATAGCTCGTCAGGAATAGCGGTAGTAGGCTGAGACTAAAGAGGGCTATTAAAAAGTCCCTATGCTCCGCCGGTGATGAACGCATTGAGTTCGCGGATCTCCTTCGATGACAGCTGCCGGAACATCACGCCGTAGAATACGGAACTGCCCGTAGGTGTTGACGTCTTTCTGACGACTTCTGTCTTGAGTGAAAATCTGCTTCTGGTGCGGGGGTTCACAAAACTGAGGAGCAGGTATTCCCCGACCTGAAATTCGGTGACACACTCAAATGCCATGCCGCTTTCGCTGAAATCGATCGAAATGCCTGAATACCGGACATTGCTGCCGTCCTGCTGAATGCTCACGAGGATGCGGAACACCCGGCGGGGAGCCCTGTTGAGGAACTTCGAGACAAGGGTCTGAAACTGTAGTTTCTGGACAGGGATAGACAATATCGCCTGAACGTCCAGCGGCTTGCATTGTGCTTCCGTGACCGATGATGTAAAGGGAAGAATGAGCATTTTGTGTATCCGCGCAAACGCAGGATTGTTCTTCAGGATGCCGATGTCGTCCCTGATCTCCTGCAGATTGTTGCTGCCGAACAGGATGATCAGGGCGGGAAGCCCCTCGGCCATGACAGCTTCATCAGGGGCCCGGAATGATGTGTAGGACAGACCGCCTTCCTTGATATAGTATTCCACGGTGTGGAACACATCAGGTGACCGCTCTATGAGAAAAATAGTTTTCATGAATGACGCCGGAGATAGTTTAGCATGTCATGCGATTCTTTTTCTCTTGCCCTGTTTCAGCAATGGCTGGGGCTGCTTGACCTGCCAATCGGGTTTAAGGTATGTTTCCCAATGGACGTTTCTTCGCGTACGGTAACGGTCGCCGTCATTTTTTTCCTGACCTTTATCCTGAATCTTTTTTTCGGATATTTCAGGGCTAAGGCCGGAAAATATTCCCTGAAATGGTTTTTTTATATTCATCTGCCGATCCCTGCCATTATCCTCACCCGGATCCATTTCGGAATTGATTACCGGTATATCCCTTTTTTTGTTGTCGCTGCTGTTCTGGGCCAGTTTTTTGGCGGCAAACTGGAAATCTGATCTGTGCGTGCCGCTATCCTGAAAGAACCGGGCTGTATCGAGGTCTGCGGAATTGCGCGACCGGTTCCGTCCGAGGGAGAACTGCTGGTAAAGGTAAAGACCGCACTTACCTGCGGCACTGACCTCAAGGCATTTCTGCGGGGGCATTCACTTATTCCCATGCCGGGCCCTTTTGGCCACGAATTTTCCGGCGTGGTAACGGAAAAGGGAAAGGGCGTAAAGCGGTTCAGGATCGGCGATCCTGTCATGGGAGTCCACAGCGCACCCTGCCTCGCATGCACGTACTGCAAGAGAAAGCAGTACAACCTTTGTGAGGAGATCATGACCACCAAGGTGCTCGGCTCGTTTGCGGAGTATCTTCTCATCCCGAAGCACGTTGTTGAGCAGAATATGTTTAAAAAGCCCGCGGCCATGAGCTTTGACGAGGCCGCATTTCTTGAGCCCCTTGCCTGTGTCGTGCATGGCATGGAACCGCTCGGTATTACCGGAAAGGATACTGTGCTGGTCATCGGGTCCGGCCCTATCGGGCTGCTTCATCTCCTTCTTGCACGGTCTCTGGGCGCACGGGTGCTTATGACAGGCCTTGAAGAAGAGCGGCTCAGAACCGCAAAGGCACTGGGTGCTGCAGCGGTATTTCATCCGTCATGTGCCGCTGATTCCGTCAGTGCGGCGACCAATGGCATGGGGGCAGACTATGTCTTTGAATGCACCGGGCAGCCTGAGGTGTGGGAAACCTCTGTTCATCATGTACGGCGAGGCGGAACCGTGGTCCTGTTCGGCGGGTGCAGAAAAGGCGCGACGGTGACCTACGACGCTGCGAGGCTCCATTATGATGAGATTACGCTGAAGGGAACGTTCCATTTTACCCCACAAGACGTCAGACGGGCCTATCTTCTTTTGAAAAACAATACGATCAGGGTGAAACGCCTGATATCTGACAGATGCGGCCTTGACCGGATACAGGACGTCTTTCTCCGCCTTTCCCGCGGCGAAGGCATCAAGTACGCCATACGGCCATAGCACAATACGTATGAAGACCGCCCGCCTGTATTCCTTTGACGACATACGCATTGAAGACATGCCGGTGCCTGAGCCCGGTCCTCACGATGCGCTTGTCAGGACCCGCGCCTGCGGCATCTGCTCCGGGGATGTGATGCCCTGGTATATCGAAAAAAAGGCGCCGCTGGTGATCGGCCATGAGCCGGCCGGTATAGTCGCAGCCACCGGCGAAAACGTCACCTCATGCAAAAAGGGAGACCGGGTTTTTGTTCACCATCATGCCCCGTGCACTGCCTGCAGGTACTGCAGACGCGGGGATTTTGTTCAGTGCGACACATGGAAGACGTCACGCATCATTCCCGGGGGTATCGCAGAGTATATCCTTGTGCCGTCGGTGAATCTTCAGAACGATACCATTATTATTCCCGATACGATGAGTTTTGAGGACGCCACGCTTATCGAACCTGCAGCGTGCGTCGTGAAGGGGTTACGAAGGACGAGGATGAAGAGCGGAGACACCGTCCTGGTGATCGGCCTCGGGGTCATGGGCATGATCCACGTCCTTCTGCTGAAGAGATACGGGGCTGGGCGGGTCATTGCCGCCGACAGGGTCCCCTACAGAATGGACAAGGCGCTCGAGTTCGGCGCAGATGCTGTGATCGACGTGAAGACGACAGGACTCAGACAGGGGCTGCGGGACCTCACCGGTGGTGAGATGGCGGAACTTGTCGTCGTGGGACCGAACGGTGCAGAGGTGATGGGGCAGGGCATCGAATGCGTAAGGCCCGGGGGTCAGGTGCTTTTTTTTACGCCTGCGAAACCCGGTGAACAGCTGACGGTTGACCCGAACCAGCTGTATTTCCGGGATATCGATATCATCACGAGCTATTCCTGCGGGCCGAACGATACCACG
>Ga0079037_100001641_pt1 | contig 11822 bp, 8 predicted proteins | sample Mud3Dept4metaG_FD_71479 | JGI IMG/M metagenome (GOLD analysis project Ga0079037, IMG submission 71479) | Freshwater wetland microbial communities from Ohio, USA, analyzing the effect of biotic and abiotic controls - Mud 3 Core 4 Depth 4 metaG | ecosystem: Environmental > Aquatic > Freshwater >... | reverse complement strand
TCTCCTCTGTCCGTATCTTCCTCTTCTTCCGGAACAGCCGGGACGCGCCGAAAAGGAGATGACCGATGCCGTCGGCAACAGCAGTGGCAACGAGCTTCTTTCTATTTATGATCTTGTACATAATGTCTGCACAGCAAGCAGATAGTTCAGGATCCAGACCTTCTGGTCTGCCTGCTGAGGGACCCAGTGATAATCCCCGAGCTTCCCTTCGTCAAAGAACGTATCAAGGGGATTGTCATTGCATTTCGTCCATGCCGCCTTTCCCCGGGTCGCCAGATTGATGAGCTCGATGGCATGTCCCTTAAAGGCGCCCTGCATGTGGTCCTCGTTCCCCTGGTAGCGGAAGTATCCGCAGGTCACATCGCCCATGAACCGCGAAGGTTCCCGCTCGTTCCAGAAAAGATCGTTCGATGTGGGAAAATCCTTCAAGGGCTTGTGCGTATCGTTCTTGGTGATGTTGAACCTGTTCGACGGCCCTTCCCAGTCGAACAGATATCGCACCGGCAGGTCGAATCGTGCCAGCGCGCCCGCGGCTATGGCGATCCCGATCGAAAAAGAGAGGAGGCCGATCCGGTCAGCGTCCACCGAGGAGTTCTTTGCAAAGGAGTGCACGACGTGCGCAAGCTCCTCCTGATGCAGGGGACCCCAGAAATCTTCCTCCCCGCCTGTCTTCCCTCGCCCCGAGGGATCATAGTGGAGGACCGTGAACCCCAGGGCGGCGACATCGTCGGCAGTAACTTCCGTGTCTTCGTCGTAATCCGTTCCCGTGCTGCCTCCTCCTGGCACGAAAACAACGCCGGGATATCGTCCTGGTTCGACCGGCCGATGGAGGTGAGCATAGATCTTGTTTCCTCGCGGGCGCTCGATCCAGGTCTCGTCGCAGGTCGTGGCGACGAGATGGTATCCGGCAACATCCTCAAACACATGCCGTTTGTTCTTCCGGAACAGTCTCCGCAGAAAGTTCATGCCAGTTGAAATCTCCGAAACCTATTCACGGTAACCAGCGTGGCGCTTCGTTCTCATGATCCCCGCGCCGGCCTCACTACTCAGCCTTCTCAGGTTCAATCATCTTCCCAACCGAGAAGCGGTCGAGAAAATGCATCCAGCCGGGAAAGAGGGAAACATGATGCTGCATTCTTTCGATGAACTGCCCGGTGACTGCCTTGATGCCCTCTTCCCCTTTTCCGTCCGAGGTCAATGGCCGCCCGATCACGATCCGGTATTGCTTCCGCTCGCCGGGGAGGATGAACATCGGAAGGATCGTTGCCCCTGTTTTCTCTGCAAGGATGGCCGGGCCCAGAGGAAACATGACCTTCTGGCCGAAGAAGCTGAAGACCTCGTGTCTCCCCACGCGTCTCTCCGTACCGCTTCCATCACCAGTTATCATGATGACGCCGTTGTCGTGCAGCCACCGAAAGGCGGACCGCAGGAACCCGTCGGCCATGATGATCTCGGCAGGAATCTTTGCCTCATAGTGCAGGCGCAATTTGAACGCCACATTCCTGCCGATCCAGCTCAACCCCTCATCCGAGGGGAGTCCTATCTGCTTCATCCGGTAACCGAGCCGCGCAAGCACCACCAGCGGAAGGTGCACCGGACCGAAGTGGGCATGAACGAGCACCACACCCTTTCCCCGCTTCAGCGCCTTGTCCAGATGCTCCAGGCCGTCCATTTCCATAAGGCGTTCCACCTCCTGAAGGCCAAACCGGGGAAAGATGAAGATCAGGAGGCGGTCCACATAATGGTTTCTGAAGTGCTCCCGTACGATCCTGTTTGCCTCTTGCGCATTCAGTGCGGGAAACATCCGCCCCAGGTTCTCCCGGAGGTTCTTCTTCCCGCCTCGTGCAGCGGCATAGTGCACATCGCCCATCATGCGCAGGAGCGCGATGCCCCCGCTGACAGGCATGATCGCGATCAGCCACCTCAAGGGGTACCAGACGAAGAGGCGGAGCAGGTCCCGGAACACACTTTCTCTGATTATCATCGTATCGCAGCCATTGTCATTTTCCGCAGGGCGTCGTGACCGCCGCATTGCGCCGTGGGGTGACCATCACTTTCCCTTCACACTCAACATGATGTTGAATGCCGTCTCAATATAGCTGGTCTTCCGGTTTGTATAATATTTCGGGAGGAGGAGATTGTCCCCCGCCGTGATAACGCCTTCCGAACGGGCGATATCATACAACTTCGTATTCGGCTCTATCCTCATGGAGTTGAATTCGAAGTGGACCCGCTTCCCTAATTCCTTTTTTGCGGTCAGGGTAAAACGAAGGAGGGAGAGAAACGTCACGAGGTCCTGTCCCGGAGGATTCTTGAAAAAATTGTAACTCACCTCAAATCCGTCGCTGTCCTTCAGGACCTGATAGGATGCGAGGATGTCCTCTTTCGTGATATTCTTCCCCAGGGCCTTCAGGGTCGCGTTCGAGAATCCATCAGGGGAAAGGATGACATTCCGACAGCCGGCGTCCCTCGCCAGCTCAACGAACCCCTTCGTGAGACCCTTCTCGTTGAACCATGCGGACCAGGACGTCCGCAGCCCCCTCCTGATGATCTCCCGGCATATGTTTTCCGCATGGTTCTGCGGAATATTGAACACGGAATCGACAAAGGTAAAACGCTTCAGACCATGCTCGTTCACGAGCAGTTCGATCTCGTCCACGATCCGTGCCGGGTCGCGCATCCGCAGCTTCTTGCCGTTCAGGAACCCGTAGATGCAATACACGCAGCCCAGGGCGCATCCCCGTTTGGTCTCGATGCCCACAGCCTCGGGTACGGTCTGGTAAGCGCTGAGCGGGAGCGCCTTCCGGTCGGGCAGCGGCAGGGCATTGAGATCGACCTGCTGGCCGGGCGCGGTACTCGCGATCGCGCCGTTCTTGCGATAATAGACCGAGGGGGCCATCTCCGGGCTGTCGAGGTTCTTGAGGAGAAGCGGGAAGGAATGCTCACCCTCCCGGCTGATGCCCAGATCTATCCGCTGATCGTCCTCCATGATTTCGCGGGCGAACATGGAGAAGCCGGAACCGCCGATGATGATCTTCGCATCGGAGCGGGCCCGGATCGCATCAACAGTCTGCTTCAGATACGGGTAATAGAACACCACGGTCCGCTTGTTCGTTGAGTCGATATTCCTGAGCGAAATACCGACAACATCGGGTTTGCTTCCTGCGATGATGTCCCCCAGCTCGTCGAACGGCCGCGTGGATGTGTTCATGTCGAACAGGGAGACCTCATGGTCCCGGAGCGCTGCAGTAAGGCAGGCGATGCCGAGAGGATACACCAGCGGTTCGTTGCCGCCGAGATAGGACTGAACCAGAAGTACTTTCACGATTTGCCAAGCACCTTTTTCAGCAGCTTATACGTCACTTCAAGAAACCGGTAAAGCCATTTGAAGAACGGCCTCAAGGCACGGCTGTTCAGGATCTCGACAAGAGGGGAGCTGACCAGGAACTTGAGCACCGCGCTGGGGAACCTCCCCCCCTTCGCCAGCGTCATGAGCAGGTTGAGGTAATTCGGCTCACGCATGGTATAGCTCTTGGCGTACACCTCTTTCCGCTCGTCCTGCACCATCCCGTCGCGCTTCGCCATCTCATGCAGCTTCGTGCCGGGGTACAGCACCAGGGCAAAGGGCTGCAGCTGAAAGGGTTTGGGAAACTGCGCGATCAGTTTCAGGCTCTCGATGACGTCCTGGTCTGTTTCATAGGGGACATCGAGGATGAAATCATAGCTCGGCGGAAACATCTTCTCCTTGTAGCGATTGATGATCCGGACGGCCTGCATGACCTTATCGTTCGACATGGTCTTTCGATTGAACAACTCCTGGACCTTGGCGCTGCCGGTCTGGATCCCCATCTGGACATAGATGAGGCCCGCGTCGACAAGCATGGCCATCTTCTCTTCGGACACCGTCAGGGGGCTCGCCAGACAGCTGAAGGGCAGGCCGATCTTTTCCTTATATTCGCTGCAGAATCCCTCCAGGGCCTTGACGTTGCGCGCAAAGAACGCATCGTCCGAAATCCAGATGAAACCCACGTACGGCATGTGCTTCTTGACCCAGAGCAGTTCCTCCATGACGTGGCCAGTGCTTCTCCAGCGCAGGTTGGCATCGCTGCCGTAGATGGTCTTGATCGCATCATTGATGCAATAGGTGCACTTGTGCGGACAACCCCGGCCCGTCATCGTCTGGTACCCGGTCTTCCGGACGTAGCGCGACACCGTGCCCTGCTCCAGGAACCTCCGCGTCAGTTCCTCCGTCAACGGCTGTACCCGGCCATCCACCAGCACGTGATGGTCCTCAAGGCTGTAGTCGGGAACCGGATACGCATCAAGATCGGATTTCAGGGGTCTGACGGAATTCTTGATGATCCGGCCGTCGGCCTTCATCCAGATGTTCGCGATCGAGGAATAGTCCTGGTGCGCCGCCATCTTGGTCGCAAGTTCGAGCAGCGCATCTTCTCCGTCTCCGACGCACACCAGGTCGGCGTGCTCCAGCGATTCTTCCGGCCGTATCGTGGGATGCACGCCGCCCCATATCACGGGGGTCTTGAGCTCCTTCTTGATTCGTTCCGTAACCTGAACGGCGCCGTCGAAGAAATTGGTCATCAGGGTGATGCCGATCAGATCGGAACCCTTGCACAGAGCGACGACCTCGTCGAAAACGCGGTCTTCGTACCGCTTGACGCCGTACAGGAGATTATCTCCCAGGGGATCGGGGATGAAGATCATCCTCGTCTGGTGGCCGTTCTTCTTCAGGTGCGCGGAGATCGTACGCAGCCCAAACGAGGTGATATCGGGATAGGGCGATATGAGAGTTATTTTCATGGTCTATGCCGTCTTTGACGTGAATTTGACAAAATATCGATAAATCCTCGAAAAATCTCCTTTGAACAAGGCGCGCACGCCCTTGGAGAGGATAATAAGTGCCTCGCCGATCCGATAGAAAGCGGAGTATACCTTGCTCAGCGCGGGCCTTTCAAAAATCGCGACAAAGACCCTGCTCGACAGCACCCGAATGATCCAGCGGGGGAAGTACGAAAATCCGGCAAGATACATCAGGAAGTTCACATAGGTCCCCTTGGGAGTATGAAGGTGCTTGGAGTAGATCTCCCGCAATTCGTCCTCCTCGGTCTTGATGATGCCCTCCTGCTTTGCCTTGAAGTACAGCTCTGTTCCGGGAAAACAGACCAGAGACGCCCTCTTGAGCCAGAAGGGCCGCGGCAGTTTAAGCACCAGGCGCAGCGTCTCAACCACATCCTGGGGAGATTCCCAGGGGTTGTCCAATATCACATGATAGCATGGCGGATAGATCTTGTCTCCGTATTTGCGGAAAATTTCCGCGGCCCGCAAAATGGTGGGTTCCTCCACCGTCCGCTTATACAGGTCCTTCGCCGTCGTACTCATGGATTGGATGCCCATTTCAACAAAGGCCAGCCCCGCATCGATGAGCGCCTCCATTTTCTCCACGGTGACCGTCGTCGGACTTGCCTGGATGTGGAACGGCAGATTGATGGCCTTTTTATAAGCGCTGGCGAATTCCTGTATCTCTTCATTGGTGCGCACGAGGAACGTGTCGTCGAACAGGAAGATGCTTTCAACAAAAGGAAGGTCCCGTTTGACCGCCTGCAATTCTTCGATGATGTGCGCAACGCTCCTCTTGCGCAGATATCGCTGCCCTTTGTAGAGGTCGGCCATGGTCTTTTCCGCGCAGAACGTGCAATGGTGCGGACACCCGCGGGTGGTCATGGTCTTGTACGACAGTGTCCGCGTATAGGAATCATTGAACGATCCCTCCTGATGGGGTTCGAGCGGGAATGAATGGCGAAGCAGTTCCTTATTCATCGGCTCGATGCGCTTGGTCAGGATGTCGTATATGTAGTGCCCCTCCATGCTGAAGTCGAAGAACGGCAGCGTATCCAGGTCCTGAATGAGCGGGCGAAGGGGATTGCGGATGATTTCTTTCCCCTGCTTGAAATACAGGTTCCTGATGTCCGTCCGGTTTTTTCCCGCTTCTATCCCTTGCACGAGTTCAAGGATGGCGTCCTCCCCTTCCCCGACGCACGCGATATCGGCGAACTCGAGGCACTGCTCCGGCATGACGGTGGGATGGATCCCGCCGACCACGAGGGGCACATCAAGAGACTTCTTCACCGCCCTGGCGATCTGCTCGGCCCGGTGAAGATAGTTGCTCATGAACGAGATCCCGATTAGTCCCGATCCGCGGCACAGGTCGATGACCTGATCGAGGATGGAGCTCTCATACTCATAGCGATAGCCTGCCTGGTGCTTGTATTTTTCCACGCCTCCGGGCAGGAAGATAAGCTGGACCTCTTTTCCGTGCCGTTTAAGATAGGATGACAGCGTCCTTACGCCAAAGGCCGCGACATCGGGAGGAGTTGGTGCGATCAGGGTGATTTTCATTTCTTCTTAACCTTTCATGAACCGTTTTATCAGCCTGACCCGGAGCGACTTGTACGCCTTTTTAAAGATGAACAAGGGGTCATTTTTAATGTACGGCTTAAACCGCATCCACCGCACCTTGAAGCTGCTCTTGTACTGAAAGACCCAGGTCGCTATCCGGAGCGCGAGTTCCCTGAATTCCTCCGGAGGGATTGCCAGGACATAATGATGCATCGGCCAGAACCCGTACTCACGCCAGTCGACATTCTTCGGTATCAGCTCCAGCCTGTTGCAATCCTCCAGCAGGGGGCTGCCGGGGATCGGTTCGAATATGTTGAAATTGATATTTACCGTCTTGATTTTTTTCATCACCTCGAAGGTCTTCATGACGTCCTCTCGGGTCTCCTCGGGAAAACCGATGATGAAATTGGCTCCTGAAGGAATGTCATACCGGTAGAGAAGATCATAGGCTTCCACCACTTTGTCCAGCCTGACCCCTTTTTTGATCATCTCGAGGACCCGCTCGCTGCCGCTTTCGATGCCGATGGCGATGCCGCAGCACCCAGCCTTCTTGAGCAGCTTCACCACGTCCTCCGTCAGGATGTCCGCTCTCGTCATGGTGTCCCAGGACACCTTGATGTCGGCATTGATCATGTTCTCGCAGAGATCGGTGACATTCTTTTTGTTGATCGTGAAATTATCATCGAGGATCGAGACGATGTTCTTGTTATAATAGGCCGTGACGTGGCGGATTTCGTTCAGCACGTTGTTGAAGCTGCGGAACCGCACCGTCTTTTTGGTAAACGCCGGAGAAGAACAGTAGCCGCACCGGAACGGGCAACCGCGGTTCGTCATGATCCCGATGCGGTCCATCCGTTTGTATGCCTGCGGGAAGAGGCTGAGGTGATGGGCCGGAAATGGGAAGGCGTCGAGGTCATGGACCAGTTCCCGGTCAGGGGTGTGCCGGATGACGTCCCCCTCCCAGAACGAGATCCCCTTGACCTCGTTCAGCCGCGGCTGTCCGGAAGACAACGCGGACATGAGTTCAACGGATGTCATTTCGCCTTCCCCGCGAACAACGACATCGACCGTCCCGTAGCCGAGCACGTCGTCCGGCAGGAACGTGACATGATGACCTCCCCAGATGATGACCCGGTCCTTTCTCCGCTGCTTGGCTAGTGCGCTGAATTTATTGGCCGATCCCACCTCGGGCGTGAGAACGGAAAAACCGACCACATCGGGGTCGAATTCATCCAGGATCCCCATCGCTTCCTGCCACACGGGGTGGTTATCGTTTTTCAGGGCGCTCATATACAGGTCATATCTCTGGCGGCGCTCCTTGAGCATCGTTACTTCATCGGGCATCACGCCGGACGTCATACCGGTCGTTATATCGGCGTTCCAGATTTTGACCTCATGGCCGGCCTTTTCCAGCATGGCACCGACATACCCTATGCCCAGCGGGAAATAGGGATCGGGATGGTATCCCCGTAATCGATTGTAGGGCGGTCGTACAAGCAGTATTTTCATATCTTCCTATTCTCCTTCTTGAAAAAAGGGGCGTCTCCCTGCAACTCCATAAATCGCCGCAGCGCGAGAAAATTCAGGTAATGATCCGGGTACGTTCGAACATATTCCTCGAACCGTCCCATGAACAGCGCTACATTTTTTTGAACTCGTTCCTCATGGTCTCCGGCATCAGAAAGCTGCAGCGGCTCCTGCACGATCAGCTTCTGGTCTCCCCGCGGCTGTCTCACCATGAACGTCGGGAGAACGACGCATCCCGTCCGCATTGCGATCTCGATGGCGCCCCCGGATATCAGCGCCGTTCGACCGAGAAACCCGACAGCCACCCGCTCTTTCCCTCCGCCGCCGTCCATTGCGATGCCGAGGATCTGGTTCTTCCGGAGGCAGACAAACGCCTCTTTCAGCGGACGGAAAATATTGATATGCTTTACCGGAAGGGATAATTCGTGCTCCCATCTCAACTGGAGCGCCTTTCTCCCCATCGGGGTGAACTTCTTGTTCGGAAGCTTTTCCTCCCATACCATGGGGGGAGCGCTCATCTGGCACATCGTGTAACCTCGGTATCCGATCGCGGGCATGATCATCTGGTTCGCACCAAAATGGGTAAAGAGCAGCATGACGCCCTTCCCCTTTTGCAGGGCTTCATCGATATACTGAGTGCCGGAACAGACAACGAAGTCCCCGATGTTCGCCGCATTGAGCTTCGGGAAGAGCATCACGTCAATCTCATTCTGGAATAGAACTGAGAATGCGCGTTTGACCGTTCTCTTGAGTTCCGGGTTTCCCGGTCCGGCCAGGCCAAGGTCGGTCAGTTCCTGTGCCAGGGCGCGCCTCCTCTGACGGAACACATAGTAGGCCGCACTGCCGCCCCACCGCGCCAGGAGGTAGGCAAGCCTGAGGGGCGCCGCCTGAACAATCCGACGGAAGGGATGCCAGTAGCACCATATGAGAACATCGTTCAGCCGTATGCTCATTCCATGTAACCGAGAGACTTAAGCTGCTCCGAGATTCTCCGCTCCTCCTCGTCCGACAACGCCGCCGATCCGCTTTGCTGGGCCATGACCTCAGCGGAAAACGAGACGGGATTCCGCCTCAGGAGACCGGGATCGACCATGTCCCGCAGCACCCGCCCGTCCATGTGTTCGGGAACAGGCTCCCCCATGAGATAGAGGAGCGTCGGGGCCACGTCAATGATCCGGCTGCCGTGCAGCTCCACGCCGGCGTTTACCTGAGGCCCCTTGGCCAGCAGAATGCCATGCTGCTCATGCCTTCCCGACCACCGGTGATCGAGGAACAGGCTGTCTTCGAACTTCTTGTTGAAGTAGAAGAATTCGTTCGGCGATATGATCTGGTAGCCCGCATCGCACAGAACGATAAGGTCGGGCGCCTCGGATGCGAAATCGCCGTGGTAGGCGTCGCTTCCCCGAATAACTTCCTTGATAACCCTCTTCCCCGAAGGATCCCGGACATCGAGCAGGCCCTGCTTGAGTCCGTCAAGAAGACCACCGATCCGTTCGGCTGTCACCGTATGAGGATTGACGTAGATGCCTCCTGCGACACCCTCCGAGAATGCCGTTGTCCGTTCCCAGTCGATGAGGGAATAAAAAAAGTTCAACTCCTCCTGGACTGCGTCCTGCTTCTCGAACTTCAGCCGCGCGCGGATCTCGGCCGGGACGATCTTGTTCAGCGCCCTCTTCGTGAATGATGCAAGGGGAGACGCGGTCTTTTCCCGCGCCGCGTCAAAGAGATCCTTGCGGAGGTGAAGATAACCGTTCTTGATCAGCCAATTATTGAGAAAAAAGGCGGACGTCAGCGGTCCCGAGCCATGGTCCGAAACCATGATGATCGTCGTATCAGGACCGGCCTGCTCCATCAGCGCTCCCAGGGCATGATCCATCCGCTCGTACACCTGTGCAATGGCGTCGCCGAACCGCGCATGCTGCGGATGTGAAGGGTCCAGATATTTCCAGAAAAAGTGCTGGACCCGGTCGGACGCCATGAAGACCAGAAAGAAAAAATCCCAATTGGAAATCCCCATGAGATAGGAAGCGACCCGTTCCCGAAAATCGACCTCCACATCGATGATGGCATCAAGGTAGTCCGACGGGTCCTTTTCGTGTCTGCACTCGATTAGATACCTGCCGAATTTTTTTTCGATCTGCGCCTTGAGCTCGGGAGGATGCATGAAATCCGAGACACCGGCGGGCGTGAACATGCCGGCAATGAACGGCCCATTGACCGCGTCGATAGGATAGGTGACCGGCACGTTCATGACGCCGACGGTCTTGCCGCGTTCGCTCAGGAGCGACCAGATCGGCTTGACTTTCCGGCTCGCCGCATTGATGAATTTCACGCGGCGCTCCCGGGGCGAGTACACCATGGCGTCAAAGATGCCGTGTTTCCCCGGATTCACGCCGGTGCTGATCGAGGTCCAGGCGATCGGCGTAAGGGGCGGGACAGTGGATTCGAGCCGCCCCCATGAGCCCTGACGCATGATGGAAGCGACATTCGGCAGGCGTCCGCTTGCGACCAGCGGCGCGATGATATCAAACGTCGCCCCATCCCATCCGATGATCAGAAACCGTGGTTTGTTCATGTCAGGTTCGTTCTCCTTGGTGTCCGTAAAGATTCCCTCATCAGCATAAGCTCCTGCACGGTGATCGCGCCCGTCGCCATGATGGCAAGGCAAAATGCGCCGGTTCCGGCAAACAGCGCCGCGATGATCGAATAAGGCTTGACGATCATGATGGCCGCGGCAGCCATGCCGGTGGCTACGATCGTATTAACAACAGTCCTTGTCATGGCGATTTTCACGCCGTTGCGGGCTGTAATATACCAGGAACAGAGAAAAAGCAGTGTATACGACAGGACGGCGATATAGGACGCAGCGATGAATCCGTAGCGCGGAATGAGCAGCAAAGATGCCACGACATTGACGGCGATCGTCACTCCTGCGTAGATCACGCTGTATTTCTGCTTGTTCATGGCAATCAGCACTCCGTTCAGGAGCATATCCAGGGTCAACGGGATCACCGCCCATGACATGATGGCAAGGGCGGCGACGGATTGCTCGAACTTGTTGCTGAAGACGAGCAGAATGATCTCCCGGGAATAGAGAGAGAGCATTACGGCGGCAAAGGCGCTGGCCAGAAACATGACCCTGAATATCTTTTCAAAGGTTGCGATCATCCGCTCCCGGTCGGTCGAGATCAACCGGGAGAAAACCGGGAAGATCGCCGTTGTCAGGGACAGAGGAACCACCTGCAGCTGCATGATGAGGTTGTGGGGAGCGCTGAAGAACGAGACATCATTAACACTTCCGACCCATCGCAGCATCAATACATTGATCTTGAACAGGTTCTGATAAAAGAAAATGCCGATGCCGATGACCAGCGAGTCCTTGAAGAACCGCTTATACAGTCCCCGCTCGAGCGTGAACACGGGACGGATAAACCGCTTTGAGATAATCACGGACGCAGCGGTCAACTGGACAAAATTGGCCATCGCCAGTGCGAAAAACAGCCACAAGAAGCCCCCGTTAAATATAATGACTGCTGCGACGCCTGCCAGAAGGGCTGCGGAATACAAAACACTGACCAGTGGCTCGTAGACCATCTTCTCGAACGCCTGAAACATTGCCTTCGAAAGCATGCTGAAGGAGAGGCAGAATTCCGAGGCCACGGCGATAAGACCAGCCTCGACCAGCATCCTCGGCAGCTTCATGAAAAAGAGGGATGCCACGATGATCACAGCCGCGATCAGGGAAAGGGACGTCCTCAGTCTTACCGCGGCGCCGAGGACTTCGCCGGCTGACACCCCTCCCTTCGCGATCTCACGGATAAGGGTCTGCTGGATGCCGAAATAGGCGAGGGCCATGATCGAAGAAACATAGGCGACAAGGA
>Ga0079037_100001640_pt1 | contig 11824 bp, 8 predicted proteins | sample Mud3Dept4metaG_FD_71479 | JGI IMG/M metagenome (GOLD analysis project Ga0079037, IMG submission 71479) | Freshwater wetland microbial communities from Ohio, USA, analyzing the effect of biotic and abiotic controls - Mud 3 Core 4 Depth 4 metaG | ecosystem: Environmental > Aquatic > Freshwater >... | reverse complement strand
TGATATTCACACCAAAGCCGATGACGCCCCCCTTGCCCATCATCTTCAGCCGGACCCCCTATGGGATCGCCGGCTCGGCCGGACGCCTGCGCGGGTCCTTCAAGGACCTGGCCGACGACGGATACATCTTCGTCTTCCAGGACATCCGCGGGCGCTTCGGCTCGGAAGGCACCTTCGTGATGCAAAGGCCGGTCCGGGACCGCCGGGATCCCCGGTCGATCGACGAGGCCACCGACGCCTACGACACGGTGGAGTGGCTCGTCGCCAATGTCCCCGGAAATAACGGCCGCGTCGGCCAGCTCGGCGTTTCCTACGACGGCTGGCTGACGGCCATGGCCATGCTGGAGCCTCACCCCGCGCTCCGGGCCGTCTCGCCCCAGGCCTCTCCGGCGGACATGTGGCTGGGCGACGATTTTTTTCACAACGGCGCCTTCCGCCTGAGCTACGGCTTCGAATACGCCGCCTCGATGGAGTCCTCCAAGGAGAACGAGGCGTTCGCCTTCGATCTATACGACACGTTTGACTGGTATCTGGCCCTCGGGCCGCTGTCGAACGTGAACGCCAAGTACCTCAAGGGAAAAATCCCAACTTGGAATGACTTTGTGGCCCATCCGAATTATGACCAATTCTGGAAGCGGCAGACTCTCGTTCCCTATCTGACGAGCGTCCAGGTTCCCACCCTGAACGTCGCCGGCTGGTGGGACCAGGAAGACTTCTATGGCCCCCTTCGAATCTACGAGGCCCTGGAACGGCATGATGATAAAAGCTTGAACTTCCTGGTCGTCGGCCCCTGGAATCACGGCGGCTGGTACCGGGGCGACGGCAGCAGCTTGGGCAGCATCAAGTTCGGCAGCCCGACCGGCCGCCATTTCCGGGAGAAGATCCAAGCGCCCTGGTTTGCTTATTTCCTCAAAGACAAAGGGGAACCGCCGGGCTTTGAGGCCGTGACTTTCGAAACGGGGGCCAACACCTGGCGGACTTGGGAGGACTGGCCTCCGAAATCACCGGCCGGAGAAAAGAACCTCTATTTTCGAGCTTCCGGCCGGCTCTCCTTCGAACCCCCGGCGGAAGCCGCTGAGGGCGCGTTCGACAGCTACGTATCCGACCCCGACCATCCGGTCCCCTACCGCCATCGCCCGGTCCAGGCCACTTATTTCCCCCACGGCTCCAACTGGTCGACCTGGCTCGTCGAGGATCAGCGGTTTGTGGATGACAGACCGGACGTTTTGAGCTGGGAGAGCGCCCCTCTTGAAGAGGATATCTCGATCGCCGGGAGGATCGTGGCGAACATATTCGCTTCGACGAGCGGATCCGACAGCGACTGGATCGTCAAGCTGATCGACGTCTTTCCCGAAAGGATGCCGGAGGACTGGAAGATGGCCGGCTATCAGATGATGGTTGCCAACGAAGTCTTCCGCGGGCGCTATCGGCAGAGCTTCGAAGCGCCCCTGGCGATTCCGCCGAACGAGGTGGTGCCCTACGCCATCGACCTGCACACCCAAAATTACTGCTTCAAGAAGGGGCATCGGATCATGGTGCAGGTCCAAAGCAGCTTTTTTCCGCTCGTCGACCGGAACCCCCAGACGTTCGTCCCGAATATCTTCGAGGCGAGGATGGAGGATTTCCGGGAGGCGACACAGCAGGTCTACCGGTCGGCTAAGTGGGCTTCCCATGTGACCGTCCCAGTCGTCCTGAAACCGCCGGCAAAAGGAAAGCCGAGCCTGCCCTAGGAAGGTCGGCCTGGAAAAGGGTGCCGGGGGGTGGCGGCCTGAGGGTGAGAGGGGTTAATAAACTTCACCCCTGGATTCATCGGGACCGGCGATTTACGGGCTCCCGGGGAATCCCTATCATGGGATGGACGGAGACGGCTCGAACCGTCCCGATGATAAGAAAGCGGTCCAGAGGTGCGTGCCATGATAGAAAAGAGGCGAGAAAAGAGGATCAAGGAAGAGAACCGAGTGGCCATAGCTGTTTCCCCAATGGCAGAACGGACCGATGGGGAGTCGATCAACGCTTTCACCAAAGATCTATCCCTCACCGGAGCCCGCATCTGGACAGACCGGCTTTTCCCGCTGAACTCAAGGCTCAACCTGACGCTCCATCTGTCGCGCTCAAAGCAAATCATCAGGATTCGCGGCACGGTCAAGTGGGAAAAGAAGAATGATGACGGTCTCTACGAGATAGGGGTTCAGTTTCATCATGGAATCCCCGACGTCCTGATAGCGCTTATCCACCATTTCTACGGGAAAGAGGAAGCCATCCCGACCGAAGTCAACAGGGGCCGGGCCGGCTAGCCTTTCTTCAAATCCCTCCCCCTGCATAAGCCCTATTGAATATGGCAAAACGCTATCGAAAACTCTTTTCTTCGCATAAATCCATAAAGCCCGGGCCGTTCTGCCGGCTGCAGGCTTGTATCTACAGCTCCTTGATCCGGTACTCGTAGAACTTGGCGCCCCGCATGGCGTCCCAGAGGAACAGCCGGTCGCCCTTGATATATATTCCGTCGACAAAGTAGTCGACGGGAAGGCTCCCAAGGAGCTCTCCCTCAGGACTATAGATTTCCAGCCTGTAAACGTCCGTCGTCCTCAGCTCGGTATTGCCGGAGGGCTTCATGGACATCTTTCGCTCTCCGCCGCTCATGCTCACGGTCATGTTCACACCGACCTGCTCGTCTTCCCGGGGTTGGCGGTTGAGGGTGACAACCCACACCCTCCCCGAGCCGTCCACCGCGGTCCCCTCGGCGCACTGATTCATCCTCGGCATCTGGACCATCAGGCCTCCGTCCCTGGCTTCCCTCTTCCCTTTGTCCTTGGGAGGGTCGGTACTGTAGTCCAGCTTCCTATCGGCGCGCCACAAGAGTTTCCCCTCGGACGAATATCTATCGATCCGGTTCTGGTAGAGATAGGCCAGATAAACGCCGCCTTCCGCATCCGTCGCAAACGTCACCTGGTTCCCAAGCTGATTGAGCAGCGGGTGCCCGAAGTCAAACGGCTCACCGTATTCCCCCGCGATCTTGCCATCCAAGTCGAGTTTCTTGTACAACTTGGGAATAGCGTGCTTCCCCTCTTCCATTCCCGGGTCGGCGAAGAAGACTCCTCCCCCGCCGGCCATGACCACGCCCGACTTGGCCAGCCCTATCTTGCCCACCCGGTCCTTGACGAACCCGATCGTCTTTCGTTCGGCGCCCTCCGGAGTGAGAACTTGAATCCTTTGATTATTGGGGTCAGAAACCCAGATCATGTCCTGATCGTCGATGGCGATGGAATCGGGGTAGGAGAAATCCCCCGGTCCCTGGCCCTGCCGCCCGAATGACGCCAGGTACTTGCCGTCGGGGTCGAATTTCTGAACCCGGTGGTTCCCGGTATCGAGGATATAGAGGTTCCCCGCGCTGTCGACGGCCATCCCCCCCGGCATATAGAAGGCCACCGCCTCATTCTCGGCGGCCACGTCGCCGAGCGTCCTCACCAGCTCCACCTGAACTTTCGGCCTCTTTCCCCACGCCCCCTCTTTTCCGTTATGAACAAGACGGACCCCTTTAGCCGTCTCAACGCTTTGTCCGACGACGATGGAAGCCAGGAAGGGGAGAAAAAGCAGACGGCACCGCCCGCATTTCATTCTCATATCCAGCACCTCCGGATTAATAACTCCATGTCCGGCCCGATCGTTACCGCTGTTCATCCCGGGTTGGCGCGATCCGGAGGTCCCCGTCCCACCGGAAACCCGAGCGATCGAGGCAGACGCAACCCGGTTCAGACCGCCGCCCTTTCCCGCCTGCAAAAGCGGCGCCGGGGTGGACCCTCAGGCGGAAACGGACGGCGACGCGCCGAGGCCGGACCGGCTCGGGTCCGGCGTATCCAGGGAACCGGGATGTTCTTTTCGGGCCCGGCTTAAGTGAAGGCCGGGAGTTCCTCCTCCAGCCTCTATTCGGCCTTCAAGGTCGATGTGCAGAAGGGGCAGCGGGTCGCCTTGATCGCGACGGCTGAAAGGCAGTACGGACACTCCTTGGTCGCCGGAGCGGCGGCCGGCGCTTCCGCCTTCGCCCTCAGCTTATTGATTTGCCGGATGACCAGGAACACGGCGAAGGCAATGATAAGGAAGCTGATGATGGTGTTGATAAAAATACCGTAGTTGAGCGTCACCGCCCCCGCCTGTTTCGCCGCCGCCATGGTTTCGTAAGGGCCCGGGACGGCGCCGGATTTCAGGACCACAAAAAGATTCGCAAAGTCGACTTTCCCGAACAGAAGCCCGATCGGCGGCATGAGGACGTCGGTCACAAAAGAAGCGACGATGGCCCCGAAAGCCGCGCCGATGACGATGCCCACGGCCATGTCCACAACGTTCCCGCGGAGAGCGAATTCCTTGAACTCTTTAAACATCTTGATTCCCTCCTTACCTTATTTATCGCTCAGCCGGCCTGAAGCCCGCTTCCACGGCCCCGCCGTCCAGGTGCCAGTAAGGAAGCCAGAGCAGGCCGGACCACTGGACTAGGATGTCCTTTTTTTTCGGTCGGAGGCCGATCGGCTGCAGGATCTCCGCGTTCGGATCCAAGGTGCTCGTGATCCGGGCGGCTTCCTCCTCGACCTGCTTCTCCATCTCGGCCCGCCTTGATTGGATTATCTCCACCTGTTGACGGGCCCTATCGATGTCCTGCTTCTCATAATAGGCGCGGCTGGCGCTGCGGGCGCTCGTCGTCGCCCGGCCGATCTGGGAGACCTTCCGGCCCAGGATGGACCCCAGTATCGTCGCCCCGATAGAGATCGTGGTTTGGGCCATCTGTCCTTTGTATTGCTCTTGCTCCCGCTCGACCCGCTGCTGCGCGGTCAGCAATTGCCTCTCAATGGTCGTAAACTTGGCGGCATACTTCTGGCGCAGCCTGTCGACCTCGGCGTCCCGCTTTTCACGGCTCATCTGGCCCAGGCGGAGGCGGAAATCACGCTCCGATTCACCGGGCTTGGAGACTTCTCCGAACAGCCGGCTTTTCCACAGGCTCATCTGGAAAGCCCGGGTGAGGAAATCCCCGTAGTCATCCTCCGCCGATTTCAGAAGCTGTCCCAGCCGGCCGGGCAGGGGCAAGAAGGAAGCCCCTTCTTCCGGCTCCCGCTTGAGGTTTTCCGCCTTGATTGCGCACGGGGTGGCCTTGTCCCATAGAAGGCCGATCATCTCCTCCCCGAGTTCGAGGAAATGGCCGACGGGATCCGCGCTCGACAAGCCCAATTTGTTGTCAACGATCGCGACCTGGCCCAGGGCGGCGACCGAAGGGTGGTAGACCAAACGGCCCGGCGTCGCCGGCCGTGAGGCAGCCGGGAGAAACAGCTCTCCGATACCGGCGGGAAGGGGCGGCCTTACGGCGGCCGGAGATGCCGAGAAAACGGGTCCGGCCGAAGCCGGAACGCGGGCCGAAGGCCCGGCGGCCGTCTCCGCTGCGGCCTTTCTCCCGTCCATGAGCTGCTTGATCTGCTGCCTCGTCAGCGGACCCCGGAGATAGGACAAAGTCCAGCGGGTATTCATCAAGACCGGACTGTCCTCGTGGACATTGTGCATCAGGAAGACACGCTTGCGCAGGCCGCTGATCTGGCCGGAGACCTTGTCGAGATCGACATTTCCCCCGACACCCGCCAGTCCCTCCAGGAGCCGGTTTTTGTCATTTTCCGTCTGCAACCGTCCGATAAACCAGGTCCCCGCGTTGGCCAGCCCCTTGTAATCCAGGTCCACGGGGTTCTGGGTGGTGAGGACAAGCCCGAGGCCGAAGGCCCGGGCCTGCTTGAGCAGGGTCAGCAGGGGGCGCTTGCAGGGCGGCTCGGCCACCGGAGGGAAAAAGCCGAAGATCTCGTCCATGTAGAAAAGAGCCCGGAGGCTCGACGTCCCGGGCTGGCGCCTCATCCAGCCAAGGAGCTGGTTAAGGAGCAGAGTCACAAAGAACATCCTCTCGGGGTCCGACAGATGGGCGATCGACAGGACGCTCAAGCGGGGCTTCCCGGCCGGAGTATAGAGAAGACTCCCGATCTCCAACGGGTCCCCTTCAAGCCATGAGGCGAAGCCGGGAGCCGCCAGGATGTTATTGAGCATCATGGCCAGCTTGTTGCGTTCCGGAGCCGGATAGAAAGCGTCCAGTTCAAAGACCCCGATCCGCCGGAGGGGCGGAGACTGGATCCGCTGGATGAGCGCCGGCAGGTCGAGGCTCTGGCCGATACTCCAGGCGGCCTCCAAAAGATTCGAGATGAGGATGTGCTCGCGGCTCTGCAGCGGATCGGCTTGGATTCCCAGCAGGCCCAGGAGCCCGGAGACGGTGGTGGAGATCCGCTGCCGAAAGAGGTCCGTGTCCTCGACGAGCTCGGGCGGCGGCGCTTCGAAGGATTTGAGGACCGAGAGCGGAAGCCCGGCATTGCTTCCCGGCGTATAAATGGAGATGTCGGTCGCGGCCAGGAGAGCACGGATCCGGTTTTCATCCTGCCCCCATTCGGCCAGCCCCTTTCGCCAGAGGCCGGCCTGGTCGCGGGCGTAATCGTCCGGAGATAAGCCCTTCTGCGCGGCCTCGTCCTCGTTGATCCAGGGCCGGAAGTCCTCCGGCCGGAGACCGGGAAAAAGGAGGGCCAGGTTCCCCATGTCGCCCTTGGGGTCGACGATCAAGGCCGGGATGCCGTCGATCGCCGCCTCTTCAAGCAGCCCGATGCAGAGCCCGGTCTTTCCGCTTCCCGTCATGCCGACGCAAACGGCATGCGTCACCAGGTCCTTGGAGTCATAAAGGAGATAATTCTCCGTAACCGCCTGGCTGGCCGGGTCGGAGACTTTACCGAGATAAAACAGGCCGAGTTTCTCAAAGATCTCTGACATGGGTTTCTCCCAAGCGGGATAGTGGCTTTGCTCACAGCCTCCGAGTCAGGAAGATGCCCGCTCAATAAAGCAAATGTTAATTACTATAAGGAGGCGGTGCTGTCAAGAACCGGCTCGGGCTAGTGGCGTCGAAACCGCGCCCGTTTTCCCCAGCGAGGAAACCGGGCTCGATTCGTCGTTCGCTCTTCTCTCCGACCTTTATCCGAGACGCCAACATTATCCGGACCTCCCCTGATTGCTCAGGGGAGGTAGGAGGGGTTAATGGCCTTAATTCAAAGTCTTAAAGGCGTCTCGGAGGGGAGTCTGGGAGGCGTTTTGGAAATGAATATGATAGCGAAGAGCTTTCTGATGAACTCCCCCTCCCCTTGGCAAACTTGAAAATATGAGGTGGTGCTATCTTTTTCGGCCGCGAAGAACGCGGGCCGGAAGAGTGATGATCGCCTTGAGCAGGTCGAAGACGGCGCCGACCGTTATTCCGAGGAGCCGGAAGGGCAGGGAAAGGAGCCAGATAAAAGGATACAGGATGAGCGCCAGAAGGGCCAGCGGCCAGCAGAACACCAGCAAGATCAGCCAGAGCAGAAATTTGGTCATCAGAGAACCTCCCTGAATTCCGGCGATACCTCGCGACCGGGCGGTACTTTCCATCCTGTCGGACTCCATTATATATACGAGACAACCGGCCGTGAAGTATGCTCCCGCTAAAAAAAGCGGTTCGCGGACGCCGACAATCTCAAGGGACGATTCGAGGACCTAAGAGTGAGTGCCCTAGGCCCTGTGGCCCGGACGAGGGTGGGCTAGGGTTTTTTGAGCACGACAGGAAAGACCGCTGCAAAGGGGGATCAGAATCGATAGCTCAGGCCGGTCATGGCGCGGGTTTCGCCCGGCATGTCTCCGGAAGTATGCTCGAGCGTCAGGAGCAGGGACACGCGTCTTGTCGCATGGAGAACCGAAGACAAGCCGTAGAGCTCGGTGTGGGGCCGCGTCTCCACCTGGACCTGGGCTCCAAAAAACCTGAGGACGGAGACCGAGGAGCTGTAGAATCCTTCGAGATAGAGACTCCGGCCGAATGTCTTTCCCATTGAGACATACCAGGAGTTATACGAAGACTGTCCCGCCTGGGAATACCTCGAGTTGGTGACCCGAACGTCAAAGCCCGACCCGAGCAAATCGTAGCCGAAAATTCCCAGCATGACGCGGTCGCGCTTCTTGTCCTGTTCGTTGGTTTTGTCCTGGGCATAGCCGATAAAGGCCTGGATCCCGGGAGTGAATCGGAAGGTTAGACGCCCGCCGATCGACTCGTACAGGAATCCTTCAAGCTCGGACTCGCTGACCGGACGGCCGCTGCGAACCTCCTCGGTGATGGTCCGGGCGTCGATCGAACGGCCGTGGTGGAAGATCCCTTGGAGTTCGACAGCCCGCACTGGGGTGAACCGCGCGTTGGCAAAAATGTAGGTGAGCCTTCCCCCGCCCTGCCCGGCGGGCCCCTGAAGGTCGTACTCCATCGCCTGATACAAATAGAACTGTTTTTTTATGGGAATATAATTGGAAAGGGCCAGAACGGACCTCTCGGTCAGGCTCTGGTTCCGCAGATTGACATAGGCGAGGACGTGCCGGCGCGCGGCTGCGCCCTCGAGGGTCAAATAGCCGCCGAACTTCTGGACACCGGAGACGTAGCCGGCCTCCATGATCTTGGGCTCCATCCCCCAGAAAGCCCCGACCCGAAGCTCCCCGATCCCCGCGGACGCCTCGCGCAACGGTCGGGCTTCAGCCACGACGCCGCCCAGCGAACCCAGCGCTCCGAGCTCATCGAGCCAGACCTGGCCGACGCGGAATCCAAAGAGGCCGCCTTTTGCTCTCCACCCGACGTGGGCATCATAGATGGAGATGCGCTGCTTTCTTCCTTCCGTGGTCGGATAACCCGCGAAACGCGTATCGATGGCATATTCAAACCCGCCTTCGTCCCCGGCGGGCGCCCGGAACACCAGCGTCCCCACGAGCTCGGTGAAGAGGCTGTCCTCTCCGCCCGATTGACCCCTCTGGGCCGCCTGGGCGAAAAGCGAAAGCCGCCCCCAGCGCGGGTTGATATCGCCCAGCCCTTGAATGGAGACCAGACCCAACATGATTGTCCCGGCCGACAACAGCATGAAGGCCCGGCTCTTTTTCAATCGGCCCTCCCCTGAGGATGGCAGCTATAGCAGGCCGCCGAGTCGTAGCGGTAGCCGGACACTCCGCCGTGATGTTCGTCCGTGTCCCCCCGGGTATGGCAGGTCAAACAGGTGAATACCGTGAAGTTGCTCGGATTTGGATGGCAGGCCGAACAGTCGTTTCCGGCATGCCGCCCCGATGTGATGGGGAACCAGGTGTGATTAAAACGAGCCTGATCCCAGGACGTATCGGAGGCCCGGTGGCAAGATTCGCAAGTTGTCGGAAAGCCGGCGGCGACGTGATTCGGGTCGCGCGCCTGCTCATAGTCTGTCCGATGACAGCCGTAGCATTCCCGCGGAGTCCCGGCATAGATGCCGTTTTTATGGCAGGCCGAGCAATCCAGGGTGGCGTGGACGCCCTGAAGGGGATAAATGGAAGCGTGGTTGAAGCTCGCCTGGTCCCAGGAAGAATCGGAAGACCGGTGGCATACTTCACATGTCGTCGGAAAACCGGCCGCCCGATGGTTTGGGTCTTGCGTCTGCTCATAGTCCGTCCGGTGACAGCCATAGCATTCGCGGGGAGTCCCTGCATATACGCCGTTCTTATGGCAGGCACTGCAGTCCAGGGTGGCGTGGACACCCTGTCGGGGAAAAACGCTGTTGTGGTTGAAAGATGCCTGCTCCCAGCTCGTCTGAGACGGAAGATGGCAGAACTCGCAAGTCGTCGGGAAGGCCGCCTGCCGGTGGTTGGGCTCCGAGGTTTCCTCGTAATCCTCGCGGTGGCAGGAATAGCAGTCGAAGCTGATCCGCCTGAAGTTCCCATCTTTGTGGCAGCTGTCACAGCTCAGATTCCGGTGGGCGCCGTTGAGCGCCATGCCCGTCTGGGCGGCATGGTCCCAGCGCACGGCCGTCCAGGAGACCGGCCTGTGGCAGTTTTCGCAGTCGGTCCCCAGCGCGGTTCGATAAACGTCATCCTGGCGCCGGATCCAGTGGCAGTCATAGCAGCGCATCGGAGTCCCTTTATAAATCCCGTTGATATGACAAGAGGCGCAGGGGACCTCGAGATGCCGGCCTTCGAGAGGGAAGGTCCCGGCTTTATGAAAACCGCGGGCTATCGAGGTCCAGCCGGCCGGGGTATGACAGGCCTCGCATTTTTGCGGCATTGTCCCCTGGTGGGGTTCGGCGTGGCAGAAGCCGCAGTCCCTCTGATTGGCCATGTAAGAACGGACCTTGTGACAGGCGGGGCAATTCTTGGCCAGGCCGGCGTGCTTCCCTTCGAAGGCAAAGCCCGTCTCCGCGGCGTGATCGAATTCCGCCGGGTCGAGAGGCCGGATGTCGGCCTCGACTCCCTGATGCTCCTGGTGGCAGGCTTCGCAATCCCCGGTGACCTCGCGATGAACTCCTTTTTTCGCGGCCATCCGGTCGGAAACGTTCTGATGGCAGGCCAGGCAGCGGGCGGCCTCGATCCTCTTCCCGGCCGAATGGCATTTCGTGCAATTCAGCTCGCCTTCGAAAGAGCCGTGCGCCCGGGAAAGCGGACCGGGGGGAGTGAGCTTCGTCTGGGCCTCCTGGCTGGGCGGCCCGACCAAGGTGAACACGAAAAGGCCGCTGAGGCCGGCGGCGAGGGCCAACAAGGGAGCGGACGCCGATCCGGCGCGATGAAGGGAGATTTTGAAAAACCGGCTATTCATCCTCTGGTGTTCCTCGGGCTTCCCGGCCGGCCGGGACAGTCCCTATAAATCCGATAATAATTATAGATTTAATATACGCTGGATGGATGGATGAGTCAAGGAAAGCGTTTATTCCCCAATTGCCGGCAGGACAATCAAGCATTTTGGGTTTCGTGCTTTCCTTTAGCAGCTGCGAATGGACTGGACTATTTATGAAACAGGCGGGAGGTGATCCCGAGGAGGCTGCGGAAGGGGGTTGTCGCATTGACCCTTCCCATCTGCGGGAGGAGGGAAAGCAGGGCCTTGATTTTCCCCGCCCGGCGGGGGTGATGCATGATGGCCAGCGCGCTTTCCATGATCCGGAGGTTCGCCGGCGCGTAGGGATACCACCACTGTTTGAGGCGCTTCCTCGTGAAGTCGTCGCACACGAACTTGATATTGGCGATCTCGAGCATCCCGTAGGGTCCGTGGGTCCGGCCCATCCCGGTCTGCTTGATGCCGCCCCAGATCGCCTTGGGCTCGTTGAAGGTCACCATATGGTCATTGACGGTCACGCCGCCCACCTCGAGCTCCTCCGCCAGCCGGGCGGCCGTCTTCCGGTCCCTTGTCCAAACGGAGGCGGTCAACCCGTAATGGCTGTCGTTGGCCAGCCGGACGGCTTCCTCGACGTCCTTAAACCTCATGATGGGGAGGACCGGTCCGAACGTTTCCTCGGTCATGACCGGCATGGTATGGTCGACGCGGCTCAGCACGGTCGGCTGGAAGAAATAGCCGGGAAGTCCCTCCACCCTTCCTCCTCCGCAGAGGATCGCCGCGCCCTTGGCCCGGGCGTCCCGGACATGCTCCTCGACCACCTTGAGCTGGCCTAAGTTTTCCATCGGGCCCACGTCCACGTCCGGGTCCAACGGATCCCCCACCCGCAGCTTCCGGGCCAGTTCCACGACCCGCCCGGTGAATTCGTCGGCGACCGCTTCGTCCACGTAGACCCTCTCGACCGAGGCGCAGCTCTGGCCGGTGTTCATGAAGGCCGCCCAGACCGCCCCCCGCGCGGCCAGCTCGAGGTCGGCGTCTCGGAGGACGATCATCGGGTCCTTGCCCCCCAGCTCGAGCACGACATTGGTCAGGTTGTGGCTGGCCAGCTCCAGGATGCGCTTGCCGATGGGGACGCTTCCGGTGAAG
>Ga0079037_100001637_pt1 | contig 11829 bp, 12 predicted proteins | sample Mud3Dept4metaG_FD_71479 | JGI IMG/M metagenome (GOLD analysis project Ga0079037, IMG submission 71479) | Freshwater wetland microbial communities from Ohio, USA, analyzing the effect of biotic and abiotic controls - Mud 3 Core 4 Depth 4 metaG | ecosystem: Environmental > Aquatic > Freshwater >... | reverse complement strand
CTCGACCTCGAACTGCGGCCGGAAGTCGCCGGCGAGCCCGGAGACCTCGGCGACGCGCCTGCGGCCGAAGCGCTCCCGCCACTCCTGCGGAGAGCGATAGGTGATGGTGCCGAGCTTGCGCGCGAGCCGCAGGCCCTGGCGGGGCCCCCTGCCCGGCGCGTAATTGCCACCCCGCCAGGCCGGGTCGCTGCGAACCATCTCGCGCTGCAGCGAGCGCAGTGCAATCGCGAACGGCGTCGCCCTGGCCGCGCCCGAGATGGTCACGAGGCTGTCCACCTCGTCGGCGTACATCACGCAGTACGCGAGCACCACCATGCCGCCGAGTGACGGACCGATGACGGCGGCAACGCGCTCGATGCCGAGGGACCGCAGGGCTTCGCGACCCGCCGCGGCGATGTCCTCGACGGAGATCTCGGGGAAGCTGATGCCGTAGGGCGACCCGGTGCGCGGATCGATCGAAACCGGGCTCGAAGAGCCGAACGGGCTGCCGAGCGAATTCACGGCCACCACGAAGAAACGCGACGTATCGATCGGGCGGCCCTGCCCGATCATCGATTCCCACCAGCCTGGCCTGGGGTCGGCGGGCGACGAGGCTGCGTGCGCCGAGGGCGACAGGCCCGTGAATAGAAGGACCGTGTTGTCCCGCGATTCGTTGAGCTGGCCCCAGCACTCGTATGCGACCACCGGCTGTTCGATCGCGCCGCCCCGGTACAGGCGCAACGGCTCGCCAAGGAGCGCAAACCGGCGTGCGGGAAGCTCGTGAGGGGCAGGCGGCGGTGTTCGTGCGAGTGCCATGAGCATGGGGGCAGTCTATGCCCGGCTCCTGCTGGAACAAGTGCAAGAGGATAGCGCGTCAGAAGCGCTGGTTATGAGGGAAACGCACCCTGATCGCGCGTCAGCGCTTGCCGCGCCCTTCCTTCCTGCGGCTGACCAGGCGCTTGCGCTTGCGCTGCTGGCGCGGCGTGAGCACGTTGCGGCGGCCCGCAAACGGGTTCTCGTCGGTGCGGAACTCGATGCGCATCGGGGTGCCCTTCAGGCGGAACGTCTGGCGGAAATGATTCTCGAGATACCGCCGGTACGCATCGGGCACGTGCTGGGTCTGGTTTCCGTGGATCACGACGACCGGTGGGTTGCGGCCGCCCTGGTGGGCGTAGCGGAGCTTGATGCGGCGGCCGCGAACCAGCGGCGGCTGGTGCACTGCAATCGCCTGCTCTAGGGCCCGCGTGAGGTCCTTGGTGGGCAGCTCCTTCATCGCCGCGCGATAGGCGGATCGCACCGTGGCCATCAAATCGCCGACACCGGTGCCGTGGCGCGCCGAGATGAAGTGCACTGGCGCGAATCCCAGGAAATCGAGCCTCAGGTCGAGGCCGTCGCGGATGGCTGTGCGCTGGTCGGGCGCAATTCCGTCCCACTTGTTGACCGCGATCACGAGCGCACGTCCCTGCTCCGCGATCAGTCCGAGCAGGCTCGCGTCCTGCTCCGCGACGGTGTCGTGTGCGTCGAGCACGCCGATGACCACGTTCGCCTGCTCGATGGCCTGCAACGTCTTCACGATGCTGAACTTCTCGACCATCTCGCTGACCCGCGCCCGTCGCCGCACGCCCGCCGTATCGATGAGCGTGTAGCGCTGCCCGTCACGCTCGAAGGGCACGAACACCGTGTCGCGCGTCGTCCCCGGCTGGTCGAACGTGACGAGGCGCTCCTCGCCGAGCAGGCGATTGATCAGCGTGGACTTGCCCACGTTCGGCCGGCCCACCACCGCCACGCGGATCTCGCTGCCATCGGCCGCCGACGCATCCACCGATGCCGAGGCCTCCTCGAGGCCCTCGAGCGCCCGCTCCATGAGTCCGCCGATTCCCTGCACGTGGGCCGCCGCCACGGGTATCGGGGCGCCGAAACCCAGCTGGTGGAAATCCGCAACCGCGAAGTCGGGGTCCAGGCCTTCGGACTTATTGGCTACGACCAGCACCGTCTTGCCGCTGCGCCGCAGGATGTCCGCAACGTGCTGGTCCGTCGGCGTACAGCCTTCGCGAGCGTCCACCACGAGCAGTACGCGGTCCGCTTCCTCAATGGCCTTCAGGGTTTGCTCGGCCATCAGGCGCTCGATGCCCTGCATTGATTCGACCAGCCCGCCCGTGTCCACCACGACACAGGACCGCCCGTCGAGACGCGCGTAGCCGTACTTGCGATCGCGCGTCAGCCCGGGCACGTCCGCGACGAGCGCGTCGCGCGTGCGCGTGAGCACGTTGAAGAGCGTGGACTTGCCGACGTTGGGGCGCCCGACCACGGCCACGACGGGGAGCACGGTCAGCGACCCGCAGCGTCCCCGCTGCGATACGCGACGACCTTGCCGCCCTCGTCGATGACGATCACGCGGTCGCCGGCGACGAGCGGCGCGCTCGCGATCCTCTCGCCGCCCGGATGCTCCCGGGCCACAAACGTTCCCGTGGCGCGGTCGAGCCAGTGCAGGTAACCCTCGAAGTCGCCGACGACCACGGCTTGACCGACCACGGCCGGCGCGCTGAGGCCGCGGCGCTTGAGGCCCTCCTGCTGCCAGAGCACGGTTCCGTCGCGGCGTCGCAGCGCGACGACATCCCCATCCGACGTCGCGACATAGATCTGGTCGTCATCGATCGCGAGCCCGCTGTAACTGGAAAGATCGCGTCCCCACCACACCTGCCCGTTGTCGAGCGCGAGCATCACGACCCGGCCCTGGTAACCGACGGCGTAGACGTCGCTGCCGGCCACGCGCACGGCGGCGTCCACGTCCGCCAGGCGCTCGAGTTCCGAACGCCCGCGCGGCGTGCTGACCTGCGTCTGCCACAGAGTTTCACCCGCGGCCAGTGACACCGCAATCACCTTGCCGCTGTCGAAACCGCAGATCACGGTGTCGCCGGAAAGCACCGGGGGCGCCGTGCCGCGCAGCGACAGTCGCGGAACCGTCTCATCGACGACCCATTGCTCCTTGCCGTCGCTCGCGGCGAGGGCCCGCAGGCGAGCATCCACGGTCCTGACCACGACGCGCTCGTCGGTCACGAGCGGAGCCGCCAGCACCTCGCCACCGACCTTGACCTTCCAGCGCACTTTTCCGCTGGCCGACTCGAGCGCGATGACGTCACCCTGGTTGGTGCCGAGCACCACGAGACCCGGGCCTGCGCCGGGCCCGGCCGACAGGGGGACATCGAGATCTGCCCGCCAGCGAGTGCGGCCGTTCGCGACGTCCAACGCGCGGACGTCGCCGTCGCGGGATGCTGCGTAGACCGTTTCCGAATCGCCCGCGAGACCCAGCGCCAGACGCAGCTTCTCGCCGCCGCCGCCCAGGCCGACCGACCAGATCTCCTTCACCGCGAGCGCGGCCTTCAGGTCGACGAGCTCGGCAGGCGGATCCACATCCTTTTCCTTGTCACAGCCAGCGAGCAATGCGAGGACCGCGACGAAGACCAGCGAGCGGCACGATTTCATGGCTTGGCCGCCACTGCCGCGTCCGCGGACGGCAACGCGTCGCGCTTCAACTCGATGAACGCACGATCAATGCCAGCGTCCTTGTTCCCGTCCGCAAGGGCCGCGTCGTATTCCTTCCGCGCCGCCCCCGCATCACCCTTGGCCGCGTGCGCATCGCCGCGGATCTCACGGTAGAGGGCCAGAAATGAACCCGCTTTCGCAGGGTCCAGCAGTGCCAGGCACTCGTCGTACTTGCCCTGCTCGAGCAGCACACGGGCCAGGCGGGTCCGCGCCACGTGGCGCAGTTCGGGATCCTTGGAGCCGTCCATCACCGCCCGCAGGCGCGCCGCGGCATCGTCGAACTCGCGCCGGTCCACGGCCATGCGCGCCAGCGCCAGGTCGGCCTGGTCGGCGTACGGCGAGCTGGGACGACGGTCGCGCAGTTCCTTCGCACGAGCGACGGCCTCGTCCCGCTGATCACGGCCGAGCGCGTCGATGACCGACAGATAAGCGGCCTCGTCCTGTTCCGCGCCCTCGATCCGGCTCTTTTGCCAGTACTGCCAGCCCCCGAGCAGGGCGAGGCCCAGCGCGATGCCGCCGATGATCCAGAGCCAGTTCTCGCTCCACCACTGGCGCAGCTGTTCTTCGCGTTCGTTGTCGGTCAGGTCTTCCACGTCAGGGACTCCATCGCAAATTCAGACGGCAGGCTCGCGAGCGGTACCTCGCGCTGCCCGGACTCCTCCCGGAGGGCCTTCACGGCGGCCACTCCGCGCGTAACTTCGTCGTCGCCGAGGATGACTGCGTATCGCGCGCCGCTGCGGTCCGCCCGCTTCAGCTGCGACTTGAAACTCCCGCCACCGCAGTTGGTCTCGACTTTCAGCCCCGCGACCGCGTCGCGCAATGTCTCGGCGAGCTTGAGCCCGGCCTCTTCCGCGGCGGCTCCCGCCAGCACCAGGTAGACGTCGGGCGCGGCCTCGTTACCGACCAGCTGCTGCAGGCGCATCAGCTCGACGATGCGCTCTTCTCCCAGCGCCCAGCCGATCGCAGGCACCGCGTCGCCGCCGAGCTGGGACACGAGCCCGTCGTAGCGTCCTCCGGAGCAGACGGCGTCCTGCGAGCCGAGGTCCGACGTCACCCACTCGAACACCGTGCGCGAATAGTAATCGAGCCCGCGGACCAGTCGCGGATTCAATGCGTAGGGGATGCCAACCTCCTCGAGCCGGGCCCGCAACCGGGCGAAATGCCCGGCAGACTCGTCGTCGAGGTAATCCGTGATCATCGGCGCACCCGCGATCACGTCGCGCATCGCCGGGTTCTTGCTGTCCAGGATGCGCAGCGGATTCCCGCCGAGCCGTCGCCGGCTGTCCTCGTCGAGCGCGCCTTCGTGGCGCCGGAAATACTCGACCAGCGTTTCGCGATAACCGCGGCGGGACTGCGGCGTGCCCAGCGAATTCAGGTTCAGCACCAGCCCCGTGAGACCCAGGCGTCGCCACAGGCGAGCCGACAGCATGATCAGCTCGGCATCCACGTCCGGTCCCGGGAAACCGAGCGCTTCCACGTCGATCTGGTGGAACTGGCGGTACCGGCCCTTCTGAGGCCGCTCGTAACGGAACATCGGCCCCATGCACCAGACTTTCTGGCGCTGGTTGTGCAGCAGACCGTTCGTGATGCACGCGCGCACGATGCCCGCAGTGGCCTCCGGCCGCAGGGTCAGCGACTCGCCACCGCGGTCCTCGAAGGTGTACATCTCCTTCTCGACGATGTCGGTGAATTCGCCGATCGACCGCTTGAACAACTCGGTCCGCTCGAGCAGCGGCACACGGATCTCGCGGTAGCCATACTCGGCAAACGTGGCGCGCGCGACGCGCTCCAGCACCTGCCAGGCGGCGGAGTCGGCCGGCAGCACGTCGTTCATGCCGCGGATCGGCTGGATGATCTCGGTCATGATGGATACGTCAGGGTCAGCGCAGCGAGCCGTCGGGGCCGATGCTGAATCTCGCCACGGTCTGCCCAGCTGGCGGGGCAGGCACGGTAATGGCACGGCCGTTCACCTGCAAAGCGACGGCGGGTGCGTTGCCGAGCGTGACGCTCAGGGGACCAATGGCAGAGACGGCGCGCTGGGTGCCGGCCTTGCCCAGGTCGTACAGGACGGCCTTGCCCGATCCGTCGTAGATCTCCACCCACGAATCCGCTACGAAGCTCACCTCGAGGCTCACCTGTCCCCCAGGTGCGGCCGCCGGGGATGCAGGTGCCTGCGCATCGGATGCGGCCGTGGCCGTCGCAGGCCCAGGGACACCTGCCGACTGCGGCGGGGTTGTGCTCGACTGCTGTGACGCATCCCCGGCCGGCACCGAGATCATCGGCGCGCCGGCGCGACCGGGCCAGCCCAGGCCGTTCTCGGAGACGTACGCCACGAGTCCGGCGGCCAGCAGGAACAGCAGCGCGCCGCCGACGATCCAGGGCCACTTCGGCCGGGCGCGGACCGGCATCATTTCCTCGCGTGACTTCGGAATCAATGACGGCTGCGGCAGCTCGGCCCGGGCCCGCTCGAACGCCGCGAGCAATTCGTCCTCCGGCAATCCAAGCAGCGCCCCATAGCGCCGCAGGTGTCCCTTGGCAAACACGGCTGCGCCGAGGGCGGCATAGTCGTCCGCCTCGAGTGCGACGATGACGCTTACGTCGAGATTGATCTGCTCGGCCGCCTGCTGCGAACTCAGCCCGCGATGCTCGCGCTCGCGCCTGAGCCAGGCGCCGGTTCCGGCCGGCAGCTCGACGACGTCTGCAGCCGGGTCGCTCACTTCTGCGACTGCTCCGCCTCGAGCAACGCGCCGGTTTCCTCGGACGTCGCGAAATCCGCCTTGAGCCGGCGCGCGTAATCCTGCGCCTGGGCAGTATCGCCGAGCGCGCGCTCGATCCGGTAGCCGAGCCACAGGGACGCCGGCGATGCCGGCGCGACCGCGCTGTAGCGCTGCAGGAATCCACGCGCCGGCAGGTCTTTGCCCATTTCGTGCTGCAGCTCCGCCAGCTGGTAGAGGGCGTCCGGCCACTCGGGGCGGATCGCCAGGGCCTTGCGAAAATACTGCTCGGCATCCTTCGGCCGCCCGTCGGCACGCGCGCAGCGACCTGCATTCGCGTAGGCAACTTCAGGGGTGCGATAGAGCGCGCTTCCGGCAGCCTGGAGGAAGTACTCCTCGCCGCGCTTCTTGTCGCCCTTGCGGCACAGGTACACGGCCACGTTATTGAGCACGTCCGGATTGTCTTCGGCGAGGCGTGCGGCCTGGTCGTAGTGCGAGACGGCCTTGCGGTCGTCGCCGAGCCGGTCGTAGAGGAATCCGGCGGCCATCTGCGTCTCGGCGGTGCGGGGGTTCTGCTCGAGCGCCTTTTCAATCTTTTCGCGCGCGGCCTGAAGGTTGCCCTCGCGCATGTAGGTCATGCCGAGCTGGGTATTGATGAGCGCGGCCTGCGCGCGCTCCTCGCGGTTCAGGGACTTCTCTGCGGCCGACGCAGCCTGGACGGTGGCCAGCACGATGACGATGACCGCGAGCGGGAGCCGAAGTCGCTTCATGCCTGCACCACCGCAACCGGGATGAGTTTCTGGCCGAGCCGCACCGTCGTGCGATCGTTCACGCGGCCGACCAGCTGGCCGCACGCCGCATCGATGTCGTCGCCCCGCGTGCGCCGGATCGTCGCGATTACGCCACCCTTGATCAGGATGTCGCGGAAGCGCTCGATGGCTGCCTCGGGCGAACGCCGGTAACTCGTGCCGGGAAATGGATTGAACGGGATCAGGTTCACCTTCGCCGGGCGGCCACGCAGCAGGCCGGCGAGTTCCCGTGCGTGCGCGGGCCGGTCGTTCACGCCGTCGAGCATGACGTACTCGAACGTCACGCTGCGCGCGTTCTGCTTTTCCACGTAGTGCCAGCAGGCATCCAGCAGGTCCGCAATCGGGTGCCTGCGATTGATGGGCACGAGTTCGCTGCGCAACTCGTCGTTCGGCGCATGCAGGGAGACGGCGAGCGCCACGTTGGTTTCGTCGGCGATGCGGAGCATCTGCGGCACGAGGCCCGAGGTGCTGATCGTCACGCGGCGACGCGAGAGATCGAGCCCCAGATCGTCCATCATGACCTCGGCGGCGGGCACCACGTTGCGGTAGTTCGCGAGTGGCTCGCCCATGCCCATGAACACCACGTTGGTGATCACGCGGTCGCCGTCCGGCGAATAACCGAGTTCCCTGTTGGCGAGCCAGACCTGGCCCACGATTTCCGCCGTGTCCAGGTTGCGATTGAAGCCCTGCCGGGCCGTCGAGCAGAAGGTGCAGTCCATGGTGCAACCGACCTGGCTCGAGATGCACAGCGTGCCGCGGCCCGGCTCAGGGATGAACACCATTTCGATCGCCTGACCGCTCTCCAGGCGCAGCAGCCACTTGCGCGTCCCGTCCGCCGACGCCTGCGAGACCATCACCTCCGGCGCGCGGATCTCGGCCACCGCAACGAGGCGACGACGGAAATCCTTGCCGAGGTCGGTCATGGACTCGACGTCGCCCACCGCGCGCCGATAGATCCACTTCATCAGCTGGCGGGCGCGGAACGGCTTCTCGCCCATCGCGAGGACAAATTCCTCCATCCCCGCCCTGGTCAGGCCGAGCAGGTTCGTCTTCGGTGTGGCAATTTCATCCATGACGGGTTGGACAGCAGGCTCGCGCCGGGTTCCCTGGACTCAGCGCGGGCAGAGGTCGGTTTCGGCGAAGAAATAGCCCACTTCGCGCGCTGCGTTCTCCAGGCTGTCGGAGCCGTGTACGACGTTCTGTTCGATGCTCTCGGCGAGGTCGGCGCGGATCGTGCCCGGCGCGGCCTTCTTCGGGTCGGTGGCACCCATGATGTCGCGATGCTTCGCGACGGCATTGTCGCCCTCGAGCACCTGCACGACCACCGGGCCGGACGTCATGTAGGCCACGAGGTCGCGGAAGAACGGGCGCTCGCGGTGCACGGCATAGAATCCCTCCGCCTGCGGCTGGGTGAGATGCATCATGCGCGCCGCGACGATGCGCAGTCCCGCCTGCTCGAAGCGGCGGTAGACCTCGCCAATGACGTTCTTCTTGACCCCATCGGGCTTGACGATGGACAGGGTGCGTTCGACGGCCATGCGTATCCTCTCGAAGGGGCGCGCGCCCCGGTACTCGTGAAACGGGGCCCCAAAACTGGAAACCCGCGCGAGCGCGGGTCCAGGCGGGGCCAAACTCGAATTTTGGACGCGGAAGTATACTCGCGGGACCTTCGCGAGCCAAGAAAATTCAGTCCCGGCGGGCAGTTAGACGTTGAAGCTCTCGCCGCAACCGCACTCGCCCTGGACGTTCGGGTTGTGGAACTTGAACGCCTCGTTCAGTCCCTGGCGCACGAAGTCGATCTCCGTACCGTCGACGAACCTCAGGCTCTCGCTGTCGACGATCACCTTGACGCCGTCGCACTCGAATACGACGTCGTTGGTGCCAATATCGTCGGCGTAGTTCACGAGGTACGCGTAGCCGGAACAACCGGTCTTCTTCACGCCGAGCCTCAGCCCGACCCCATGCCCGCGGTGGGCCAGGAAGCTGCGCACTCGGTCCGCTGCGGAAGGTGTAAGTGAGACTGTCATGGTCGCGATTCTACACGGTAGACCGAGTCTCGCCCCTCCAGTTCCGTGCCGCGTCGCGCACCGCATCCTGCAATGTGATCAGGCGCCCGAACTTGGCGGGTGGCACCTCGAGCGCCTCGGCCGCATCGCGCCAGTCCCATCCCTCGAGCCCGGCACGGTCCGCCCCCCGCAACCTTTCGGTGATCCACGAGGCCGACGCAATGAAATGCGGGCAGCCGAAAGCCCGAAACCGGGCCTCTTGGACTCGGCCGCCCTCCAGCCGGAACTCGAACCGGACCTCGGCGCCCTGCTCCCGGTCGCCGGCCCTGCCCGCGACGATGACGCCCCCGCCTTGCAGGTCGCCCGCGCCAGGCGTGTCGCGGAATCGCCGGTGCACTTCGTCGGCATAGCGCGGGTCGCCGGTCGTCACGCCGGGCCTCCCGGTGCGCGCGGCGCTATCTCTCGAAGACGAGTGACTTCGGCGCGAATGCGCGCGGCGGCGAACTCGACCTCCTCGCGGGTCGTGAACCGGCCGAGGCTGAGCCGGAGCGTGCTCTGGGCAAGCCGGTCGCTGCGCCCGAGCGCCCGCAGCACGTACGACGGCTCCGCGCTCATGGATGCGCAGGCTGAGCCCGAGGCGACCGCGAGGTCCGCGAGCGCAAACAGGAGGCTCTCGCCTTCGACCCCGTCGAACGCGACGCTGAGGATCCCTGGCACCCGCCGCTCGGGATGACCGTTCAGCTCGACGCCCGGCAGCCCGGCAAGGCTGCGCCAGAGCTGGCCGCGCAGATCGGCGATGCGCGCCGCATCGCGGGCCATCTCGGCGGCGGCTATACGGTAAGCGGCACCCATGCCGACGATCTGGTGAGTGGGCAGCGTGCCGGATCGCAGCCCCCGCTCCTGGCCTCCCCCGTACAGCAATGGCACGAGCCCGAGGCGCGGCTCGCGGCGCACGCACAGCCCGCCGATGCCCTTGGGCCCGTGCACCTTGTGCGCCGTGAGAGAGAGCAGGTCGATGCAGTCGCGCTCCACGTCGAGCGGGAGCTTGCCCGCGCCCTGCGCCGCATCGACGTGCAGCAGCACGCCGCGCGACCGGCACAGACGACCGACCGCCCTGACGTCCTGGACGACGCCGATTTCGTTGTTCACGTGCATCAGGGACACGAGCAACGTGTCCGGTCGCAGTGCCTCCTCGACCTGCCCCGGCGTGACGATTCCGTCGCCGCCAGGCTTCAGGTAGGTCACCTCGAAGCCTTCGCGCTCGAGCTGCCGGCATGGATCCAGCACCGCGGGGTGCTCGGTTCGCGACGTCACGAGGTGCCGGCCGCGGGCGCGGTAGAACCTGGCGGCACCGAAGAGCGCGAGGTTGTCCGCCTCCGTCGCCCCGGAGGTCCAGATCACCTGCTCAGGCGCCGCACCGACCAGTTGCGCAACCTCGGCGCGGGCCTGCTCGACGCGCGCGCGCGCGCGACGCCCGGGCGCATGGCCCACGGCCGACGGATTGGCGAAATCCCCATCCGGCCCGCAGCACTCGAGCATCTCCACAATGACCCGCGGGTCGATCGGAGTCGTTGCAGCGTTGTCCAGGTAGACGACCGGCGTCACGACGCGCTGCCCGCTTTCGGCGTATGCGGCTCGCCCGCCCGGCGACGCCTCCCCTGGACCGAGGTGAGGATCCCGCGCAGGATGTTCACCTCGTTGTGGTCGAGCACCGTGCGGTTGAAGAGCCGGCGCAGCCGCGCCATCAGGTGCCCATCGCCCGTGCGGTCGCGGAAATCGATCTCGTCGAGCACCTGCTCGAGGTGCTTGTAGAATCGCTCCATGTCCACCGCGCTCGCAAGTGGGATGCCGGGCTCGGCGCCCGCCGTCGCTCCCTCGCGCAGTGCGAGCAACACCTCGTAGGCAACCACCTGGACCGCCATCGCCACGTTGAGCGAAGCGTAGGCGGAACCGGTCGGGATGCTGAGCAGGACCTGGCACTGCTCGAGGTCCTCGTTCGAGAGCCCGGTGCGCTCGGCACCGAACAGTATCGCGACATCGCTCGATGTGGACGCCGCTGCGATCTCGCGAGCCGCTTCGCGCGGCTCGACCACGCGCCAGGGCAGGTGCCGGGCACGGGATGTTGTACCGACCACGAGGCCGCAGTCGGCCACCGCGCTGCGCACGTCCTGGAATATGCGTGCATTCGCGAGAACGTCGTCGGCACCGGCCGCCATCACGGTCGCCTCACTCGCGGGAAAACGCTCCGGTGCGACGAGGCGCAGCTGATCGAGGCCCATGGTCTTCATCGCCCGGGCGGCGGACCCGATGTTGCCCGGGTGCGAAATGCCGACGAGGACGATGCGGATTGACATGCTCTGGTATTCTACCGGGCCCCATGCAGCCACTAATGAACATCGCCGTCCGCGCCGCCCGCCGGGCGGGAGACCTGATCGTGCGTAATGTCGACCGCGTACCCTCCCTGGGGGTCCGCTCCAAGAGCCGCAACGATTTCGTCACCGAAATCGACCAGATGGCCGAGCGTGACATCATCGAGACGATCCGCCGCTCCCACCCGGATCACGGGTTCCTCGGGGAGGAAAGCGGCCGCAGCGGCGGCGACGAGTTCGTCTGGATCATCGACCCGCTCGACGGCACGACCAACTTCCTGCACGGATTCCCCACGTTCGCGGTGTCGCTCGCCTGCGAGTACCGGGGGCGCCTCGAGCACGGCGTGATCTACGATCCGATGCGGCAGGAACTCTTCACCGCATCGCGTGGCGACGGCGCCCAGCTCGA
>Ga0079037_100001636_pt1 | contig 11829 bp, 14 predicted proteins | sample Mud3Dept4metaG_FD_71479 | JGI IMG/M metagenome (GOLD analysis project Ga0079037, IMG submission 71479) | Freshwater wetland microbial communities from Ohio, USA, analyzing the effect of biotic and abiotic controls - Mud 3 Core 4 Depth 4 metaG | ecosystem: Environmental > Aquatic > Freshwater >... | reverse complement strand
ACAATCCAGTCCTGCGTCTCCGTCTCAGAAGACTCGTACCATCCTTGATACGACTGGTAGTAATCGACCAGTTCTATCTCTATTCCAGTCTTGAACTTGCGTATTATCCTTGGGTTCATTTGACCGGCTCTGCCAGGAACACGTCGTCAGTAATTGACACAGCCCGCCTGCCGTTGTTCTCCAGCATGGCAATAACCATGTCTTTGGAAGGCCACAACCCCTTGTTGTTGTCGGGGAACAGGCGGTAGTCGTCGACCATGATGGCGTGTCCGGGCTTCATGTGCTTGTTGATGGCGTCTATCTCGTACATCACCGGACACGGGCCGTTATCATCCCTGTACTCCGGCTCGCCCGTCCAGTGGGCGTCCAGCCAGAACAAGGTCGGCCTGCGCAGTTTACGGCATATATCGATCATAATCAACCGGCTGTCGCCCAGGTAGGTGGAGACGTTTGGGACAGCGTCCAGCCTTTCCTTGGCTTTGCGGTAAAATCCCTCGGCAATCTCGACTGTGTAGACCCTATCAAAAACCACCGCCGCCCACATGGCGGAGTCTCCCTTCCACGTCCCGGTTTCAACAAACGTTGAAAGACCGTACCTCTGGTGAATCTCGAAAGCCATCTCTTTATGTACGCCGTAATATACGCTACCCATTATTATCGTCTTCCTCTATGGCGTTAATAAACTCAATGTTCGCCCAACTTATCCAGGCCGCCAGCCTGAACAGCCAAACCGCAATCTTGATTCTTATCTTCGCCTGGTTAACATTCTTCATGCGCAGGGTAAATGTGACTTTTCGCATGACGTCTTTCATATCTACATTAATCTCACCTAAATCATTGCTCGGCATACATCACTACCATACATACTCAAATTTGTCTGCGAAGTAGTCATAAATCGCCTTCCATCCATCCACAGATGGGGATAAGCCGCCGAAAATAAGATGCCTGTTGTAGACTTCTTCCCCAGAGTCGCGCATGATCGCCAGCAGTCTGGAGTGGGTATCGGGATGGTTGAAGTCGATCCCCGAGGCGATAGAATACTTCTGTCTAAAGAAGTCGCACCCGGACTCGATCTTCTTCATGCCGTCCGTAGACCGCAGGGTGACTTTGACGGGGTCGTCGCGGAAGTGGTGGATATAAAACACCCTGTCTAAGTCCACCACAATCGGGCGACCAGTCGCAATCATCAACCTCTTTTGGTATTCCGATTCTACAAAGTAGGGCATTGCCTGTCCATCCGGAAGGCAGTCCGTCACACCGTATTTTAACACATCCTCGGAGTGGACGAACATCGAATCACCGTTGATCCAGTTGATTCCGACAAGCTGGCCGAAGCGGTTGAGCTCTCCATCACCGCGCTTGTTGTACGCCTGGGCGACGTTGTCGAAGGTCATGATGCTGAAGTCGGTCATATTCAGTCGTCCGAGTATCCAGCGGGATTCATCCGTAAACTCCAGGTCGTCATCACAAAAACAGAAGTAGCGGGTATCAAATCCTGTGAAGATCGACCAGACCGCTCCCCAGGCGCGCCCGACATACATATTGTCAATTTTCGACACAAAGACGATCTTATCCACGGAGTTTCCGATGGTCGAGATCGAGTCGGCGATCTGCATGGCCTCCTGGAGGTCTGGAGACACCACCACGATCAGGCATTTGCCATCCAGGTACTCCATAGATGTCACCATGCGGGCGATTGCCAGTACAGATTTATGAGACGAGGCGCAAAAGATGATGTCGTACATTAGATATACAGTGATATAAGCCAGTAGCTCATCGTCCCTACCCACAGAATCATGTAGGGGATCAGGATTAACACAAAGGCGCTCTTTTTAGTAGGGAAGACCATCCTGGCCATCAGCATGGCGCACGCCGCGGGCGGTAGGACAATAGCGGCGGCGATCATAATAAGCGGCGACGCCAGGACTACCAGGACGCCCATAAGGATGGATTGGGTAAGTTGAATATCAGGTCTGTTCTTGTTGTTGTTCATCGTTTACTACCTCCGGTGTCTTAATTGAACGGTTTACCTTTTTGACATTCTTGAACATATCTCTAAAAACGGTGCTCAACTGTTCGCGGCGAAACCACCCGGCAGAATTCATGTCGGAGACAGTCATGTTCCGCACTTCGCTCAGGTCGTTGACTTTCAGGATCAACACCTTGACCCCCAGCTCGTCGATGGCGTTCTTCAGGGCTTCTGTGTCCTCGTCGATCCACGAGTCGCGGACGATGGCGAGGACATCGCCGTTTTTGAGCGTCAGCTTTTTGACAATCTTGTGTATAGCAGTCATGTGAGTCATTTGGTTTCTCTTAATTCTATATCCTTCGGTATCCAGTCTTGGATGGCCTTCATGTGGCGGGAGGGTATGGCGGACAGCTCTTTCTCATCTAATTTCCCCTTATAAATGGCATTGCAGTAGCGCATAGGCCACTGGCGCGTCCCCAGGACGAGCATGGTGTCGGGTGGGTTGGTGTGAATCTCCGTCTCCCAGGGGCTTTTATCCGGCTTGAGGACGTCCAAGAGGAGCTTCCTGTTCCACATCCCGGCCTGAAAGCTCATGCGGTACTGGATATCAAATGGGGTGATGATGATGTCGTAGTGAAATATATTCCAGAAATCTATGGCGGCGCGGGCGTCCCCCAGGGCGTGCAGGCGGTCGTTGGTCAAATCTATGCGCAGGATGTTGGGGTTCTCGCGCATAAAGGCGGCGCAGTGGTGCATAAACCCGCCGTCCACCTGGCGGATCAACCAGTAATCCTCCAGCATCAATACAATCAAGTCGTCGTTGGGCAGGTCTTGGAGGAGCTTGATAAACCCGTTCGACCACTTCTCTTTGGGGTAGTTGACCTTGTCGATGGAGTGGAACTGGAAGTTGGGCGGGAGTTCAAAGTCGGGCGGGGTGAAACCGGCTACCACCACCCTTAAGTCGGACACATCCCAGTATTGTTTCATCAGGTAAGCATACGGCCTGACCGCCCACAGGTAATTATCGTTGGTTATGCAGACAACTCTCGGAAGGGTGTGAATCATGACTTTTTCTCTATTCTGACCACAGTCTTATCTCTGTTCTCATGACGGCTGATAGCCGTCCTTATCAACTCTTCGAGCAACTCATACACATTCATCCCGGACTGTTCAGCCATCCTCTTCGCAGTCTCTAACTCGGAGACGGTCAGGGCGACCCGCATATACACTACTTTACTATCATTTTCTTCCATTGCCCATCCGTCCCCAAATAAAATATATCCTGGTCGCTAATAGAATCAGACTGTATAAAAAAATTGTAAGAAAAATAACTATCAGAAATATCATTATCGTCGTCGGGTATGGGTGCGGATGGTGACACACTCGGACTGGACTGGACGTCGGAATACATCCTCAATACATCGTTATTCCGCCTGTTGATGGACTCGTCCAGCATGTCCAGTATGCAGACGTTCAGGGAGACTCCCTGGCGGGCGGCGCGCTGGCGGATTTTGTCCATCAGCTCGGTGTCTATGCGTAAGGTAAAACGCTCTTGATTTGTCATGTTTGGATATGACGTCATTATAACCCTTAAATCATAAATGTCAAGCCCATGACGACGTCATTAGTTGTGTAATTACACAGATATTGCCTGTACAACCTTAGCTAAAACCTAAGTAATTACACACATAACAATACTCCCCCGGAATAACTCCGGGGGAGTATTTATTTAGTTGTATGTTCGTGTCTAACGGCTCGACCAGATCGCGTACGGGTCGCTCAACATCGGGCGGATAGAAACACCGCCGTCGGCGAAGTAGGAGCTGGAAGGATCGTCAGAGCGCAGGTGCTGTAGAGGTGCATAGCGGACAGCGTCGATGCGGCCAGCCAGTTGCGGCGTCCGCAGGATGATGCGCTGTTCAGTCTTGACACTCAGTTTGTAGCACCACTTGGTCTGTTCAAGCGCCCAACTAAACATGCCGCCGTCAGTCCAGAAGGTCTCCGCGCCCCTCAACAGGGCGGTATCTCCCGCACCCTTGGAGTAATCGATGTGCTCACGGTAGGTCACCGGGAATCCACCAGTTATCGTCAGGGGAACGATGAAGATAGACGAAGCATACTGTCCGGCAGGGACGTTGGCGTTGTTTACGTTGGTGTGCTCGAAGATGCCAGTGTCGGTGATTACATCGTATCGTTTTCCATTGATGTCGATGTAATTCCCACTGCGCATAGAGTCGCGCTGTGCCACATTCTCGCGGCCGTCGATGAAGACCTGCCCGTTGGTGGCGACTGCGTTGGCGCACTTGTTGGTATTGTATGCGCAAGGCCAGATCGATGACAGCTCGAACCACAGTTCAGGGCGCATCACAACGACCCACCGCACCGGGTCGAGACCCATTGCGGTCGCATTGTACTCCAGGTAGTAGGCCAGCATCGAGAGGTACTCGACGATGGACTCACCCAGGAGGGCGTAGTTATAGCTCTTGACGTCTGAGTCGAGGGCTGGGCAGAGCGTACCTAATTCGGCGTCTCTCTGTCCGGTCGCGATCTGCGACGCAAGGCCTGGGAACTGCGTCCCGACCAGGAATGAACCGTTCCAAATCTGGCTGTTCAGCAGTCTTTCGATGCCTACACCGACTGTGACCATCTCAGCCATCGTGATGATGTCCAAGACCTGTCCTTCGCTGAGGCCACCCGGTTCGAGGTCGGTCAGGCCCAACAGCCGACCGCGCAGGCGAAGGTCGGTCATATCGCCGCGGTGCAACTTCAGCATGACTTTGTCGAACTCGATGGTGTTGGTGTCCCGGCGCGCCATACCGAAGCGTGCCGTCAGGTTACAGCCTTTCATAAAGGCGTAGGGGGCGTCCTCACAGGCCGTTTCCGGCTCACTGCCGGTGGCGGCTGTGAAGCCGGTGATAGACGGAAACAGCGGGGCCTCGTAGACCGAGGGGAATACGGGCAGGATCGAGGCGATGCCATGCGGTCGCACGTGGGCGGTGATGACGTCACGCTCAAGTCCGGCGGATGAGAAGATGCCGCTTGATCCGTGCAAACGGATGGCGGTATGGACTCCCGCAGGAGTCTTGGTGACGTCTTCTTTTACCTCCTCGGCATTCCCGAGGGCTTTGATTTTCTCGGCTGTCTCCATCAGGATTTTTGCGATATCGTTTTCAGAGTACATATCTACTACTCTCCTATTTTCAATTTTTTATTTCTGGCTTTTGACCATTTTGTCGATGAAGGGGACGCGGAAGGTCTGAGGCACATCGTGCTCTTTCTCGACTGGCCCTTTTGCGAGTAAGGGGTCGTCTTCTGATAGAGCCGCCTCTTTCGATCCGACCGCCCGGTAGTTGGTCAGTAGTGCGGACAGGGAGGCGGCGGGAGTCGACTTGATGATCTCCCGGTCTCTCTCTGCCTGCACGTCTTCCAACCTGGCGGACAGGTCGGCGATTTCTTTCTTGAGCTCCTCCACCAGGGGCGCAAAGGTGGTTATGATCGCCTCTGCGATTTCCTGACGGGTTATGGGGGCTTCGGCCGGTGTCTCTTCCTCTACTGCCACTTCCACAGCAATTTCCTGTGTCTCGGCGGCGGGAGGGACTTCCACGACCAGAGTCTCAGTTGCTACGACTTCGGTCGCGACGGGGTCAGTCTCCTTGGACTCAATACCTTCACTTTCGGCCTTAGCGGCGTCCTGGGCGTTTTTGCGTTCCAACGACTCCAGGAGCTCCGGGCTAAGACCGCCCTCGATCAACGCTTGGCGTTTGTTCTGAGGAATTGTCATTTGATCCTCCTGATTTTCTTCATTACCCTTTAAGATGACAAAATCTGTCATTTTGTTCGCGGCCGCCCACCGTGGCAGGGGGCTGATCTCGCGAGTTTCGTGTTCGATGATAACTGTCGGGTCTTGTGCGTCGCGCACGATGGTGTGTTCCGGCATACCATGAGACACCGCCCAGTCTATATCCGTAGTAGACATCTGCTCTGCGACATCGCCATCGATCTTACCGATGGCAATCGCCCACCCGCTGTCGTCGTAAGCTACGGCGGTGGCCTGTCCGATCTTCCAATCCTTGACGTGCCACATCCACAGCTCAGGCAGGGGGGCGAGCCCCTTGTCGACCTTCTCGACAAACTTGGTGTGCGAGGCAGAACTGATGATTTCCGGGACGTTATCGTCGTCCCTGAACTTATTAGAATACCTGGCCAGCCAGGAATAAGTCCCATCGGCTTCCTTCCAGGTAAAGAATCCTTCTTTTTCCTCCGGCACTGCCGACTCCGGCTCTGCCGTATGAATCCCCAGCACTTCCCTGGCCTTCTCGACCACTTTTTGGACGGTCTCGTCGAACCAGTTAGCTTCTTTCTTGATCCCAGACAGCATTTTCTGGGCGCGCCTCTGCAAAGAGGCGGCTTTGGCGGGCGGGATGCGCTTGCCGGTGCGGAGCTTGATCTGTCCAGCCCTGGCGGCGGCGTTGCGGACATGCGCGGCGTCGGGCTTTCCGGTGGCATCTTTAACCGGCAGGTGGCGCAGAGTCCGGGGGATGGTCTTACCGTCTGCGTCTTTCTTGCCTCCCGGCTCGATGTACAGGAAGCTGGAATCGGGCAGGTTGTTCACATAGGCAGTTGTCCAGACCTCTTTGAACTCCTTGTCCTCCTCTTCCTCCTCCTCGTATCCCTCCTCATCCAAAGACTCCACCCTGGACATGAACTCATCCACCAACTTGGTCAGAGTCTCGCGCCGGTTTCCCTCCGTGTAAATCGCATTGGAGGCCAGAGTCGTAAACTTCCCGACCAGCTCATTGAGCTCGGCAGTCGCCTCGGCGGTCGCCTCCATATCCTCCAATTCCTCAAAAGACACCGCCCCAGACACCGGCATGAAGACTTCCGGCATAAAAGACTTGGTCTCGTCCTCGTCCTCGTCCGACAGCCCAATCAGGGCGTCGAACTCGGCCTGGTCTAACGTGTCTATTTCCTTGTTCTCACTGGCGTACAAAGCGCGCGCCTGGGAGCGCGCGCCGTCTTGAGAATCATGACAGGCCACTTTCTCTCCCTTACCCCCGTCTGGGGAGAGCTTGTGGACACAATACTGACTACCTTCGCGAAAGACTTTCCAGGGCATATGTGCTCGTCTCCTTTATCGTCTGTTAACATTTTACCATAATATTCATGTCAGAATATCCAGGATTTCCTTGACGTTCTTTTTGGGGTCTACTTTGACCTGCTCGACCGTCCATCCGACGGGGTTCAGGTCGGCATCGATAATAATCCTGACCGTCACGACCGCCGCGCCCTTATTACCGCCCGTCTCGGCGACCTGTTGAGCCCTGCGGATGACGTTCATCCATTCTTTTTTGACATCTTCACACATTTTAGGAGTCTCCTATATCTTGAATCCCTTACCCACAAGGACATTGGCGAGCACCCGTCCGATGTCTCTCCCGATCTCATCCTTGTGCTTCTCATAAATCACGTTCGTCCACTCCCTGGCCTCGATTCCGAGCATCGGATAATCCATCTTCTTTCTGCCCCTGCGGACGGGCTTCCAGCCCGGAGGCGTGCCCGGAGGCGTGGATGAAATCGACCGCACTTGCGACAGGGGATGGTAGCCGGTCTTCGGATTGGGCATGATCGCCCACCTCTCGTCCGTCCCACGGTTCAGGTATCCAAAAATGGGGTTGTCCGTCCAGATGCCCACCAAGACCTGCCCGCCCGCATACTTGACAATGGTTTCAAACAGGGGCTCGTCCTCCCAGTCCGCCACGATGGTATCAAAATCCTTCTGAATCAAGCGCGCCCGCCTCTGCAAAGTCGCAAGCAGACGCCCGCGTATGACCGGTTCGGTCAAAAACCCCGGCGCAAAACCCTTCCAGACCAGCGTAAACGGCATCAGTCCACCTCCATTTCATATACCGACAATACCCTATTTATGGCATTATCTCCCTACAAAAGCGGCGGCCTTCCGGGCGTGACCGCCTTAGAAGTCGGAATCAATTCGCACAGGCAGTTGTAGCCCCTGCACTCCAGGTCTCTGGCGCGCGGGGCGATGCCGTATTTCCGCCACACCCGTCCCCGGTAGACCCGTCCGCTCATGCGTTTGCACGACCCACAGTGAATCTTGGTATGCCCGTAGACCCACTCATACTTCAAATCCGCACAGGCAGTCGACTTCGCCACAGACCGGATGTACCCCAGCCTGCCGACCCACATCTCAATCCTGTTAAAATGGGGCGTCAGCTTGCCGCGCATGACCTTGCTGTGCGCAATGACGTCATTGGCAAACCCGCCCAAATAATTGAACTGCGAATAAATCTCCGTCATTAACATCTGGCGCTCATCGACCGTCAAATCCGCCGCAGTCAGCCCGCAGGCTTCGACCTGGCGGTAGTATTCCTGGGTGAACGCCCTGTAAATCGCGGCAGAGGCGACGTCTATAAACCCGAACCCATCCAGCGTCCCGTTCCACAGGCCCCTGACCGCCGCCCTCATCCCGGCGCGTAAATCAGATTCCATCATCCTTCCACCGTCTCGTCCTCGTTCTCCGGCTCTTCTCCACCGGCCTGCTCATCCATCTCGACCGACTCATTCGGGTAAGCCAGGTTCTCATTCCTGACCTGCCCATCCGCCAACTCCTCAGTCTGTTCCTCGGTCTGCTCCAGTCCCACCCCCATCAAATTATCTTCCATCCTCTCCTGCTCCTCGGCCTCCTCATACAGCCTCTTCAGGGCGTCCAGGGCGGCAATCGCCACCTCTGCCACCCACCTGGGGGAGATGCCGCTCAAATTTGCCAGGGCTTTCTTAGCCGACAGAGTCTTCTCGGCAATCGCCTGCATGACCTCTTCCGGGTTGTTGTTCTCCAAGTCCAGCGGGTCGGCGATGCCCAGGTTCAGGTACTTCTTGATCTCCCTCTGGTCAGAATAAAACAGGGTAGTAATATCCGTCCCATCCGCCAGCCTGCCGTCGGACAGCTCCAGCCTTTGGAACTGACTGCGGGTCAGGTCGCCTTCCTCGACCATCTGTTCCCTGACCGTCCGGACGTCCATCGCCCCGGACGACAGCGACAGATTCCAGCGATCCGCCCTGGTCTTCTTGATATCCGCCACCTGCCTGTCCTGGGCGTCGTCCTGGAAGTCAAACTTCAACCTCAAATAAGGCGGCAGGAACTTCTGGTTGAACAACTGCTCGGTGACCTGCAAAATCTGGCCAGGGCCTTTACCCCTCTGCTTGATATGTTGCAGGAGCGCGTCGGCGCGGGTCGCCCCGACCCCCATCGCCGGGAAGAGCTCCCTGGCGTCCATGCCCAAAGACAGGGCGATGGTCGCCATCGCCATGACCGTAGAAGTCTGCTCATCGAACCCGTCCGGCATATCCGACAGGGTAATCTCCTTGATATCGGCATCCATAATAGTAGAAGACCCGGTCAGGACGATCTTCGAGTATTTGGTCAGCCCCATCGAGTTCATCTTCTCGCCCGCCATCTCGAACGCCAGCGAGACGTCGGCCGGGTCTAGCCCGCCCTGGGTAATCAGGATGCCCTGGTGCGGCCTAGAGCCCATCTTCTCCTGTTTGAAGACCACCATATCCACCAGGGTCTGCGCCACATTAATCGTCCGGCTGACCCCGCAGAACCCGACCCCGTTCATCCTGACGTCCGTGGACGGCATCTGCGAAGTAAACATGACCCTGGTGTAGTGCAGTTTATACTTCTTTCCATCTGTGTCGGCGTATATTACCGGGTAGTTGGGGTCTCCGGTGCGTGTGCATCGGGACGGGTCTAAGCAGGCGACCGACACTGCCCTACCGACAATCGGCCCCGACTTCGGCCCGTCCCCGATGACCTCCACAAACACCCCGTTGTCCTGGGTGACCAGCGACTTGGTAAACTTGCCATAAAAAGACACCCAGCCTTCCCCGTACTCGGACGCCTGGTCAATGACCTCAGTCAGAGCTTCGGCTTCCCTGGCGTGCTCATAATTAGACGGGTCTAGCGGGACGATCCTCTTCTCGATGGCAGTCATCTTTGCCTCCAGCGAGAACAGAGCCCCGGCCAGGTGGTCGCACGACATCCAGAACTCCGTCAGGGCGGCGTCCCTGGCGGCGCTCCACCAGGGCGGCATATACAGCCCGGAATACACGACCGGAATCAAGGACATCAAGCCTTCCCGTCCGCCCTGTCTGGCGCGGGTCTGGATCGACATATCCAGCGAAGAGTCAATGACTCCCCGGACGTCAGAAGTCGTACTGACGGGCGGCGCTATCAAATCTACTCCTTTAACCATGTTGTTACCCATTTTTCTCTCCTATAACACCGTATTCCTCGTCCGATCCACATTAATCGCCAAGACCTTGGCCCTGGTGACCGGGTAAAACGTCAAGCACAGGGCGTCCGCCCGATCCGGAGACCTTCTCAGGCGCGCCCGCATCTCGTCCTTATCCGAGACCCTGATCTGTCCGTTGACCAAATTATAAGACGGCATGGACAGCTCCTCAATCAGCGACCGATCCGGGGGAATCATGGCCCCTTTATCCGTCCTGAGCCACTCCCTGACCGCCCACCACAACTGATCTCTTATACAAAAGAACTCGCCCATCTCCGTCTTTATATTCAACAGCGGCTTCGCCACCACCTTAACAGACACCGCCCTCAATCCTATACTTCTGCCTCTCCTGGCCATCATAGGGGCGACCCCACTCCCGACCCCGGTGGCGTCAATCATAGCAATCTCCACATCGGCGGCCTTATACACCCCGACCAACTTATCGGCGGATTGTTCGACGTCCATGCCCTGCCAGGTGACAAACTTAGACACATACCCGCCGTACCTCAAACAGGCGGAGTTCCAATCCCCGCCCAAATCGGCCACGTCGGCCCCTAATATCGGCCGGACTCCCAAAGGCGGGACTTCCCCGAACATAGCCACATAGGCGTCCCAGCGCGCCCTGGCGGCGTTGATCCAATCCTGGCTTATCAACTGGGTATCTCCCTGGGGTGGGTAGTGTCCCATGACCATATAATGGAAACTGGGCTCGACCACCCTTCTCGTCCCCCCCTCTAACGGTTGGTAATACTGCCCATCCAGACTCTGGGCGACTTCTCCCACCAAAAACTCCGGGACTTGGAAATTCTCAGCCTCGTCCGTCCCGACCTCTTCAGGTTTCAGCGGGCGCGTCCACTCATTGATCCTCCTGACAATCGTATCCCTGGTGACCGCCCCATGTATCTTATTGACCCCCGTATAGACATTGGGATGATTCAGCGCATTCATCTCGACCACATGGGCGCGTTTTCCGATCTCCATATCGTACAGAATCCCGGACTGATTTCTGGGGTTGAACAAGACCAGCAGTCTGGGCATGATGCCGCCCGACATACACCCCTCGATGCCCCTATAAATCTCCCAGGGGACGGCATCGCCTTCGTCGACCACAAACAGCATATAGGGGGCGTGTTTCCCACTGAACTTGGTCTCCCTCTCCTCGGGCGTCCCACCGGCGGGTATAGTGACGCAGGTCATAAACGAGTTCTTCAAATCCTCCTTCTCATCCGACCCCGTCCGGTACTGTCTTTCCAAATCCCTGGAGACCGCCATCGCCCGTATCTTATGTCCGGCAAACAGGCCTTCATGTTTCCTTACGACCGACATGACCTCGCCCCACAGAATCCGCTTCAAGTTATCCAGGGGAGGGGCGGCGGTCAGGTACACCTGGGCGGTCTCGTGTACCAGATAAAACCAGCACGCAATCCTGGCCGCCCCATGACTTTTCCCTACGTCCGTTGCACTGCGGACAATCGTGACCGGGTTCTCGACCACCGACCGCATGACCTTCTCAATATCGACCGTAAAGCGATCCCCGAAGACGTCCTC
>Ga0079037_100001635_pt1 | contig 11841 bp, 7 predicted proteins | sample Mud3Dept4metaG_FD_71479 | JGI IMG/M metagenome (GOLD analysis project Ga0079037, IMG submission 71479) | Freshwater wetland microbial communities from Ohio, USA, analyzing the effect of biotic and abiotic controls - Mud 3 Core 4 Depth 4 metaG | ecosystem: Environmental > Aquatic > Freshwater >... | reverse complement strand
GGCTGCGGAAGAGCGCGGGATCCCGTGGCTGAGGCTCAACGACCAGTCGCTGGTGCAGCTCGGGCACGGCAAGTACCAGCAGCGCATCCAGGCGACCGTCACGGGCCGCACCTCGCACATCGCCGTCGAGCTCGCGAGCGACAAGGAGGAGACCAACAAGATCCTCGCCACGCTCGGCCTGCCGGTGCCGAAGCAGGAGCTGGTGCAGAGCGAGGCGCAGGCGGTGCGCGCGGCGAACCGCATCGGCTTCCCGGTGGTCACCAAGCCCTACAACGGCAATCACGGCCGCGGCATTTCGATCCGTCTGACGACCGACGAGGAGGTGCGGCAGGGCTTCGCCGTGGCGCGCGAGCACGCGCGCTCGGTCATCGTCGAGACCTTCCTCGAGGGGGACGACCACCGGCTGCTGGTCGTGAACGGCGAGCTCGTGGCGGCCACCCGCCGCACGCCCGGGCACGTCGTGGGCGACGGCGAGCACACGGTCGCCCGGCTCGTCGATCTCGTGAATCGGGATCCGCGGCGCGGCGTCGGCCACGAGAAGGTGCTCACCCGGCTCGAGCTCGACGCCCAGGCGCTGGCGATGCTCGAGCGCGCGGGCCTGACGCCGGCCTCGATCCCCGTGGCGGGGCAGGTGGTGTACCTGCGCTCGACGGCGAATCTATCGACGGGCGGCACGGCGACCGACGTGACGGACGTCATCCACCCCGACAACCGCGAGATGGCCGAGCGCGCCGTGCTTGCGATCGGCCTCGACGTGGGTGGCGTCGACTTCCTGTCGACGGACATCACGCAGAGCTACCGCAGGATCGGCGGCGGCATCTGCGAGGTGAACGCGGCGCCCGGGTTCCGCATGCACGTCGCCCCCAGCGAGGGCACACCGCGCGACGTCGCCGGACCCGTGATTGACATGCTGTTCCCGTCCGGCGCGCCGTCGCGCGTGCCGATCGCCGCGATCACGGGCACCAACGGCAAGACCACCACGGCGCGGATGCTCGCCCACGTCAGCAAGATGGCGGGCCACACGCCGGGCCTGACCACCACCGACGGCGTCTACATCGACGGCCAGCGCACCGTGCAGGGCGACATGACCGGGCCCGTGTCCGCGCGGATGGTGCTCGCCGACCCGCAGATCGACCTCGCCGTGCTCGAGACCGCGCGCGGCGGGCTGCTGCGCGCGGGCATGGGCGTCAGCGAGGTGAACGTCGGTGCCGTGCTCAACGTGCAGTCCGACCACCTCGGCCTCAAGGGCATCGATACGCTGGAGCAGCTCGCCGAGGTGAAGCGGATCGTGGTCGAGATCGCGTCCGACTGCGCCGTGCTGAACGCCGACGACCCGCTGGTGCTGCGCATGTCGGGCCACACCGAGGCGAAGAACATCTGCTACGTCACGTTGAACCCGCACCACGCGCTGGTGCGCGAGCACATCCGCGCCGGCGGGCGCGCGTGCGCGCTCGAGGCGGGCGTGAACGGCGAGATGATCACGCTCTACGAGAAAGGCAGGCACATTCCGCTGGTCTGGACGCACCTGATCCCCGCCACGCTCGAGGGCCGCGCGCTGCACAACGTGCAGAACGCGATGTTCGCCGCGGCGATCGCGTTCTCGCTCGGCATCAAGCTCGACGCCATCCGCCAGGGACTGCGCACCTTCGACTCGACGTTCTACCAGGCGCCGGGCCGCATGAACGTGTTCGACGAGCACCCGTTCAAGGTGCTGTTCGACTACGGACACAACGCGCACGCGGTGACGGCGATGGCGGACCTCGCGCGGCGTCTCGACTGCACGGGCCGGCGCATCGTCGTGCTGGCGGCGCCGGGCGACCGCCGCGACGAGGACCTCGTCGCGATCGCGGACGCCGTGGCCGGGCGCTTCGATCACTACGTCTGCCGTCGCGACGACGCGTTGCGCGGCCGTGCGCCCGACGAGGTGCCGCGCATCCAGGCGGCGGCGCTGCGGGCGAGGGGCGTGCCCGAGCAGGCGATCTCGATCATCCCCGACGAGCAGGAAGCGATCGATGCCGCGCTGCGCATGGGGCGGCCGGGCGACCTGCTGCTGGTGTTCTCGGACGCGCTGGTGCGCTCGTGGAAGCAGATCACCAAGTTCAAGCCTGCGGGGGCCTCTGCGGCGCCGGCGGCCGAAGCGGCGGGCAGCGCGGGGGACGGTCCGGAACGCGCGTCACCGGCTTCGCCCCGGCCCCCTGCTGCGGGCGCGGCAGAGGGGCCCGGAAAGGTTGAGCCGTTCAACCTCGAGGGCCTGATCCGCGACGAGCGTGGCGTGCGCTTTGCGCCGGAGACCGACGACTGACCGTCCAGCTGTCACTGCCGTTCGAGGATTCGCGGCGCCTGACCGGGAGCAACCTGTTCTTCCCGACGACGGGCGCCGTGCTCGAGGTCGTCGGCATCGACCTGGATGACGCGCTGGTCGCCGAATGGCGGTCCCGCGTAGCGCGGGCACGGGTGCACCTCGGCTGGGAAGCGGACGCCGCGTGCGTGGCGCGGCGTCATGAGACGGGTGCGTCGCTCGCGATCGCGGCCCCGTTCGACCGGTTGTTCACCGCCACCGAACTCAACGAGTGGGCGCTCTGTTCAGCCCTGCACGAGCGCGATTCGAGTCACTGGGGCCATTTGCGCGAGGCGCTGCGCAGCGCCTCGCAGGCGGCCAGCCCGAATCCGGCCAGCGCCGTTCCGGCGGAGATCGACGAGCCGGCCGCCCTGGCGCGCATGGTGCGGGTCGCGACGCGCGAAGCCCGCCCGGACCTCAGCGCACTGGTCGCGGCCGCCCGGTCGCATGGCGTGCCGTTCCTGCTCGACGACGACACGCTGTCACTGGGCGACGGCGTGGCGGGGCGAGGCTATGCCCTCGACGCCTTGCCTCGCGTCGAGGACGTTCCGTGGGGCGGCCTGCGCGCGGTGCCGACCGCGCTGGTCACTGGATCGAACGGCAAGACTACGACGGTGCGGCTCGTCGCCGCCTGCGCCCGGGCGCAGGGCTGGCGCGTGGGTTATTGCTGCACCGACGGCGTGTTCGCGAACGGCGCAGTGCTCGACAACGGGGATTATTCCGGTCCGGCCGGCGCGCGATCCGTGCTGCGCAACGACTCCATCGAGGCGGCGGTGCTCGAGACGGCGCGGGGCGGCATCCTGCGGCGAGGTCTCGCAGTGACGCGGACGGACGTGGCCGTCGTCACCAACGTCAGTGCCGACCACTTCGGCGAGTACGGCATCCACGATCTCGACGCGCTCGCCGACGTGAAGCTCACCGTCGGCGCGGTCGTGCGCCCCGGCGGTTCGCTGGTGCTGAATGCCGACGACGCGTGCCTGCGTGGCAAGGCGGTCGGGCTCGAGCGCCGGTTCGGTCATCGCCTGGACGTCGCGTGGTTTGCGCGCGGGGCCGACGACGCGTTCCTGGCGGCGCAGCGTGCGACCGGCGGAATGACCTGCGGCGTGCGTGACGGCAGGCTGCTGCTGGCGCGCGGCGCCGTGGAGCACGACCTCGGCGCGATCGTGGACATGCCGCTCACCGTCGAGGGGCTCGCGGCTTACAACGTCGCCAACCTGGCGGCGGCCGCGCTGGCGGCCGTTGCCATGGGGGTCGCGCCGGCGACGGTGGCCGCGGTGTTCGCGCAATTCGGTTCGAGCGCCGAGCACAACCCCGGCCGCATGATGCGCTTCGACCTGAACGGCGTGCGCGTGCTGCTGGACTACGCGCACAACCCGGAGGGCCTCGGCGGGTTGCTGCGCGTCGCCGAGGGGCTGCGCGGTGGTACGGGGCGGCTCGGATTGCTGCTCGGCCACGCCGGTAATCGTGAGGACCGCGACATCGAGCGGCTCGCGGAGGCCGCCGCGGCGTTCCGGCCGGCGCTGGTGGTGGTGAAGGAGATCGAGGGTTACCTGCGCGGGCGCGCGCCGGGCGAGGTGCCGCGGATCCTCCGGGCCACGCTGCTGCGTGCAGGACTGCCGGAGGCCGTCTTGCCGCTGCGTTCGACCGAAATCGAAGCAGTGAGGTGCGCACTGGAGTGGGCGCGTCCCGGCGACGTCCTCGTGCTGCCCGTGCACGGGCTCGCCGCCCGCGCCCAGGTCGTCGCCATGCTGCAGCAGGTCAGGCCTGACTCCGCCGATACGGCTCCTTAGCGCCGGCACCCTCGAATCGGCCGGCTCACGGCTGCTGCCAGACACCCTCCCGGCGCGGGTCGACACCGCCTTCGAGGCGCCCGTCGTCTCGCAGCACGACGCCGTGCAGCCCGGATTCCTCGCCGCGCCCCGCCTTGACCTCGACGCCCCGGGCCGCGAGCCCCGCGAGTACCTCAGGCGCGAACTTTGCAGCCTCGCCGAAGAAATCCTTGCCGCGCGCAATCAGGTTGGGCAGCTCGATGGCCTGCTGCAGCGGCAATTCCCACGCGAGCAGGCCGACCAGCGTCTTGGCGTTGTAGCCCAGGATCGCCGAGCCGCCCGGCGAGCCGAGCGCCGCGATCGCGTGCCCGCGGCGATCGAGCACCAGCACGGGCGACATCGACGAGCGTGGCCGCTTGCCCGGCGCCACGGCATTGGCCACCGGGCGCCCGTCCTCGACGGGACGGTGCGAGAAATCCGTCAGCTGGTTGTTGAGAAAGAATCCGCCCACCGCACGGCCCGAGCCGAACAGCGACTCGACCGACGTCGTCATCGAGACCACGTCGCCCTCGCCATCCACCACGACGAAGTGGCTGGTGCCCGCCGCCTCGACCGTCGCGTCGGCGCCGAACCGGGCCGCAGCCGCCAGACCCGGCGGCTCGCCGGCCACCGGCGGATCGCCCGCGCGCTCCCCGATCAGTTGCGCGCGGCCCGCGATATAGGCGGGATCGAGCAGTCCCTCGACCGGCACGGTGACGAAGGCGGGGTCGGCGACGTAGCGATCGCGATCCGCATACATCAGACGGCTCGCCTCGGCGAACAGGAACCACGCCTGCGGATCCGCAGGGCCGCGGCTGGCGATGTCGGTCTGTTCGAGGATCGCGAGCATCTGCAGCAGCGACACGCCGCTCGACGGCGGCGGCGGCACGCACACGACGTAGATGCGGTACGGGCGGCACAGCGGGTCGGCCTGTCGCGGGCGATATGCGTCGAAGTCCGCCGCAGCCAGCGTGCCGGGATGCGGCTCGGCGTGCGTGCGCGCGATGATCTCGTCGGCGATCGGCGACTCGATCAGCGCGCGTGGGCCGCGCTCGGCCAGCGCGCGCAGGCTCGCGGCATAGGCGGGATTTCGCAGGACCTCGCCGGCCTGCACGGTGCTGCCGTCGGGCTTGCCGAACAGCGCGCGAGCGTCGGGCAGCGTCGCCTGGCGGAACTGGCTGTTGGCGAAGCGGGCGAGCCGCTTGGGCACGGTGAAACCCTGGTCGGCCACGCGCTCGACGCCGCCGAACAGTTCCGGCCACGGCAGCCGTCCGTGCTGCTGGTGCGCCAGACCGAGCATCGGCATGACGCCGGGCACGCCCGTGGCGCGACCGCTGGTGACCGCGTCGGCATAGGGCAACGGCTGGCCCTGCTCGTCGAGGAACATGCCGGGCGTCGCGCCCAGTGGCGCCGCCTCGCGTCCGTCGTAGGCGGTGATGCGTCGGGTCTCGGCGTCGTAGTGCAGCAGGAATGCACCGCCGCCGATGCCCGAGCTCTGCGGCTCGACGAGGCCGAGTGCCGCCTGCACGGCGACGGCGGCATCCACCGCGCTGCCGCCGGCGCGCAGGACCTCGAGGCCGGCCTCGGCGGCGAGCGGATTGGCGGCGGCAACGCCGGCGGGCTCTGCCGTCGCTGCTGCCGGTGCCTGCGCCGTCGCGGCAGCGCGATGATCCGCGCGCGGCGGTTCGTGCTGGCACGCCGAGAGTGCGATCAGGGCAACGAGCAGGGCCGCCGTCCGAACAGTCATGGTCATCCGAAGCACCGGCTGAAACGAAAACGGGCGCAGAGCTTAACGCATCTGCGCCCGTGCCCGGCCGTGTCGCCCGGGCGACGGCGGGCCAAGTAGCCTCCGCTTCCGTCACGCCCCCGGTAACCGCCGGGAGCGCTTAACATGCTCAGCCAGATGCTGCCGTTCTCCGAAGCTTGCGACCGCAACAAGGGCCCGATCCTCGCGGTGCTGCGCGAGGCGTTCGCCGATCGGGCGCGGGTGGTCGAGATCGGTGCCGGAACCGGCCAGCACGCGGTGCACTTTGCGCGGCACCTGCCGCACCTTGCCTGGCAGCCGACGGACCGCGGCGAGTACCTCGAGGGGCTGGCGGCGCGCGTCGCCGCAGAGGGCCCGCCGAACCTTGCGGCGCCAGTGGAACTCGACGTGCTGTGCCAGCCGTGGCCACCGCTTCACGGCGATGCGGTGTTCAGCGCCAACACGCTGCACATCATGTCGTGGACGGCCGTCGGGGCGCTGTTCGCCGGCCTCGGGCGCGTGCTGGCGCGCGACGGCGTGCTCGCGATCTACGGCCCGTTCAAGTACGGCGAACGGTTCACGACCGCGAGCAACGCGGCGTTCGACGCCATGCTGCGCGAGCGCGATCCAGGCAGCGGCGTGCGTGCAGTGGAGGCAGTCAGCGCGCTGGCGAAGGCCGTGGGGCTGGAGCTGCTGGCCGACCACGCGATGCCTGCCAACAACCAGCTGCTGGTGTGGCGGAAACACGGAAAATAGGGGACATTCACCTATTGCCGGACGGAAATAGGTGAATGTCCCCTATTTTCCGTCGTCCCAGATGCGCTGCCAGAGCTGTGGCAGCACGGTGGCCGGGGGGCGCTGGCTCGGCACCTGCCGCGCCGGCACCGGGCTGACGTCTGCGCCCGCGCGCTCGGCGACCACGAACGAAAACACGAACCACGGCGTCTGCCCCATGCGCAGGTCGGTCATCACCACGGGCACGCCGTCCCGTGTGGCCACGGACTCGGCGGCCCGGGCCGTCTCGACCAGGCCGAGCAGCTGGTCGATCGTGCTGCTCGATCCCATCGCGATCAGCGTGTCCGGCTGCGCCTCGCTCACCCCGTAGAAGCCCTTCGAGAACCACGCCAGGCGTCGCACGGTCCAGTCGTCGCGCAACGACTCGAGCAGCTGCGTGTCGCTGTCATGCCGCGCGAGGCGCACGCGCGGGGTCTCGTCCAGCAGCGAGTAATGCCCCTCGTGATAACCGTGATCGTCCATCACTACCACGCGCCACAGCAGTGAATTGAACGGCGTCGGCGTCACGAGCGCGCGGGCGTGCGCCAGCGGCGTCGCGGCGAGCGTGCGGTGCACGACCCCCTCGACGTGCGCCTGTGCGGCCACGGTCCAGCCGAGGTACAAGGTGCTGAGCGCGAGCCCCGCCGCATTCCAGCGCATGGCCCGGTCGGGACTGCGGGAGCGAAGCGCCAGCGCCCCGAGCACGCCAATCAGCAGTGGCACCGTGTACAGCGGATCGATGATGAACACGCTGCCGACGCCCACGGGATAGTCCGAGAACGGCAGCAGCAGCTGGGTGCCATAGACCGTCATCGCGTCCAGCAGCGGATGCGTGACGAGCGCCAGCCACACCAGCAGCCACCACTCGCGCAGGCTGGCCCCGGCGCGCCGGTTGAGACGCGCAATGACCCAGGCCAGGCCGGGGGAGGCGACGGTGAGCCAGAACAGCGAATGGCTTTCGGCACGGTGGAAGGTGAAATCCCGCACCGGATCGCCGTAAGGAATCAGCACGTCGAGGTCGGGCAGGGTGCCGCAGACCGCGCCCCACAGCGCAGCGCGCGGCCCGACCTTGCGGCCGAGGACGGCGGTGCCGACGGCGGCGCCGAGGGCGATCTGAGTCAGGGAGTCCATGAACCTCGTCTGTTCGGGGCGGGCGGCGGGTCAGAGTCATCCACGATCGCTGCTTTGCCGCCGTTCTGTAAAGATCAAAATGTGATGTTGCAGGAAGTCGTGAGTTTCTCAGACCGTCCGGCCGGGCATTTGTTCGACGGTCCGCTCGATGTCGTTGGCGACGTCCACGGCGAGATCGAGGCGTTGCAGGCACTGCTCGGGCACCTCGGTTACACGGCGGAGGGCCACCACCCGCAGGGACGCCGGGCCGTATTCGTCGGCGATCTGTGCGACCGCGGTCCCGACAGCCCGGCCGTGCTCGACCTGGTGATGGGCTGGGTGCAGGCTGGCCGGGCGCAGTGCGTGCTGGGCAACCACGAGCTGAACGTGCTGCTCGGCGAGCCCAAGCACGGCAATGGCTGGTTCTTCGACCGCAACCACGAGCTCGCGAACGGCGAGTTCCTGCACTCGAAGGCGGCGACGCCCGACCGACGCGCCGCCTGGGCGGCTTTTCTCGAGGGGATGCCGCTGGCGCTGGTGCGGGACGACCTGCGCGTCGTGCACGCCTGCTGGGACGAGGCGGCGATCGTCCGGCTGGGACCCATGCTCGCGGCCGGGCGGTCTTACCGCGACGTGCACGCCAGGCTCGATGCCGGCGCGCGGGAGCTGCTGCGCGGCAGCGGCATCAGCTCGCGGGCGGCACGCGAGGTGCAGGCGTGCCGCCATGCCTTTAAGGATCGCAGCGCGGTCCTGCCGATGCTGCCGGCTTGTGCCGAGGAGGCGACGCTGCTGCAGAACGCCAACCCGGTCAAAGTGGTCACCTCGGGCCTCGAAGGCCCGTCCGAGCGGCCGATCTGGGCCGGCGGCCGCTGGCGCATGACGAACCGCGCGCGCTGGTGGAACGAGTATCGCGACGGGCCGGCCGTGGTGATGGGGCATTACTGGCGCCGCGACCAGCGCGCCCGGCCCGCAGACGTGACCGGCGACTGGGACTACCCGCTGGGCGATTACGGTCCGTACGAGTGGATGGGCCCGTGCCGCAACGTGTTCTGCGTGGACTATTCCGTCGGCGGCCGCTATGCGGAGCGCGCCCGCGGCGGTACGCCGCCCTACCAGACCCGCCTGGCGGCACTGCGCTGGCCCGACCGCGAGCTGATGTTCGACGATGGCGAGTTGCGCAAGGTGTAACGTAGCGAGCCATGGCCACCCCTCCCGCGCGCAAGAGCAGTGCCGTTCCCGCCACCCGCATGGGGAGGATGCTGCGCTTCGGCATGCTGAGCGGCGAGATCGCGCTGTCCACCGCGCTCGGTGCGGCACGCCAGCTGTCGAAGGGCCAGCGTCCGGACCTGGCCGCGGCGGTGCTGACGCCGGGCAATGCCGACCTGCTCGCGCGCCGGCTCGCCGCGCTGCGCGGCCCGGCGATGAAGGTGGGACAGATGCTGTCGCTGCACGCCGACGAGCTGATTCCCGACGAATTCCGCAACGCGCTCGCGATGCTGCGGTCGCAGGGTTACTCGATGCCGGACACGCAGCTGCGGCGCGTACTCGGTCGCGAGTACGGCAAGGGCTGGCAGCAGCGCTTCGCGCATTTCGACTTCGAGCCCGTGGCCGCCGCCTCGATCGGGCAGCTGCACCGCGCCCGCAAGCACGGCGGCCGCGAACTGGCACTCAAGATCCAGTACCCCGGCGTGGCGCGCAGCGTGGACAGCGACGTCGAGAACCTCGCGACCCTGTTGCGCCGCCTCGACTTCCTGCCGATGAAGCTCGACGTGACGGCGCTCGCGGCCGAGGCGAAGCGCCAGCTGAAGCGCGAGACCGACTACGAGTCGGAGGCGCGTAACCTCGAGCGCTACCGGAAATTCGTCGCCGAGATGCCGGACGTGGTCGTGCCGCGCGTGGATCGCAGCCTCACCACGCGCCACATCCTGGCAATGGACTGGATCGAGGGTGAGCCGCTCGAGGGGCTGGCGAGCGAAGCCGTGCCGCAGCCGCGCCGCAACGCCATGGCTCGCACGCTGCACGACCTGATGTTCCGCGAGCTGTTCGAGTTCCGGTTCGTGCAGACCGACCCGAACATGGCCAACTACCTCTACCTGCCGGCCACGCAGCAGCTGGCGCTGCTCGACCTCGGCTCGGTGGGCGAATACCCGGCCGAATTCGTCGACGGCTACCGGCGGATCTGCCGCGGCGTGCTGGCGGACGACGAGGCTGCGATCCGCGAGGCCGCGTTCGACCTCGGATACGCGCACCCGGACGACCCGGAGCCGATGGCGCGCAACGCGATCGAGATCCTGCGCCTGGTGTGCGAGCCGTTCGCCCATCGGGGGATCTACGATTTCGCGGCGTCACGCCTGATCGCGCGTGCCCGCGACCGCGGCGTCGAGGCCGCTTTCGGGCACGGGCTGCGCTCGCCGCCGCCCGCGACCATGTTCCTGCACCGCAAGCTGATCGGCACTTTCCTGATCTGCGCGCGCCTGCACGCGCGCATCAACGTGCACGCGCTGATCGAGCGGCACGTCTAGCGGCGCCCAGCAGGGCCACCACGGCCAGCCCGATCACGGCGCCCAGCGTCGCGAGCGCCATGTCCTTCTGCGCATCCCACTCGTCGCCCTGGGTGCCGAGGTAGGCCGTGCCGAGTTCGCCGCCGAACACCAGCGCGGCGCCCCACTCGATCATCTCGTAGATCACCGAGTGCGACATGATGAACAGCACGGGCATCAGCCAGCGCCACAGGCCCTGCGGCGACATGCGTGCCCCGATCAGCTCGACGGCCGCCGGCATCAGCAACAGGCCATAGGTGAAATGCACGAACCGGTCGTAGTGGTTGCGGCCAGCGCGGCCGTCGCCGTCGCCGCCGGTGAGCGGCGCGAGCCAGTCGCGCCATGGCACTTCGCTGTAGGTGTGGTGCGCGCCGATCTCGTGCAGCACGAGGAACACGAACAGGCAGGTGTAGGCGTAGTTCGAGAAGCGCAGGCGGCGGTAGTTGACGACCAGCAGCGGCACCGCGACGAACACCAGCAGGTTCTCGAGCAGCCAGTCCTGCCGGTACGACGGCGCGACCGCCAGCGCAGCGAAGATCAGGATGAACGCCACGAGCAGCGCCAGCGGGTAGCGATCCGACGTCGTCATGCTGCGAGGCTACACCTCTCTCGTCTAGGATTGGAGGCCCGCCCGGCGGCCAACCCAGTACTCACGCAAGTCTTCGATCCGGAGCGCCTCCGCATGAACCACAAGATCAATCGCCGCGAATTCGTCAAGGCTTCCGCCGCCGCCACGGCGGGCCTTGCCGCCGGCCTCGCGCCAGTCCCGTCACGGGCAGCTACCGATGCACAGCCCGCGGCGCCTGCGGTCCGCGGCTCCCGGGTGCGGCCCGTGGTGGTCTCGTCTGCCAACGGCCACAAGCACACCCATGGCGGCACGAAGACCTGCGTCGAGACCGCCTTCGCGGCGATGACCGCGGGCACCGACGTGCTCGAGGCGCTGATCGCGGGCGTGAACATCGTCGAACTCGATCCGGCCGACGACAGCGTGGGCTATGGCGGGTTGCCCAACGCCGATGGCGTGGTGCAACTCGACTCGTGCTGCATGCACGGGCCGCTGAAGCGGGCGGGGGGCGTGGCGTGCCTCGAGGGCGTGCGCACGCCCTCGAAGGTCGCGCATGCGGTCATGCAGACGACCGATCACCACCTGCTCGTCGGCCGTGACGCCCAGGCGTTTGCGCGCCAGATGGGATTTGCGGTCGAAGCCGACCTGAATTCCGAGAACTCGCGTGCCAAGTGGCTCGAGTGGAAGCGGCGCGTGGACCCCGAGCACTACCTCGACCCGGCGCAGCGCGCGCGGGCCAGTCTCGAGGCGGGACTGTCGATGGTGCGCGACGGCCTGGTGGACGCCGAACACTTCTACGGCACGATCAACTGCAACGGGGTGAACGCCAGGGGCGAGGTGTGCGGCGTCACCACCACGAGCGGACTGGCGTGGAAGATCCCGGGGCGCGTCGGTGATTCACCGATCCTCGGTGCGGGCCTGTACGTGGACAATTCGGCCGGCGCGGCCGGCTCCACGGGCCG
>Ga0079037_100001634_pt1 | contig 11841 bp, 8 predicted proteins | sample Mud3Dept4metaG_FD_71479 | JGI IMG/M metagenome (GOLD analysis project Ga0079037, IMG submission 71479) | Freshwater wetland microbial communities from Ohio, USA, analyzing the effect of biotic and abiotic controls - Mud 3 Core 4 Depth 4 metaG | ecosystem: Environmental > Aquatic > Freshwater >... | reverse complement strand
TGAAGCCCGGCGACGGCTACTTCTGGCGGGACGGGATCTGGTACACCTATCGCGGCGTGGACTATTCGGAGGCCATGGACAAAGGGGCCGAGCGCTTCGGCTGGCAGGAAAAATGGAAGGGATGGCTCAGACCCTCCTACGTCAACGGCACTAAGAGACGGGGCGTGGGCGTGGGAGTCCACGGAAACGCCGACATCGGTGAGGATGCCTCAGAGGCCTATGTGCGGCTCCATCCGGACGGCTCTGCCATGATCTTCTCGTGTGTCACCGAACACGGGACCGGGCAACGGAGCAATTTTCTGAAGATGGTGGCGGAAGTGCTCCAGATGCCCCTGGAGAACGTGTCGCTCTCGCCTGCAGACTCGCTGATCACTCCTTATGAATTCGGACCGGCCGGCTCTCGGGGAACCTATGCCATAGGGAGCGCGGTGATCGCGGCCGCAGAAGACGCAAGGCGCAAGCTTTTTGAGCTCGTGGCTCCGAAGCTCGATGCGGCGCCAGAGGACCTCGACACAGAAGACGGTGTGATCTTCGTGAAGGGAAATCCTCAGAGAAAACTGACCTGGAAGGCCATGGGCATTGACCGCACTTGCACCGGGTACGGACGGTTCGATCCGGACTACACCCTGTCCAACTGCATGATGTCTTTTGTCGAAGTGGAGGTCGACACGGAGACCGGCAAAGTGACGCTGGTGCGCGTGGTAAATGCAACGAATGCAGGCCAGGTCATAGATCCCCAGGGGCTCGAGGGCCAGCTCAATGGGTGCCTGGGGTCTGCGGGCATTGACAGTGCTCTTTTCGAAGAGACGGTGATCGACTCCTCCACAGGGCACACGCTCAACGCCAACATGATCGATTACAAGTGGCGGACCTTTTCCGAGCTGCCGGAGATCGACAATGTGGTCCTGGAAACGCCTTTTGCCAGCCACCGCTTCCACGCCGTGGGTATAGGAGAGGTGGCCACGTCCCCAGGACCTTCAGCTATCCTCATGGCCGCTTCCAATGCCGTGGGCGTATGGCTTCACGAGTATCCTGTGACGCCCGAGAGGGTGCTCAAGGTGCTGGGCAAAACCGCGCTGCGGGCCCAAAAAGGAGGTGCGCGATGAGGCCCTTCGAGCATGTGAATGCCAAAACGGTCAAGGATGCCTGTGCGCTGCTGGCAAAATATGATGGAAAAGCCGTTCTGAACGCAGGCGGAACGGACCTTCTCTCCACTCTCAAAGGGGAGAACCTTTTCGAATATCCCGAAGCCCTTATCAACATCAAGACGATTGCCGGTCTAGACCGGATCGCAGAAAGCAAGGGCACACTTCGGATAGGCGCGCTCGCAAAGCTAAGGGCCCTTGGGGATTCTCCTCTTTTGAATGAGCGATACCCTGCGCTCGCAGAAGCAGCCCGCGCCGTGGCCACGCCCCAGATCCGGAATGCGGCCACCATCGGAGGAAATCTCTGCCAGGATGTGCGCTGCTGGTATTACCGGTATCCGCGCCACATAGGAGGGCCGATCCTTTGTGCCCGAAAGGGCAAGGGGCCTTGTCTTGCCGTGAAGGGCGACAACCGGTATCACGCTGTGATGGGTGCAAAGAAATGCTTTGCCGTGTGCCCATCCGATACGGCCGTGGCGCTGGCTGCCCTGAATGGGCAACTCAAAATTGCAGGCCCGGAGGGCGAAAGAGGGATAGCGGTGACGGAGTTCTACACCCCCCTGGGCAACAGCCTGAAGCGAGGCGAAATGGTGACAGGGGTCGAGTGGCCTTCGGTTGAGAAGGGGTCTATGCAGGCATTTCTCAAGTTTACCCTTAGGAAGCCTGTTGACTTTGCGATTGTGAGCGTGGCATGCGTGACTGCCTTCAAGGGCAACGTGTGCACGGATGCGCGAATTGCCCTGGGGGCCGTGGCGGCAGGACCCGTGAGAGCCAAGCAGGCCGAAGAGATCCTCATGGGCAGGCCGGTCGATGAGAAGGCGGCTGTCGATGCGGCAGAGGCTGCTCTTGCGGGTGCAAAGCCCCTCAGCATGAACGCCTACAAAATCGAGATCGCCAAGACCCTTGTCAAAAGAGCCATCCTGCAGAGCCGGTGACCTTGAAAAAAGCCCGGGGTTTGACCGCAACAGGAAAAGAGAGCCAATGGAAGCGGTGAGCGGACATCGTCTGAGTAGAGTGGACCAGTGACAAAGCAAAAATGACTGAGGTATTGAAATGCTTACCCGTGCCGCCGGGGCGAGATCTGTCCGGGTCCTGCAACGGAATTGGGGATTCGATATCGATCCATCATTGAGGTTGTGCGGAATTCGCCACGCCGGAGCCTGTTCCGGAGAACTTGCCTGAGCTCGGATGATCGATTTTTCCTGCGGCAGCACCTTTCATCATTATGGATGTTCCGTTCAAGGTTCCCGGTCCTCTGTAAATGCCTTCTCCTGTCACATTCGCGCCCCAGAAGCCGCCTGGACCGTCCCATTTCTGGATCTGAAAGTCGGCACCAATACCATGGCTCCCACTCATCGGCACGGCCGGACCGTCGATAGAAGGCGTACCAAGATAATCTCCTCCCACGTCCTTGGTGGCCCAGATGCGGGGTGTGGCTCCTGTGGAATAGGCGAAAAAGGTGACGTCATTCATGACCACGTGTTGAAGGTTGTTCACGGCCCCTCCCTGCTGGGTAAGGGAGGTCTTTCCGATTTCGATGCAGGGGATATTGAGGGCAGTGAGCTTTTCTCTTCCCTGAGCGGTTGATGCAAGATCCATGAAGGTACCCGTATCCATCCGGGCCCAGGACACTGCGGCCTGCCAAGTCCGGGCGTTTGGATCAAAGGTTCCCTTGAGCTCCCCCCCGGAGACGCCGCTAACACCCGAGGTCCAGTCCACCCAGACTTCATACGCCTTTGCTGCGATAAGGCCCTCGGACCACTTTCCAGGAGCTTCTGAGTCGCTCACGATCGTCGCTCGGTATTGGGCGTTGCCGTCCGTGTAATCGAACGAGGTGGTCCAGTAATCTAGATCCGATTGCCCTGCCGGGTCGAAGGTTCCGCCATAGAGGTCCGACATGACCGTGAGGTACCAGGACTGAGCTGATGAATAAACCCATGCGGCTTCACGGTCATAGGAGAGCCAGTGTATGTCTCCAAAATAAGTGGGCTCTTTCTCTGAGAAATCCATGAAATACCCTTGCATATCAATAGGTCCGCTGATTGGGGGGGAAATGAAAAAGCCTGGGGCATCGTCATTGGTGCGCTCCTTTACTGTAATGGGATAAAGGCTTCCGCCGCCTGTCCACGCTTTAAGGTCGAAACGCAGTTCTCCGTTCAAGCTTCCCTTTACAAAGCCCGCATTCCAGGAGTTGTCTAAATAAACACCCAGCATATTGGCGTAGAAGGCATTACCATTTCCAGGGCTGTAGCCCGCAGCGTAAGAGTAAAAGAAGCCACTTTGCGAAGGAGTCTCCTCGATATCGCTCCGGATGGTGGCCGAAAACACAGGAATTTCGGGTCTGGTTGTCCAAGAATATCCGCCTGTGCCAAGGAACTGGGCAGGGCTTGCGGCGCTTGCTGACCATAGGTCCGTAAGACCTTCTATAACACCATCAGCCGAAGCCACCTCTCCGAGGGTGCGAAAGTTTTCAAGCCGGCCCGTAAAGAATGGAATAACTGGGGGAATAACTGGGGGAGCGGTCCCATCGTCGTCACTGTGGGCCAGGCTTAAAGGTGGGATATCAACGACAACGGTATTGTTCGCTTGAGAAATTTGCGGGGAGATAAAGGCCGGAAGACCATCATCCGACGGCCCAATCTTTGTTGCCTCCAAGAAAGGGACGATATCCGAAGTCCCGGGAAGTTCTCCTTCTGCTTTCTTCTCCTGCTTTTCGGAAGGAGCCGTATCACCGATATGTTGTTTGATTTCCACCTCTGTTGCTGGCTTGATCACCGGCGCCTTGTCGGGCCCGGCGACCAGCATAGCCTGGCCGGCACCAATTGTTTTGACCTCTTCCGGTTTGTTGACATTGTACCCGTAGCCGGTTCCTTCCTGGAATATGGCCCCACTGATCCCCTTCAGGTAATAAGTGAAGAAGTTCGTCCCTCTGACGCCTACAACCGCCGTGGGGGTATGAACCTCAAAGCGGCTCTGCCTGCCCATGCGGAAGATTTTGGAACTGGCCGCTTTGATAAGGCTTTGGATTTTGCCCCGTGTAAGGCTCAAAACCCCGCTGAGGCCGTCCTGGCTGACCACGTACTCCTTGACTTCCATAGCGGTCTTCTCTGCAAGACGCAAAATACTTCCGTCCTCAAAGGTCACTTCAGCCTTGGACTGGCTCTTGGTGCGCAGGGTTTCCCCCAATCGGCATTCATCTCCCAGCTTCACGGCCCTAGCGGCCTGTCCCGGGCTCAGCACCTCCACCTGTCCCTCGACATGCGTGAATTTTCCCACCCGCACCGCTAGAGCGCTAAGAGGGAAAACGGCCACTAAGCCCCACACTCCGATCATGAAAAGAGCACAATGCTTCATGGCTAGCCTCCGTGCTTTTCAAAATTGTCCACAAAAATGGGAAGGCCACCCCGCCCACTTTATCGCATTCTCATGGCCGAGTTCTGCTAGAATCGGTACTCTATGCCTAAAGTGTAAAGATCCCGGTTGTACTCATAAAGGGGGATGTTCGAGTCCGCCTGAATGCGATTGTATTGCAGGAGAAGATTCGTGTTCCTGTAAAACTCCCAGATTAGCCCGATTGAGCCGGTGTAAACACGATCCTTTCTTTTCACTCCGAAAATAGTGTGAGTATTTCTGAAATCCTGGTGGAAATACTCCCCATAAAGCTGGAGCGTCACCTTTTCGAGGATAGGATAGGAGACGCTTAGGGCAAGCCGATTCCCGTTGTAATCCCAGTTTGCTCCTTCCGTATCCTCTTTGACAAACTCATAGCGAAAATTGAGGAAAGCGTTGTCCCTGAAAAACCAGTAGAAGCTGAGATTGGGATTCAGACCGTTCGAATCCCTGTTTTCAGCATCCAGCAGCGGAGCCTCAAAATAATTCTTGTTCAAATAGCCGAAGAAGAAGTCGAGAATCTTATCCTCCCCCAGCGGCGTACGCAGGAGCGGGCCGACATTCAAGTACCCAAGATACCCTTCATAATCGGGATTTCGAAGAAGCACATGGGTGTAAGTTGCGGCCAAGTTGAGGGAGAACCCGCCGAAGTCATACCCGGGAGTGACAGAAAGGGTGTTTCCTATAGAGTCGTGGGTGTGGGTAAATTTGTTGTGGATGTTGGAGAGAAAGGCGTACTGGGCGCTGAACATCCAGGGACCCTCCAACCGAGGGACATATTCGGCTCTGAAACTCGAGACCAGGGTATAGACATCTTCCCCAGTCACGGACGGTGTCAATGAAGCGTCAATCGGTTTCAAAACCAGATTGGTGTCATATTGACCGAAAACACCTAAAGTGAACCGAAACGGTCTTTCGAGAAACTCCCTGGTCTCCAGAATGTCCTGATATTGCCGGGCAAAGGTTCCTAAATCTGTCAGCGGATCTTTGACGTAGACCGTCTCAAAACGTTCCTTCGCCAAGCCGAGTTTCTTCTGCTTAAGATAGATGATCCCGATTTGGAAATCCACGGCCTGGCCAAGAGACGGATCAAGAGATCTTGCTTTTTCAAAGGCCTCAACCGCCTGATCATCCTTCTCCTGTTTCTGCCGATAGAGTCCCCTTAGGAAAGCTGTCTTGGCCGGGTAAATCTCCTGCTGTTCGGCGACGGCGAGCCATTTCCCTGCTTCATCAAGGCGGTCGAGCTGTATCAAGACATCGATGAGGTCTATTAGGGCTTCCTTGATCTTCGGGGTGAGGGTGACGGCTTCCTCCAGGTGAACCGCCGCTTTGGGGTAGTCCATCATTTGCTTGTAAGTGAGGCCCAGGAAAAAAGCCGCAATCGAGGATTTCGGATCCTCATTTCTCGCCTGACTCAACATCTCGGCGGCTTCTTCGTAATTCTCCTGTTTGTAAAGATCGATGCCTTTGAGGAGATGGGGACTATCACACGATCCTCGCACGGGAAGGAAAAGGAAAGCAAACGGCATCAACCCAATTACGAAAAGAAATACCAGTCTTTTCATCTTCACACCCCTATAATTGACCCGGAATTTTGGACCACGAGCTAAGGTGGATTTGCGGTAAAATCTACTAAGCACGTGGAGGGTCAAAAATGATGACAAAGAGCCGGAAGCGTTACGGTGCAGTTCAAATTCCAATTCTGCCTCTGCCCTGAGGCTTTGAGTTGATCGAGTCTGCCCAGGGGAGCGACCACCCTCTGACGAACCTAAGAGCCATCACGGCAGGACTCTACAATCTGGAGATACTCGTGAGGGTGATCTTTTGGGACCATTTTTCTTACCCCTAAAGAACATGGCCGCATAATAAAGGATCGAAATCAACCGTGTCAATAGAGTGACTGAATTTTATTGACCCTATATCATTTACATTTCGGTAGGCGAGACGAGAAGGTAAGACTTCCAAATCAGGCACCCAATTCCTTCATCTTGCTTTCTTTGGGGGGCGTTCACCACAGGTCTTCGTTTAGCTATTTCATTAATGGATGTCTTGGCCCACGGGAAGAGGTCCGCCAGGTCTTCGGGCTCCACATAAGACCCATTGTCGAAAGGAAGGACCATGAAATCTGAATCCTCTATGCAGGTCTCGGTGCACAGGAACGACATCCAGCGGCATCGCTCAGGGGTGGCCGTGCGTGCGTTTCGTGAGCGCGGTCTCCAGCAAGCCTAACACGGCATCGCGAACCAAGGCGGTCTCGTTTTTGTAGAACTCGCTGCCCCAACTGAGGGCGCGTTCATCACCGAGTTTGGCCAGGGCTTCAAGGAGGTGCGGTCGCGCGCGATCCGAGGCGTCCCGGTAAGCCGCGGCGAGCGGAGAGATGCTCGGTTTGCCGAAAGCGACGAGTGCGTCTACCGCCGCGTAGCGGACAGTGTAGACTTCATCGTCGAGTTTGCGAATCAGGCACGCAGTCGCGCGGCGATCGCCAATGCGGCCGAGCGCCTGTGTGGCTCGCAAGCGGACAAGTTCTTGGTCAGCATCAAGAGCTTCCATGGCTGGGCTGAAGGCTTCAGCAGCACGCATGTGGCCGAGCGTGTAAAAGGCGGTCGCCCGCGTCCTATCGCGTTTCAACAGCGGTAAAACGGCTGGGATGGCTGGGCGCGCAATTTCGTCGAAGCGAGCGAGGAAGAAGCAGCAGAGGCCAGCTACTTGTTCGTCTTGGGTTTGGCGGAGCCCGGCGATCAGGAGCGGGATGGAGTCGGTGTTGAGGTGATCGACCAGCTCTCCGAATTTCAGTTGGTAGATGAGATTCGGGCTGCTGATTCGGTTAACGAGGTATGGGAGAACTTCGGCGGCGCGCTGTTTGACTTCTTCCCAAGCCTTGCTGGCGTCGGGTTGATCGCTGATCGCACGACGGAAGAGATGTTCAATCGGGTGCTGCGGATCGACGGGGCCGACCGCGTAGAGGCGACCGGGTGGTGTAACGCCCCCCGTCCTCAGCGGAAACTCAGGGGGAACGACTTGGCTAAAGGCATCCGACGCTGCACTCTCGGTATCCAGGCCTGCGCCGTACATCGGCTTCAACCAGATGCCGTTGTTGCTGTGTCCTTGTGGGTAGTTGTCCTTGCCAGCGAGGTCGAGCATCAACGCAATTGAACCGTATTCTCGTTTCTCGCCGCTGTGGCCCCTTGCGAGGCATCGGTCCGGTTCGGTGGCGGTATAACTGTCATCGCCGGCGTGATCGAGCAAGAGAGCGAAAGAATTGTTGATCGCTGCGCCCTGAGCTTCCATATTGCCGGTGTATTTGTCGTTGCCAGCCCGTTCAATCAACATGCCAACTGAGTAATCGTGCGCACTGCCCTGACAAATAGCATGCGCGCTGTAGGCGTCGTCGCCAATCCAATCGATGAGCGCACCGGTGCTTAGATGTATTCCGGCACCTTGGCAGTATTGATAGGCGTTGTAGATGTCATTACCGTCCGCGTCCAGAAGCAGACCAACGGAGTACCAGTAGCTTGCGCCCTGACCGTACACGTCCGCCTTGTAATGATCGTCACCTTTCAGGTCACATAAAATGCCGATCCCGCCACCGGCATACGGACGCATGCCGAAGCCGAAACCCTGCGATAGTGAGAAGTAGCGGCCGGGCAGCCAGTCGCACGGATATTTACCGCCGGCGAGGTAGCACTCGTCACCGCTTTCATCAAGCAATAATCCGACACCTTGCACGCCCCCGAAGCCCTGTGCCATGTGCGCGGCTTCGTATGTTGTATCGCCGTAGCCTTGCCAAAGGATGCCGGTGCCGAACATGCCAGCACCTTGGGCGAATGTGTCAGCAACGAATTTGTCAAGGCCGCCGTAGTCCTTGAGAATACCGCAACCGAAGAAGCCTACGCCCTGCGACAAGTGTTTTGCTTCATAGATGTCATCGCCGCCGCAATCCACGAGGATACCGATGCCAAACACGCCCGAGCCTTGGGCAAAACTTGCCCGTGAGATGTATTGGTCATCGCCACCCAAATCGATCACGATGGAGACCTGACGCCCAGCAAATCCATTGGCACCGCCAGCACAATTCATATACGTGTCGTCGCCGCCGAGATCAATGATCATGAACGCCTCATTCTTATAGACGTTCTGGCCGGTGCCGCCGACGATGATCTTGCCCAGTTCGGTGTCCGTCTCAAGTTGGAAATCATCAACAGATTTGTTCGTTCGGAGCCTGACGATCGCCTCGTCCACGGCACCGGCAAGGTTCAAAGAAACTTCCAGCAGCATGCGTGGGTCAAACTGATCCGACGCACACAGTATAGCGTCCGGCAATTCGGTATCCTGAAGGCTGAGGGCTGCGGCCAGTTCCAGGAAACGTTTCAGGGGCTCCGTGTCGATGCCGAATTGGCGCCAACTGTCCATCTCAGCTATGTCCTTTTCGAGGTGTAAGCCCCCCTGTGCGAAACTGGCTAGGGCGGCGGCACCGTTGGTCGGCAGGGACTGCCTCAGCAACGAAGTCCCTAAAGATGCCGCGGCAGCGATCTCCTGGACCGCTTGCGCCACTTGTGCCGGTAGTTTCGCGAGAAACGCCAGGTCAACAGCGACCGCGGGATGATTGAACTCGAGTGTGGGAGGAGCGATTTCAAGTTGTCGAAACGCAAAGCCGGTAAGTTTGCGAAGGCTGGTTGCTTGAGCGCAGTTGGTGAACACGGAATGCGCGTAACCGGAAAGACGGAGCGGCTCTTGGAGAAACAGCTTCGACTTGCCGAGGATTAGTTCGGACTTAATATTGGTTTTTTGAAAGCCAAGGTCGCGCGCCGTCATCTTGATCGCGCGAAGTCCAAGTTCGATTGCGTGTTCGCCGGCTGCGTCTCGTACCGCAGGAGCTTCAGCACGGTGGCACGGAGAACACAGAGCGAGAAAAATACCCCAGAATAGCCACTTCACGAGTGGTGATTTTCCTTGCACAGGCGTGCGAGCGTTCACAACGCAAGCCCAACAAGCTCAAGGTGATAAATTATGTGGTTACAGAACTTGCTTAGGATGGACACGAGTATAAAGGAATCAGCCTTCTGTGTCAAGAGCAAAGCAGATGAGCAAAAGGCTACAGAAAAATTAGGACTATACTTCAAAACCTCTTGGGCGTGAAAGATCTGTTTCTTATAGGGGGTTAGGGACTTGGAACCGATTTGCCCTGCGAATTTTCTGGACATCGGGGTCAAATATCTTATATACTAAAATGTTAGGTCGAAAATTACCTTGGAGGAAATCAAAAACCATGGTTCTGAATTCAATATCCGGCCTGTTCTCTCAGGATATGGCCATTGACCTCGGCACCGCCAATACCCTCGTCTACATGAAAGGAAAAGGCGTTATTCTCAATGAGCCTTCGGTGGTTGCAGTAAAAAAGAATGGTAGAGGGGCGGGCAAGGTGCTTGCCGTTGGGCGTGAAGCGAAAATGATGCTGGGCCGAACACCCGGCAATATCGTCGCCACCCGTCCCATGAAGGGTGGGGTGATTGCCGACTTTGAAATAGCCGAGGCAATGCTCCGATATTTCATTAGAAAGGCGCATGCGGGACATAGACTTGCACGACCGCGCATCATTATTGGAGTTCCAAGCGGGATCACAGAGGTCGAGAAGAAAGCGGTGAAGGAGTCAGCCGAGTCTGCTGGTGCCAGGGAGGTATATTTTATTGAGGAGCCCATGGCTGCCGCCATAGGGGCTGGCCTTCCAGTGACAGAGCCCAAAGCCAACATGATCGTCGATATAGGCGGTGGTACAACGGAAGTTGCAGTGATCTCACTTGGGGGGATTGTTTACAGTATTTCAGTGAGAGTGGCCGGGGACAAAATGGACGATGCGATCGTAGAACATATCAAGAGAAAGCATCGTGTTCTCATCGGCAGCAGCACGGCGGAGACCATTAAAATGACGATTGGCAATGCGTTTCCCGGAGATGCCCTAGAGGACGTTGAGGTTAAGGGGAGAGATCTGGCGACGGGTATCCCGAAGCTTCTCACTATGTGCTCCGATGAGGCGAGGGAGGCGATCTCCGAACAGGTCAAGGCTATTTCGGGAGCCGTGCACACCGCATTGGAACAGATGCCTCCGGAGTTGTCTGCAGACCTTATTGATTTAGGGATTATGCTGGCAGGAGGTGGAGCGCTGCTGAAGAATCTGGACTTGCTGCTCAAAACGGAGACCAAGCTCCCGGTTAAGATTGCGGATGATCCTCTCTCAGCGGTGGCGGTGGGGGCAGGGATGGCTCTGAGCAACCTGGAGATCTTGAGAAACCTAGAAAGATAGCTGATCTGATTCAATTCACAAAGAACATGAGCGCCACTTCGGCTACGCTTTTGCTTTTACCGGTCCCTATTTTGTAATCCTCGCTGAGCTGATCGAATGAACCGCCTTAGCCTTGGAATCCATCCATGAAACTGCACCCAAGAACACCGTGGATCATTTCAGTGGCTGCGGTTGTGTTCGGGTCATTCGGCCTTTTCCTGGTTCTGAAGATTCCTCACCGCACATGGTTCGACTGGTACGTATATGTTGGAGGCCTGATCCTAATCGGTGTTCTGTTTGGCTTCTGTATTGGGTTTCTGGCACGATACCTATGGCTTCCTTTGATGTTCAAGCGACGGACAATGGGTAAACTCAAAACTGAAGAGACCACAATCATTGCCACAGGAGTCCAACTGAGTGGAACGATTGAAGGAACTTCAGACGTTATTCTGCATGGAGCTCTTGAAGGAGATATCCAGCTTTCAGGGACGTTGGTCCTGGGCAAGAGCGGGAAGGTGCGTGGAGAAATAGATGCGACGAATGTGGTCGTAGAAGGCGATGTGGAAGGGATCATCAGAGCCACAGGAAAAGTTGAAATACGTGACGGTGGAAAATGCAAAGGGGATATATTCACACCGACGATTGCGATTTCTGAGCATGCCTATTTCGAGGGAAATATGAAGATGGAACTGGAAGGCAGAGAGCCAAGAGTTCTTAATCTTATTGAAAAACGAAAACCTCACTCCGAGGACGAGGGTGTCCTGCCACAATAGGAGTTTCAATAAGAGAGGGTCAGGTCCTAGAAACACTGTATATGTACCGCTTCAGCCTTTCTTTGTCGTCTTTATTCATGTGGGTGAACTTCACACCTGCACAGTGACGGTATTCACCCGTAGCCGGCACCAGGCGGACCACACGGCCCCTTAGCCTGACCATGTCGTCTTTCAGCCCGACAGTGATCAGAACCTCTTCTCCTTCTTTCAAAGCGCGATGGCTTTCGAGAAAAAGACCTCCTTCGCTCACATTGTG
>Ga0079037_100001633_pt1 | contig 11843 bp, 10 predicted proteins | sample Mud3Dept4metaG_FD_71479 | JGI IMG/M metagenome (GOLD analysis project Ga0079037, IMG submission 71479) | Freshwater wetland microbial communities from Ohio, USA, analyzing the effect of biotic and abiotic controls - Mud 3 Core 4 Depth 4 metaG | ecosystem: Environmental > Aquatic > Freshwater >... | reverse complement strand
CGGGTCCCCACGCACTCGAGGAGCGACGAGTGGAACCATCCCCGGTGCTGGTCGCTTCCCTCAAGGTACATGTCGCAGGGAGAACGAAGGTAATCTCTCGTCTCCAGGACGGCGGCGTGGCTCACGCCGGAGTCGAACCACACATCGAGGATGTTTGTCTCCTTCCTGAACTCCTTCCCCTTGCAGGCGGCACAGGAGAATGTGCCGGGCAGGAGATCCTTCGGTTCCCGGTCGAACCACACGTCGGCGCCGTATTGCCGGACCAGCCTGACCACGTTATCCAGGATTTCTTTTGTGGCCAGAACTTCGTTGCAGTCCTTGCAGTAGAAGACGGTAATCGGAACCCCCCACAGGCGCTGGCGGGAGATGCACCAGTCGGGCCGGTTTTCAACCATGCCGTAAATCCGGTCCCGGCCCCAGGCGGGAATCCACTGGACCTGGTCGATGGCTCGCAGTGACCTCTCTCTCAGCTTGTTTTTCTCCATGGAGATAAACCACTGCTCCGTGGATCGGAAGATGATGGGTCTCTTGCACCGCCAGCAGTGCGGGTATGAGTGCTCCACGTCCCCGACCTGGAGCAGAGCCCCCACCTCTTTGAGTTTCGCGTTGACGGCGTCGTTGGCGTCGAAGACAAACTGGCCCGCGAAGAACTCCACGTCCTTTGTGAACTTGCCGTCCTCGTCCACCGGCGCGTAATTGTCGAGGCCGTATTCCATTCCGATCTCGTAGTCTTCCTGCCCGTGACCCGGTGCGATGTGTACAAGACCCGTACCTGCATCCAGCGTGACAAAGGGGGCCAGGATCAGGACGCTTTCACGGTTGATGAAGGGGTGCCTCGTCTTGAGTCCCTCGACGACGGCACCGGGGAACTCGTCGATGATCCGGTAATCCTTGTATCCGAAGGCGCCCATGCAGTAGTCCACGAGGTCCTTCGCGAGGATCAGGACCTCATCCTTGACTTTGACGGCGGCGTAAATGAATTCCTTGTGAAAGGCGATCGCCAGATTGGCCGGGATCGTCCAGGGCGTGGTGGTCCAGATGATCACGCTCACCTTCTCTCCCTTGAGCTTCGGCCGGACTTTCGAAATGTCGGAGACCATGGGAAACTTGACGTAGATGGCCGGGGTGGTGTGGTCTCCGTATTCGACTTCGGCCTCGGCCAGTGCGGTCTTGCAGGTCGCGCACCAGTAGACCGGTTTCTTCCCCTTGTAGACGTCGCCCCCGAGCATGAGTTTTGCGAACTCGGCAACCGTCAGGGACTCGTACTCGTAGGCCATGGTGAGATAGGGATTTTCCCACTCCCCGAAGACCCCGAGCCTCTTGAACTGGTTTCTCTGGATGTCCACGTACCGCTCGGCGTACTTCCGGCAGTACCTTCTCTTTTCACTGTGGGAGAGCTGTGCCGTCTTTTCCCCCAGTTCCTTGTCCACCTGGTGCTCGATGGGCAGCCCGTGGCAGTCCCAGCCGGGAACAAAGATGCTGTCGAAACCGTTCATGTTTTTCGACTTGATCACAAGGTCCTTGATGATCTTGTTGAGGGCCGTGCCGAGGTGGATGTCCCCATTGGCGTAAGGGGGGCCGTCATGAAGGATGTAGGTGGGCCGACCCCTGGAAACGTCCCGGATCCTTTTATAAATATTGACCGTTTCCCAGTGTTTGAGCAGCTCAGGCTCCTTTTTGGAGAGGTTGGCCTTCATGGGGAAATCGGTCTTCGGCAGGTTGAGGGTATCCTTGTAATTCATGTCAAAAGTCCTCCGGACCTGAAATAGGCATCAGGCCTGCGTGGCGCCTGAATTCTGTAGCAATTATCACAATAAAGGACCTCTTTCAAGAGCGTTTCGGACGTGCGCATGAAATAAAAAAGCCCCCGGGGAATAATCCGGGGGCTTTTCGCTTCCGTGCGTGTAAGAAACGCGCGTCTTACATATCCATTCCGCCGTATCCGCCCGGTGGCATCGAGGGCATTGCCGGCCCTTCCTTCTTTGGTTTCTCCGCGATCATGCACTGCGTGGTCAGCATGAGCGAGGCGACACTCGCTGCGTTCTGGAGGGCGAACCTCGTCACTTTCGTGGGGTCGATGACACCCGCTTTGACCAGATCCTCGTACTCATCCGTCGCCGCGTTGAACCCGAAGGAGCCTTTCTTATCTTTGACTTTCTCGACGACGATGGAGCCTTCCTGACCCGCATTCTGGGCGATCATCTTGAGCGGCTCTTCCAGGGCCTTCTTCACGATGGCCACACCCACTTGCTGGTCGCCTTCCAGCGAGAGCTTGTCGAGAGCGACTAGGGCGCGGATGTAGGCGACGCCGCCGCCGGGAACGACACCCTCTTCAACGGCCGCCCGGGTGGCGTTCAGGGCGTCCTCCACCCTGGCCTTTTTCTCCTTCATCTCCGTTTCCGTCGCCGCACCGACCTTGATCAGGGCGACGCCGCCGACGAGCTTCGCTAGCCTTTCCTGGAGCTTTTCCCGGTCATAGTCGGAGGTAGTCTCTTCAATCTGGGCGCGGATCTGTTTCACCCGGCCTTCGAGTTCCTCCCTGGAGCCGGCGCCGTCGATGATGGTCGTGTTGTCCTTGTCGATGGTGACCTTCTTCGCACGGCCGAGATCCTCGATTCTCGTGTTCTCGAGCTTGGCGCCCGTCTCTTCCGCGATGAGCTTTCCGCCGGTGAGGACCGCGATGTCCTCCAGCATGGCCTTGCGCCTGTCACCGAAGCCGGGGGCTTTCACGGCGACCACCTGGAGTGTACCCCTGATCTTGTTGACCACGAGCGTTGCCAAGGCTTCGCCCTCCACGTCCTCGGTGATGATGACGAGGGGCTTACCCATCTTGGCGATCTGTTCGAGAACCGGCAGCAGGTCCTTCATGCCGCTGATCTTCTTGTCGTGAATGAGGAAGAAGGGATCCTCGTAGGTGGTCTCCATCTTCTCGGGGTTGGTGACGAAATAGGGGGAGATGTATCCCCGATCGAACTGCATGCCTTCCACGATCTCGAGTTCCGTCTCCAGGCCCTTGGCCTCCTCGACGGTGATGACGCCTTCCTTGCCGACCTTGCCCATGGCCTCGGCGATGATGTTGCCGATGGACTCGTCGTTGTTGCTGGAGATGGTGCCGACCTGGGCGATCTCCTTCTGGTCCTTCGTGGGCTTGGAGAGCTTCTTGAGTTCCTGGACCACGATCTCCACGGCCTTGTCGATCCCCCTCTTCAGGTCCATGGGGTTCATGCCGGCCGCCACGTTCTTGGCGCCTTCGCGATAAAGGGCCTGGGCCAGGATGGTTGCCGTGGTGGTCCCGTCGCCGGCCACGTCGCTGGTCCGGCTCGCCACTTCGCGGACCATCTGGGCGCCCATGTTTTCAAACTTGTCTTCCAGCTCGATCTCTTTCGCCACGGTGACACCGTCTTTCGTCACGGTGGGTGCACCGAAGGTCTTGTCGATAATAACATTGCGGCCCTTGGGGCCGAGGGTGACCTTGACGGCATCCGCAAGCGTGTTGACGCCCTTCAGGATGGACGCCCTTGCCTGCTCGTCATACTGTAATACTTTTGCAGCCATTCTCTTTCCTCCTTCTATCGGTATGGGTTATTTCTTCTCAATGATGCCCAAGATGTCTTCTTCTCTCATGATCAGATGCTCGACGCCGTCTATCTTGATTTCCGTGCCGGCATACTTGCTGAACAGGACCTTGTCACCGGCCTTAACATCCAGTGCGACGACCTTGCCGTCTTCGGTTACGCGGCCCTTCCCCACGGAAACGACCAGACCTTCCATGGGCTTTTCCTTGGCCGTGTCGGGAATAATGATCCCCCCCTTGGTCTTTTCCTCCTCCGCGACACGCTTCACCAGAATTTTGTCATGCAATGGCCGAATCTTCATCCTCAAACCTCTCCTTTCTTCTATGATTTACAAAAGTTTTTTTAAATGCAGATGTACTCTCTGATGAGATCGCAAATAAAATAAACACCGATCCCGCCCTGTCAAGAAACCCCTGAAAAAATTTTTTCGGGGAAGCTAAAAAACCCCCTGCCGGTTGAATAGCTAATAAGGATAGAACAAAAAGAAATAAATTTCAATAGTTTGTTTTCGATCGTTACGGCAGGGTCAGGACGGGACGACGGGGAGGATCTCCACAGGTACCTTTGCGAATTCCTTGAATTTCTGGGCATCCTTGAGGGATCCCACGATGTCCCCGTAGTGTATGGGGATGGCCACTTTGGCCTTCATGGTGTTGACAGCCTCGGCGGCCTCACGGGCATCCATGGTATAGGTCCCCCCGACGGGGAGGATGACGATATCGGCCCGGATGTTCTTCATCTCCGGGATGAAGTCCGTGTCACCGGGGTAGTAAATCCGGCTCCCCTCGACGACCACGACATACCCCACCCAGCTATTCCCCTTGGGATGGAAAGCCTTCTTGAGGTTGTAGGAAGGGACGACCTCCACGTCGACCCCGAGGACGGTCAGCCGGTCCCCCGGTTTCACAGCCCTCACATCCCCCGAAAGCTGCGAAAGGCAGTCCGGGGTCGCCAGGATGACGGTCTCCTTCTTCTGGAGCCTCTTCACATCCTCCGGCGAGAGATGATCGTAATGGCTGTGGGTGATCAGGATGAGATCGGCCTTCTCACTGCCCTTGATTTTCCAGGGGTCGATGTAGATGGTTTTTCCCGATTTGATTCGCACCGAGGCATGCCCGAACCAGGAAATCTTCTCAACCATGTACCCTATCTCCTTTTATCAATTCGGCAGCAATAGAATGCGTGATCAGAAAAGCGACAGGACATAATAGGTGGCTGCCGAGATCACTGCCGCGGCGGGAATGGTCAAAACCCATGCCCAGAGAATCGTTCCCGCGACACCCCAGCGCACCGCCGTAAACCGCCTTGTGGATCCCACGCCCATGATGGCGCCCGCAATCGTGTGGGTCGTGCTGACGGGAATGCCGAAAAGAGAGGCCCCGATGAGCGACGAGGCCGCCGCCGTCTCCGCACAGAAGCCGCCTATGGGTTGGAGTTTGGTGATCTTGGTCCCCATGGTCTTTACGATCCGCCACCCTCCCGCGAGGGTCCCCAGGGAGATGGTAATGTAGCAGGCGAAGATGATCCAGATGGGAATGTGGAAAACGGGACCCAGAAGTCCTGCACTGAAGAGGGTGATGGCGATAATCCCCATGGTTTTCTGGGCGTCGTTCATCCCGTGTCCCATGCTGTGAATGGCCGATGAGAAGAGCTGAAGCCTTCTGAAAAGATTGTCGGCTTTTTTCACGGAAACGCCATTGGTGACGTGGAGCACGACAACCATGTACAGGAAACCGAGCGTGAATCCGATGGCCGGGGAGAGAACAATGAAACTTGCAACCTTGATGATCCCTTCCCAAACGAGAACCTTCAGGCCCCCCTTGACGAGACCGGCACCGATCATCCCGCCGATCAGGGCGTGGGAGGAACTGCTGGGAAGGCCAAGCCACCAGGTAATGAGATTCCAGGCGATGGCCCCGGCAAGCGCCGAGAGGATCAGGAGGTTTCCCACGATGTCGGGATCGATGATCCCCGTGCCGATGGTGTGGGCCACCGGTGTGCCGACAATGAAGGCCGCCACGAAGTTGAAGAACGCGGCCCAGTAGACGGCGTACTTCGGAGGCAGGACTCGCGTGGATACGATACAGGAAATGGAGTTGGCCGCGTCGTGAAAGCCGTTGATAAAGTCGAAAACGAGCGCAATAACGACGATGAAGATGACAAGCGCGAGGGCCGAGCTATCCATGCTTCAGGACGATGCCTTCTATGATGTTGGAAACATCCTCGCAAACATCAATGGATTCCTCGATGCGCTCGAATATTTCCTTCCACTTGATGAGCTCGATCGGATCCTTTTCACGCTCGAAAAGCCGCGCCATCGTCATTCGAAGAACGATGTCACCCTCGTTTTCAAGCGTGTTGATCTCGACGCAGTCTTCCAGTATTTCCTGTGATTTTTTCTTGTCCCTCAGGGCATGGACGATCTTCTTGATCTTGCCGATGGCCAGGTTCAGGATCCTGGCCAGTTCCTTGATCTCGTCCGCGGGCTTCTTGATCTTGTAAAGCTGCATCCGCACGGCGGCGGCCTCGATCATGTCCAGAACGCTGTCCATCTTGTTGACGAGATTATAGATGTCTTCCCGGTCGAGGGGTGTCAGGAAGGTCCGGTGCATTTTTTCGTAGGTGCGGTGGGTGATGATGTCCGCTTCGTGCTCTATTTCCTTGAGTTTGGCGATTTTCGCCTCGGACTGCTCGTAATTATTGAGAATGTCCGTGAACATCTTGCCGCCTTCTTCAATCTTGCAGGCGAGCTCTTCGAACATGTCGTAGAACTTCTCATCCCTTGGAATGAGCCTCATAAAGAAATCACCCCGGCTGATCGTTTGGCGTCGCTATAGCATACTTTTTCATCGGGTTCAATGAAAGACCCCGGGATGGCTAAAAAAAAGATATCTTATTGATATAACATATATTTTGACATCTGGTTCCAATGATGAAACGCGGGTGTGGGACGAATCTGAGGGTCCGGCAGGGAGGGCTTGCAATCTGTTCCTGACACGCAGCGGACAGCACTCACGGCAGAGGTCGTCACAACCGTGTTCGGCCGGCTTTTCAGCCCCGCCAGATCGGGAAATAGAGGGAAACGGCGGTGCCTCGGCCCAGCTGGCTTTCGATTTCCATCCGGCCCCGGTGGGCCAGCATGAAGTGCTTCACGATAGAAAGCCCCAGGCCTGTACCGCCCAGCTCGCGTGAACGGGTCTTGTCCACCCGGTAAAAACGCTCCCCGAGCCTATCGACTTCGTCCCGGGGGACACCGATACCGGTATCGGTGATTCTCACGACGACCTCGTCTTGACCCGTTTCAGAGGCCTCAATCCGCACCGTGCCGCCTTCGGGGGTGAACTTCACGGCGTTGTCGAGCACGTTCAAAAAGACCTGTGTCATACGATCCCGGTCGGCCCTGAGCAGGGGCAGCGTTTCCGGGATTTTCTTTTCGACGGAAAGTTTCTTTTCCCGCGCCTTGAGCTCCATGAAGTTGAGAACCCCTTCCATCACGCCGCCCAGCGCCACGCTCTCGAACTGAAACTTCATCTCCCCCAGCTCGATGCTGGAGAGAGTCAGCAGATCCTCCAGGAGCCGGTTCAGGCGCTGTGCATGCCTCGAGATGGTCTGGAGAAATTTTCCGGCCGTTTCCTTGTCATCGATGGCCCCCGCTTCCAGCGTCTCGATGTACCCGAGAATGGACGTGAGCGGCGTCTTGATCTCATGGGTGACATTGGCCACGAAATCAACCCTCACCTGTTCAAGCTTTTTCAGTCGGGTCACATCGTGAAAGACGAGCATGATCTTTTCCTCCCCGGCGGTGACCCCCGGGATCGACGTGATGTTGACATCGAGGATGATAGGTGTCCCGGTACCGAGGACGATCTCCTCCGACACGGGTTTTCCGGTTGCTTTGAATCGGTCCAGGGCTTTCTGAAGATCGATGTTCCGAAAAGCCTCGATGGGTGTCTTTTTCAGGATATCGCCGTACTGATCGCCGATCAGTCCCTTCATGCTCCGGTTTACTGATTCGACCCGGTCGAGGCTGTTCAGGATGATGACCCCTTCGATGGCACTGGCAAAGGCGGCCTCGACCTTGCCCTTTTCCTCGTTCGCGCTCTTGACCTGGCTGCGCAACTCTTCGACAAGATAGTTGATGTTCTTTGCCAGCTGTCCCATTTCATCCGAGGACTCGATGATGAGGGTCCCCGGACCTTCACCCCTTCGCAGTCGGTCCGTGAACTGCTCCATTTCGCGGATGGGTGATGAAAGCTTGTAGGAGAACAGGAAAGCGATGAAAAGCGATGAAATGACAATCAGCAGAAAGGAGTTGATAAGAATCCGGTTGAAGGCCTCCGTGATCTTTCGGACTTCCACGAGAGGCCGGGCCAGGCGGAGATAACCGGTGATGCCTCCCCGCTCCCTGACGGTCAGGGCGACATACATCATCTGTTCTCCGAGGGTGTCACTGTACCGTATCGACCGGCCGGTACCCCTCACCTTGGCCTCCTCAATCTCGGGACGGTGTATGTGGTCGCCCATCTTGAAGGCTTCTTCGTCTGAATCCGCCAGTACCCTCCCATTGTCATCAATGAGGGTGACGCGCGACTGTGTTATCCTGGCCAGCTGAAAAAGCCGGCTCTCGATCTCGCTCCTCGTGCCGAGATCGATGATTTTGGCGTGGGTGAGGAGCTCGCGTTCGATCTGCGCCTCCAGCCCGCTTTTGATCTGCTGACCGACAAAAAAGTGCATGACCGCCATGGCCAGTGCGAGGATAACCAGATAGGTTCCGAATATTTTATAAAAGAGACGTGTTTTCATTGGATTTATCGCTTTTTGCCGTTATTTTCCGGCATATCACCCGGCCACTGGTGCCGGACACTTTCGCCGGTGACCATGTAAACGACCATATCCGAAATGCCCTTCGCGTGATCGGAGATTCGTTCCAGGTTCTTGGAGATCTGCATGATCAGGAGCGCCCGGTGGACCGTCCTGGTGTCCTCCATCATGAAAGTGAGAAGCTCCCTGAAGATCTGCTCGTTGAGCTTGTCGATGACCTCGTCCATGCGCCGGATCCGGTTGGCCAGCTCGGTGTCCTCGTTCACCAGGGCGTCGAGGCTCCCCCGGATCATCTCGCGGGCGATGTCGGCCATCCTGGGCAGGTCGATGTAAGGCTTGAGCTGGGGCAGCTCATTGAGCTCCAATACTTTTTCGGCGATGTTGACGGCCATGTCCCCGATCCGCTCCAGGTGGCCGTTGATTTTGATGGCCGTCGTGATGAAGCGCAGGTCCTTCGCGATGGGCTGGCGGAGCGCCAGCAGTCGGATGCACTGGTCCTCGATCTCCGTGTCCAGTTTGTCGATCTCGGCATCGCCGTCAATGACCTTCCGCGCCAGGTCGGATTTTTTATCCACAAGGGACGTCACCACGTCCTGAATGGCCTTTTCGGCGAGAGCCCCCGCAAAGAGGAGGTTTTTCTTGATGCCCTGAAGCTCCATCTCGTAGTGGGTGCTTGTTCGCTTCATCTCTTCCTTTCTCCGTTTCTTCCGTGCTGTGTTATCCAAACCGTCCGGTGATGTAGTCTTCCGTCTGTTTCACATCGGGCCGCGTGAAGATCTTGTCCGTCGCGCTGTATTCGATCAATTTCCCGATATAAAAGAACCCCGTCATGTCGGAGACACGGGCGGCCTGCTGCATGTTGTGTGTCACGATGATGATCGTGTAGGTCTTCTTGAGGTCCTGGATGAGTTCCTCGATCTTCGCCGTGGAAATGGGGTCCAGCGCCGATGTCGGCTCGTCCATGAGGAGGACTTCCGGTTTCATGGCCAGGGCCCGTGCGATACAGAGCCTCTGCTGCTGACCCCCGGAGAGCATCATGGCCGACCGGTTCAGGATATCCTTCACTTCGTCCCAGAGGACCGCCTGCCTAAGGCTCTGCTCGACCAGAATCTCGAGATCGGCCTTTTTAGACATCCCGGTGAGTCTCGGCCCGTAGGTGATGTTGTTGAAGATCGATTTGGGGAAGGGGTTGGGCTTCTGGAAGACCATGCCGATCCTCCTGCGGATGTCCACGGGGTCCACCTCGGGCGCGTAGATGTTCTGCCCCTCGAAGAGGACTTCTCCCTCCACACGGGAACCGTCGATGAGATCGTTCATCCGGTTGAGCAGCCGAAGCAACGTGGACTTCCCGCATCCCGACGGCCCGATCAGGGCCGTGACACGGTTCCGCTCGAAGTCCATGGTCACGTCGGTGAGCGCCTTGAAACTCCCGTAGTAGAAATCGACTTTCTTTGTTTTTATTACACTACCGTCCTGCACGTTTACCATCTTTTTTTCTTTCTGACGGCGCTGCGAATCACGATGGCCACAAGGTCAATGCTCAAGACCAGGGCAACGAGCACGAGAACGGTCCCGAACTGGATGGGCCTAGTCTCCTCGATATGCGTCCCCGCCGTGGCCAGCACATAGATGTGAAACGGCAGGGCCATGACCTCATCGAAGACGGATGAAGGGATTTTGACGGTGTAGAAAGCCGCCGCCGTGAACATGATCGGCGCCGTCTCACCGGCCGCCCGGCCGATCCCGAGGATGGATCCTGTGAGGATTCCCGGCAGGGCATTCGGTAAAACGATCCGGTAGATCGTCTGCCACTTGGAGACACCCAGCGCAAGCGACGATTCCCGGAAGGTCTGCGGTACCGCCTTCAGCGCCTCTTCGGAGGCGCCGATGATGGTCGGAAGGATCAGGAATCCCAGCGTCAGGGACCCCGAGAGGATCGACGCCCCGAATTTGAAATACACGACAAAGAGGCCGAGCCCGAAGAGCCCAAAGACGATGGACGGCACGCCGGCTAGGCAGTTCACGCCCAACCGGATGACCCTCACCACGGCCCCCTGCTTCGCGTATTCACTCAGGTATATAGCCGACATGATGCCCAGCGGAAGGGCGATAACGATCGCCCCCAGGGTCAGGTAGATGGTCCCCAGGATGGCCGGCATGATCCCCCCCTTTGTCATCGCGTCGATTGGGGGTTCCGTCAGAAATTCCCAGCTGATGGCCTGGTAGCCGTTATAAAAAATATAGAAGAGGAGCCCTCCCAGGGCCAGAACGATCAGCAGGGCGGAAAGTCGAACGACGGAAAAAAAGATCCCTTCTTTAATGTATCGCCACCGCATGGACATGTTCCGGATGTTCTCCTGTGACTGTATTCCCTGGGTGTCCCGCGTTTTATAGAGTTGCGGATCCCACTTCTTTGAATTTGTGCGATAAATAGTCCGCAATCAGGTTAAAGGCTAATGTTAATACAAAGAGGACCACTCCCGTGGCGAAGAGCGCGTGGTAATGTTCGCTCCTGAAAGGCGCCTCCCCCATCTCCGCGGCGATGCTGGCCGGCATGGGGCGCACGGAGTCGAAGAGGCTCTCGGGTATGGCGGCCGCACCCCCCGCCACCATGAGAACCACCATGGTCTCGCCGATGGCCCTTGCCATCCCAAGGATGACCGCCGTGGAAATTCCCGACAGGGCCGAGGGGATGATAACTTTCAGAATCGTCTCCGACCGGGTCGCCCCCAGGGCGTAGGAAGCTTCCTTGAACTCCTTGGGTACGGCGTAGAGGGCGTCTTCAGAGATGCTCGAGATGGTCGGCACGGCCATCAGCGCCAGCATGACGGAGGCGTTGACGATGTTGAGTCCCGTCGGCAGGTCAAAGGTGTCCTGGAGCCAGGGGGCAATAACCACCATACCGAAAAAACCGAGAACCACCGAGGGGATACCTGCCAGAAGCTCGATGAGGGGTTTGAGGATCTCCTTGATCCTCGGCGGCGCGATCTCCGAGATGTAGACGGCGGAAAGTACCCCAAGCGGGACGGCGACCACGGTGGCCAAAAAGGTCACGATGAAGGAACCCACAATGAGTGGCCAGATTCCGAAGGACGGCGGGCTGAAGGTCGGGTACCACTCTCCCCCGAAGAGGAAGTCCCTCACGGTAACGACTCCGAATATGGGAACGCCCTCCCTGAAGAGAAATGCGACAATGAGGCCCAGGATTAAGATCGATATAGAGGCGAAGAGAAAAAAGGCGTATTTGATGACGACTTCTTTCAGTTTTCTCGGCATGCCGGATACCTGTATAGAAATGTAAATCAGGGATCCGTCTTCCCTTCCCTCGCGGAAGGGCATCGACCGACCCCCGAATCATGTACAATCAAAGTTTTATCTTAAATCATAAGGTGGAACGGTTTTACTTCACCGTCACAAACCCATGTTTCTTCACTATATTCTGCCCCT
>Ga0079037_100001630_pt1 | contig 11857 bp, 10 predicted proteins | sample Mud3Dept4metaG_FD_71479 | JGI IMG/M metagenome (GOLD analysis project Ga0079037, IMG submission 71479) | Freshwater wetland microbial communities from Ohio, USA, analyzing the effect of biotic and abiotic controls - Mud 3 Core 4 Depth 4 metaG | ecosystem: Environmental > Aquatic > Freshwater >... | reverse complement strand
AATCCAGTTGCAATGATTGAATCAGCTTGTATGATGCTTAATTACCTTGGCGAAGAAAGTATCTATCATACAATACGGAATGCTATTGCTGAAGTCATAGCAGAGGGGAAGGTGAGAACCTATGATATGATGAAAATGCAGGGGAAACCTGAAGTCCTTCAAAATGGTGCTGCTTCTACTGTTCAGATGACGGACGAGATCATAGCAAAACTAGAAACAAACTAAGGCAATGAATGCGAAGGTTAAGAAATTATGGCCAGAGATTGCATGGATCAAAGATCCGTCACTCAGGGAAAAAACAGCTAAGACCTGGGAGCTTGCTCTTGAAAGAAGCGTTCTGAAACCTGAGGATCTCGAAAAGATACCTTTTACTCTGCTCTGTGGTCCCGACCTAAAAGTCAGCTTTATGACGCATAAGAGATGCGTTGTTCATATTTCAAAGGAGTGTGGTGAAAAAATGAATCAATTTTTTAATGGCGATCTTCCTGTAAATATGGACATACTTATTTCAGGAGCTATCCTGGCAGATGTCGGTAAACTACTTGAATACGAACTTGATAAAGACGGCAAAGCGATTCAGGGAAAATACGGGGAATATATCAGGCATCCTTTTTCGGGAGTTTCGCTGGCAGAAGAGTGTGGAGTTCCACCAGAAGTATGCCATATCATTGCAGCTCATGCACACGAGGGAGACCTTATTAAAAGAACTGTTGAGGCGTATATAGTGCATCATGCCGACTTCATGACTTTTTTGCCTTTCAAAAACAGACTTATCTGATTACCAAAGATTTCAGCCGAGTTTCATCTTTTCGACTTCCTCTAAATTCCTTTCATTTGTAATTGCCTTTGCTTCAGGTGTATATAGGAAATCAAAAAGATCCTGGTATTTATCCATTATTTTCCCCCGCACAATTTTCATAGTTGAATTCATAAGACCATTCTCTTCGGTAAAACCCAGTTCAAGAATCCCGATTGCCACAGGCAGCCATCGTTGCGGGAACATCTTTCCGAATTTACCATTTGTGCGATATTCGTTAACCTCGTTTTCAATAAGGTTAAGAACAGCTCTTTTCCCCTCCTCCGAATCAGCAGTCAGATTTTTCTCTTCCAGGAAAAGTTTCAATGCATGCTGATTTGGAACTACCAAACCAACAGTATACGGTTTCTGATTGTTATACAGCATACACTGATCAATATATTTTGACTGTTCTGTTATAGCCTCTTCAATGCCTTCAGGACTGAATTTCTCACCATCGTCAGCTATAAGCAGGCTTTTAAACCGGCCGAGAACGAACAGATAACCATCTTCTGACATATAACCCATATCGCCGGTATGAAGCCATCCGTCTTTTATTGCCTCTTTTGTTGCAGATTCATTTTTCCAGTAACCGTACATGACATTTCCACCTCTGATCACAATTTCCCCAGTCTCTCCAACAGGTAATTCATGTCCGTCTTCATCACAAATTTTCAGATCCATATTATTTACAAGGACCCCCGAAGAACCAAGTTGATGTCTGGAACTTGAATTTGAGGATATAACAGGTGAAGCTTCGCTTAATCCATACCCCTGGTACATAGGAATACCGAGAGCATAAAAGAACCTTTGCAGCTCAATATCCAGGAGAGCTCCACCACCGATAAAATAGTCCAGCTCTCCGCCATAAGCTTCGCGGATTTTGCTGAAAATTATCCTGTCATAAAGGTCCAGAAGAGGTTTTTTAAGTTTTTGCAGACCTTGTCCTTTGTTCCATCCCTCCTTGTTATATGAATAGGATATCTTTAACGCATGATTGAAAAGGATTTCTGTCAACCTTCCTTTTTCCTTGATTCCTTTTTCGATATTTTTTCTGAAGTTTTTTGCAATTGCCGGAACACTCATCATCAGATTTGGTCTGATCTCTTTAAGACATATGGGCAGATTCCTGAGTGTCTCCATGGGAGTTTTACCTGTTTTTACTGAGGCTATACTTGCTCCTTTACCCATGAAGGCAAATATACCGCATGTATGTCCGAAAGAATGATCCCAGGGCAGAATAAGAAGGGTTTTATAGAAAGCCGGGATATCCATTAGACTATAGGCCTGATAAACATTTGTTATGTAGTTACCGTGAGTAAGTATTATGCCTTTTGGATCAGCGGTGGTTCCCGATGTATAGCAGATATTAGCAAAATCGTCAGGAGTAATGCTCTTGGAATTTTCCCCGAATCTTGTCCTGTTCTCAGGTGATTCAAGCCATTCTCTTCCAAGTTTTCTTACTTCATTGAAATGGATTTCATTGGGTGCATATTCTTCCTGAGTATCAAAATGAATTATTTTTTCCACCTGACTGCAATCCTTGACGATCTCATTCAGTTTTTGAGACTGAAGAGATGAGATTAAAATCATTTTTGACTCAGAATGATTCAGACGGAATTTTATTTCTTCAGGATTAAGCTTTGTCGATAATGGAACATTACAGGCTCCGGTATAAAGTATTCCAAGCTCCCCGATAATCCAGCTGTTACGTCCCTCAGAAAGCAAGCTTATCCTGTCTCCTTTCCTGATACCAAGTGTCATCAATCCTGCTGCAAATTCATAAACCTGTTTTTTTGTTTCGCCATAAGTCGTGCCTTCATATTTTTCGTAGGGTTTCTCCCACAAATAAACATTATTGCTGAACTTTTCGACGCTTTCTTCAAAAAATTGGATTATTGATTTCATCTATTCTGTCTTAATTATAACCTGAATTTTCAGAAGCCTAATATACGAAATCCGTAATACTTGAAAATTAAGATCTGTTTTAATATCATTTTGATTGGTAATCAATATTTTGTATCTTTGATTAATATCCTTAATAAAATATTGTATTACATCTGGTAATTAATCTTTTAAACTGATTGTCATGAAATATTTAGCAGCATTTTTAATGGTTATACTTCTTGCGACACTGCCTTCGTGCAAGTACTTTAAAGGGAAAAAACTGTTTCATAAGAAAAAAGATGTAATGGCTGAGTGGATGATAAAGCAGGATAGCATAAGGATTGCAGATTCAATCAAAAGAGTTCAGGACCGCTTGCTCGAAATTGAAAATACAAGAATGGATTCTATCAGGCTTGCTGAAGAAGCCCAGAGAAACCTTGCCTCAAAATATAATATAATTGTCGGTAGTTTTGTTACACCGGAATATGCTAAGGATTGGGTAGAAGAATATCATAACCGCGGATATGATGCCAAAATAATCAAGTTGGAAGGCACGAGGTTTGAGCTTGTTTCTGCTGAAACTCATGAAAGCTTCAGGAAAGCTGTCTCTCGTCTGAATCAGTTCCAGGATACTGTCCAGGTTGATGCCTGGATGTTTATCAAAAAGTAGGGACTTACCGGCAATATCCCTTCATAATTCGGCAAATCAGAAAAGTTTTATCTGAATATTGTCTCCTTGCGGTCAGGACCTACCGAAACCATTGTAACAGGTAAGCCAGTCTGATCTTCAATAAATTTAATGTAATTCTTAAGATTTTCAGGAAGCTTATCATATTCCCTTATTTTCGAAATATTCTCATTCCAGCCCGGAAAATCCTTATAAACCGGTTCCAGAGGTATTGACCCGAATGGAATTTCATGGTATTCATTACCTCCGGAAAAATAAGATGTGCAGACTCTTATGTTTTTAAAACCCGACATGACATCGCTTTTTGTCATAAACAGTTGAGTAACACCGTTGATCATAATTGCATATTTCAAAGCTGGGATATCGAGCCACCCGCATCTTCGCGGACGACCTGTGGTTGAGCCGAACTCTTTTCCGACATCTCTTAAAATAGTGCCAGTCTGATCATTAAGTTCAGTAGGGAAGGGACCACTTCCGACTCTGGTACAATATGCTTTGAATATTCCGAAAACTTCGCCGACTTTCTTTGGTGAAATACCGAGTCCGGTACATGCACCCGCGCTGATAGTATTTGATGAGGTAACAAAAGGATATGATCCGAAATCCACATCAAGCATCGTGCCCTGGGCACCTTCAGCAAGCATTTTTTTACCTTTTGCGATAAGCTGGTTAATCAGGTATTCGGTATTGACTATCCGGAATCTCTTAAGCATTTCTATTCCTTCAAACCATCCTGCTTCATATTCTTTCAGATCAAACTTGTATTCAAAGCTTTTAAGAATTGAAAGATGGCTTTTCGTATGATTATTATACAATTTCCTGAAATCTTCCTGCAGGATTTCACCGGCCCGCAGACCATTTCTGGCTACTTTATCAGTATAAGCCGGACCAATCCCTTTCAATGTAGATCCAATTTTTGTGTTTCCTTTACTCTGCTCATATGCTGCATCAAGTATCCTGTGCCCCGGGAGAATAAGATTTGCCCTTGCTGAAACAATAAGCCTTTTTATAAGTTCATCCACAGGAATTCCAAGGTCTTCGATCTCTTTCTTAAATACGGCTGGATCAATTACGACACCATTACCTATAACATTTATTTTTTCAGGATGAAATATGCCTGATGGTATAAGGTGCAGAACATACTTTTTATTGTTGAATTCCAGAGAATGTCCTGCATTAGGACCTCCCTGGAACCTTGCAATGATATCATAATCCGGGCTGATAGCATCCACAATTTTGCCCTTTCCCTCATCACCCCACTGAAGGCCTAACAGTATGTCAATGTTCATTTTATAAAATTATCTTTCAATTAAGAATCAATTAACAAGATACAAAATATTTTTTTAAATAGTTATCAGATCAATACTGGAAAGTTAAATTAAAAGGCCCGCTAATGGGCCTTTTAGATGGATTCATATAAGTACTGCCTGTTTTAATCGTCCAATTTTTTAAAAATTTATAGTAAAGTCAAGCCAGGGAATTCCGATTATGATCCCTTTAGCAATGTCTTTATTATTAAGGAAGGCAAGGTCGATTGAATTCTTTTCTCCGAGGAACCTTATCCCATAAGAGAATATTCCATAAAATTTGCTTTCGTCTCCAATTCCAGGAATAATCCAGTTTTCAGATACAAATGCTATTCGCTTTGAAGCTCTCGCCATACCGCTTATCGTTATAACAGGTTTGGAGCTGAATTCACCATCTGCCCATCCCCATCCAACTGCAGCGGTAAGATTATTGTTGCTGTTTCCGTAAGTAAAAAATCCATTCAATGTGGCAAGTCCTCCGAATTCATCAACAGTCCTGATTGTATTTGCATACAAGATATTAGCACCAGCATAGAAATTTTCTGCTATTTTAAAGGAAGCTTTAGGGTTAACATAAAATGCAAAAGGTCCATCACCCTTCATTAAAATAGAAAAGATCTCAAATCCAGCTGAAATGCTAATGTTATTGGTTATTGCGTATCCGAATGAATTGAAAAATATCCAGGTGTTCTGATAATAACCGCTCTTTTTTTCCATTGGAATAGCAGAATTACCCAAAAGATACTTGGAAGGATTTGGATTTTGAAACCATATTCCCGACTTCTTTTGATCGACAGATGACACCTGTGTCATAGATTTAATATTCATTTTTTCAAGACGAATATCGCCCATTGTTCCGGACTGAATAACTACCTCATTATCAGTAATAGATATCAATTTGCCAGAAATTACTGATCCATCATTCAGAGTGACCTGATACGTTTTTGACAGTTCACCGGTAATGTTTTGCTGTGCATTGACGGTATCGGTCAGAGCAAACATTACAAAAAGGGCAATTATCAGGCTATTAATGATGCATTTTAATTGAATAACTGTATTTTTCATAGTTTTCAGAATTAATTGCTTTTCACGTTTTATTTATCAAAGATATATTAAATTAAGAATATGTAAATTCGTATTTAGTATTTAAGTGCTGAGAATTTTTTAGTACTCACTTAAATTATGAGAAATGAAAAAAGTTGTAACCATGTTTCTCTCAATAGTCCTGACAATTACTTCATTTGCTCAGGAAAGATCAGCCTCCGGTCCGATGAACAATGTAATTAAAGCAAACACATTAACACTGATTCTGGCTTCCGGCTCTATTTTTTATGAGCGTAAGTTAACTGATATGACTTCAGCTCAAATGGGAGTAGGTTATATGAATTACAGGATTGAGAACACAAAACTCACCGGATTATTTCTTACACCCGAATTTAAAATCTATGTCAGGAAGGACGCCATTGACGGATTCTTCATATCACCATACCTCCGTTTTAATAAATTGGGCTTTGAGAATAAAGATAATTCTTCTGAAGGTTCATTAACAACTTATGGGGGAGGGATTTCTTTTGGAAGACAGTGGATTTTTGCGAAAGGTCTTATATTGGAATTGTTTTTCGGCGGACATTACAGCGATTCAGATATTAAGGTAAACTCCGGGACGGAGCCACCTGATTTAACCGAATTGGAAGGTTTTAGAACAAGGGTTGGTTTTTGCGTTGGTTTTGCTTTCTGAAAAATTACAGATCTCTTTAATCTGGATTATTTTTTATCAGGTTTTTTTAAATTCCCGTAAATATAAAGCGAATGATACAATGGACTGAAGTTATTCAGTTCACTGGCTGTCTTTATTATCTCATTTACCCTGGGATCACAAAATTCAGTGACCTTACCAGTCTCGATATCAATCAAATGATCATGCTGGCTGCACTGATAAGCCCTTTCAAATTGTGCGATATTCTTCCCGAACTGATGCTTAACCACAAGGTTGCAGTCCAGGAGAAGTTCAATGGTATTGTACAGTGTAGCCCGGCTCACCCTGTAATTTTTATTCTTCATAAAAATATAGAGTGACTCGATATCAAAATGTCCAGCCCTTGAATAGATCTCATCAAGAATAGCAAATCTTTCCGGTGTTTTCCTGTGACCTTTCTTCTCAAGATATTCAGTAAAAATCTTTTTTACGGTGGTCCTTGTATCGTCACTAATCATATTTGGTCTAATTTAAAATAATGACAAAAATATATATTTTTTGACAAATATGATTATGGCTGATGTGATTGAAGAATTATTTCATGAAATCCTCAACCCTTTTTACACTCTCAATACCTTTTATATTTGAGATCTTCAGAATAAGGTTATTAAGGTCTCTTGTATGATGAACATAAATATCGATAGTACCTTCGAAAATACCTTTGTCGACGGTGATATTTATTTTTGTCATATTAACTTTCAGTTCGGTGGATATAATATGTGTTATATCGTTTACAAGGCCGATCCTGTCAATACCAGTCATGCTGATCCTGGCAAGAAATGAAATAAGTTTATGGATGGCCCATTTTACTGCAATGATCCTGTTCCCTTCGTTTGACATAATCCTGATTGCAACAGGGCATTTGGATTTATGAATTACTATGGTATCTTCCGGTGACCTGTACCCGATAACTTCATCACCCGGAATAGGATTACAACATGGTGCAATTTCGTACGATTGTTGTGCATTTTCGACGTTCTCCCTGAGCAGGAATGGTACATTAGTGTCGATCTTATCCTGTACTTCTGTAATCTCTTTCGTCTCTTTCTTTGATCCGATAAGTTTAAATCCCCAGTACTTTATGACATTTTTAGATGGATTTTTCCGGACTATTTTTTTCAGGTTATCGAGATTTATTATTCCGAGCTCAATACCTGAATAGAGTTCATCCTTATTCAGAACATCGTAAGCCAGCAGCAATTTTTTCAAGATCTCGGCATTAGGAACTTCTCCAAGCTCTTTAAGCTTGTTATCGAGTATATCCATACCTTTCTTAATGCGGTTTGTGGTCTCGGTTTTTAAAGCATCTTTGATTGCTTCTTTTGCTTTGGATGTTCTGACAAAAGAGAGCCACTCCTTATCCGGTTTTGCAATGTCGGATGTAATAATTTCAACCTGGTCGCCGCTCATAAGAACAGCACTTATGGGATTCAGCTTGTAATTGATTTTTGCCCCGATTGCTTTGTTACCGATTTCTGTGTGTATCTCATAGGCAAAGTCAAGGGCAGAAGCTCCTTTAGGAAGGCTTACCAATGTTCCTTTCGGAGTAAAAACCATAATTTCTGATGAAAAAAGATTCATCTTGAATTCATCCAGAAATTCTATCGGATCCTCAAGAGGATTCTCCAGCATCAGCCTGATCTTTTTTATCCACTTGTCGAGTTCGCTTTCCTGAGCAGTGTCTCCCTTATATTTCCAGTGTGCAGCATATCCTCTTTCTGCAATTTCATCCATTCTTTTGCTTCTGATCTGCACTTCAACCCATTTTCCTTCCGGACCCATAACTGTCAGATGCAATGCTTCGTAACCATTTGGTTTTGGGCGACTTATCCAATCCCGGAGCCTGTCAGGTTTTGGAAGGTAAGTGTCAGTTATCATCGAATAGATGTTCCAGCACTGTGTTTTTTCAGAAATATCCGGTAAAGGTTCAAAGACAATCCTTACAGCCAGCACGTCGTAAATTTCCTCGAAAGGAACATTTTTTGACTGCATCTTTTTCCAAATTGAAAAGATAGATTTCGGTCGGCTGTTTATGTCAAATTTAAATCCTGCTTTTGTAAGTTTGTCAATTATGGGAAGTGAAAACTTATTTAACAGGGCATAATATTTTTTCTCACTATGTTTAAGTTTGGAAGCGATTTCCTCGTAGATCTGCGGCTGCCGAAATTTAAAGCTAAGGTCTTCAAGCTCGCTTTTGATGGCAAATAATCCCAGGCGGTGAGCCAGAGGAGCATAAAGGAAAATTGTCTCGCCTGCAACCTTCATTTTCTTATGCTCGGGCATTGAATCCAGTGTCCGCATATTATGAAGGCGGTCAGCAATTTTTATAAGGATTACCCGCATATCATCAGAAAGAGTGAGAAGCATCTTCCTGAAATTCTCCGCCTGAAGTGATGATGAATCTTCCTTATTATATGTCCCTGAAATTTTAGTCAGACCGTCAATCAGAGAGGCAACTTTAGGGCCGAAGTCCCTCTTGACATTTTCAAGGGTATATTCGGTATCCTCGACTACATCGTGTAGCAATGCAGTTACTATCGATCTTGCACCAAGACCTATCTCCTGGTTTACAATTTTTGCTACTGAAATAGGATGAATTATATATGGCTCTCCTGATTTGCGGCGCATGTTCCAGTGAGCTTCATTGGCAATCTTAAATGCCTTGTCAATTATCTCCCTGTCGCCCTGCTTATTGCACCTGAGAAGATTATTTATCAATGAATCATATTCTGTCTGAATACGTACTTTGTCTTCCTCATCAAAAAAATCCTTAGTCCCCATAAATTAAGCAAACACCTTTCTGTCCATGTTACAAATATAGCCATTCTCGCTTAAAATTGACATGGCTGATAACCGATTGATAGGATGAACTCATCAGCGGTTACTTACAATTGTTACTGTTCCTGATTTTGAAATGCTGATACCCGAAGGAGTCCTGACTTTCAGGAACCATAAATAGACTCCCTGCGATAAAAGTTTCCCGTTCTGTGTTCCGTCCCATTCTGCGGCATAATCACTGGTCTCAAAAAGTGTCTTTCTTTTTAAGTCAGTGATAATCAGATGATAATCAAGAGGTGTGAATGAAAGAAATGGACGGAAATAATCATTTATCAGATTGTTGTCGGGTGTAAATATATTGGGAACAGTTATTATCTCAGTTAAAGGGGTACATACCCTGTATGACTGACTCTCACCGGTAATACCATATGGATTTGATGCTTCCACGGCTTTAATCAGAAAACAAACCTCATCACCCGAAATATCGTACATTATATCTGAATACCTGAAAGTGAATGTTGTATCAACTGTTGAAACGGACAATTTCTCATTCCATCCGTTACCTGTATCAACCATTAATTTGTAATTATCGACAACACCCATCCATTTCCTGTAATGATTCCATGTAAGAATTATATCATTTTCATTTCGTGCTAGCAAAAGAACAATATTTGTTGCGGGATTTGAGTATGATATGGGATTCCCGCAATTATTCAGAGCGGATGCCCTGTAATAGTATATTCTGTTGATATCAGCGTTAGTATCAATATATTTCTGAGGACCTGATGAAGCCGGGAGCTGTGCTATCCACTCAAAAGTAACGGATGATCCTGTTTTTCTTTCGAGCTGAAGCGTTCTGATTTCAGAAGACGGATCGACAGTAAATGAAAGCTCGATATTATTGTCATTATTGATTGTGGCATAATCAGCGTTAATCCACCGGGGAGGGCGTTGCATTTTTGTTTCCACACAGGTTTTATTTGATCCGGAGAACACTTCACCACCCAGATCAGCCCTGATAAAAAAACAATATTGTATATCAGTTATGAAATCAGTAATTGTCAGACTGTTCTTTTCTGCAGAAGTATGTCCGGCTTCAGTAAAGTTTTCTCCATCAGTCGAATAAAATACTGTATAACCTAAAACTTGTTTCGGGTAAGAGATATAGCTGTTCCAGGTTATTTCAATTTTCTTGTTGCAGGTATCAACCTTTGCACCGGTGTAAATGGTACTCAGTTCGTTTGATAAAGGACTGAAGTTCCCTGCTGTGTCAATAGCTGCAACGACAAAAGATTCACTGGAATATGAAGTCCCTGATCTGGTCCGCAGATAATTTGTTACCAGAGAATTATGAAGGGTGTCAATTGCATATCCCTCATTGTTCCTGTAAAGATATACTATGTATCCTGATACATCTGGTGAGGTACTTAGTGACCATGATATTTCAACATTGCCTGTTAAATAGTTGACATTGACAAGGTTAAGTACCGGTGATTCCGGAGGCTCGGTATCGGACTGTCCGCAAACCCTGCCAGAAGACAATACCAGTATAGCAAGGCTTGTACAAAGAATAAGTTTCCTCATTTTTAACCGGCTGTTATTTCATACAGATCATCATTACCATAATACGGTTGTGCAAGGGTGATTATTTCATCAGGTTCTTCATCTTTTGAACCTGCATCATACAGTATATTCATTCTACCAGGACAAACTTAAATAAAAAACAGCGAAGGTTTAGTAATGTTTTTATATTTGCATCATTATGATTAAAAACAGATTTGTCAGAAAGTTTCTGAATCTCCGGAGCAAGGACATAGACCAGGTTACCCTGATTTACATACTTAGCTTTGTTGTCGGGCTACTGAGTGCTCTGGCTGCTGCAATTCTGAAAAATGCAATCCACTATACACATCAGATACTTACCCAGGGAATTACAAGGGAATCAGGCAATTATCTTTACCTTGCCTATCCTCTTCTTGGGATGCTCATGACGTTGATATTTGTCAGGTACCTGGTAAAAGACAATATTGGCCATGGTATAAGCAGAGTTCTCTATGCTATTTCCAGGAAGAAAAGCTACCTGAAAGCACACAATACATGGACATCAATTATTGCATCAACTTTTACAATCGGCTTCGGGGGTTCAGTAGGTGCTGAAGCACCTATAGTACTTACCGGATCTTCCATAGGATCTGCTGTCGGCAGGTTTTTCAAACTCAACTATAAAAGCATTACACTGTTAATAGGATGTGGTGCAGCAGGGGCAGTGGCCGGTATATTTAAAGCACCCGTTGCAGGAATTGTGTTTACACTGGAAGTACTGATGCTTGATCTGACTATTTCATCAATAGTCCCTCTTTTAATTTCTTCTGTAACAGCAGCAACAGTTGCATATTTTCTGATGGGTGACAAGGTGCTTTTTACATTTAATATCACAACAGCATTTAATATAACCAATATCCCATGGTATATAGTTCTTGGAGTTTTATCGGGATTTATCTCTCTCTACTTTTCAAAAATGACTCTGTTTCTTGAGAGCCGTTTTGAAAGAATCAGTAATATGTATGTAAGGCTTCTTGCGGGCGGGCTTCTGTTAGGTGGATTGATATACCTTTTCCCTCCATTCTATGGCGAAGGTTATGATA
>Ga0079037_100001629_pt1 | contig 11857 bp, 7 predicted proteins | sample Mud3Dept4metaG_FD_71479 | JGI IMG/M metagenome (GOLD analysis project Ga0079037, IMG submission 71479) | Freshwater wetland microbial communities from Ohio, USA, analyzing the effect of biotic and abiotic controls - Mud 3 Core 4 Depth 4 metaG | ecosystem: Environmental > Aquatic > Freshwater >... | reverse complement strand
CTTGCCGCCGGCGACGGCCGGACCGCCGTAGCCGATGCCCACGGGGACCGTCCAGAGCACCGTCGGTCCTCCCTTGGGCCAGGTCCGCAGGAGGCCTTTCTCCGCCGACGTGCCGTCCCGGCTCGGTCCGTAGTACTGCGGCCAGTCCGCCGCGACCACGGAGGTGACCGACAGCGCGATGATGAGCCCGACGAGTTTGGCCTTGACTGTCATGAGCGCGGCTCCCTTGACGCGGGCACGTCAGCGTCAGATCACATGAACTATACCTCGCTCTTCGGCCTCTGGGTCGAACCGACGACGCCAATCGGCCCGCTGGCCCCGGTCGCCAGCAACGACACGGACGAGGGCCGCGCGCGCAATCGCCGCGTCCAACTGGTGGCGCAGTAGGCTTCCGAGGAGAAGCCGCTGCCGGGGCGCTGGAGGGCCAGGCCCGTTTCGTCATCTCCCGGGCGGCAGGTGTTCGAGCATCAGCCCGGTGGCGGTGCGAGGCTTGAATCCCTTCCAGTACGTGAAGTCGGGCCTGGGCCGGCCGTCGCGCTCGACGGAGTACACGCCGTCGCTGCCGCGCGGCACGACGTCGAGGTAGGCCTGTTTGTCGGACTCACCCTTCAGGTGCATCGACAGGAAGGCTGTCGCGAAGTGCTGGAGGACGTTGTTCGACCGCACGCTGTCCCAGACGCCATCTTCGTAGTGCATGAACGGGAACGCCTTGAGTGCATCTGAGTAGGCCCAGGCTTCCGCGGGCGCCGGAATCGGGGCCGCGACGTTGTGCGATCCGTCCAGGAAGGTGAGCAGATACCGAGCCGATCGCGTGGCGCCGAGAAACAGGGCACGCACGCCCTTCTCGTACCCGACGATGTCGTCGGCCGTGCCGGCGACGAAGAGCACCGGCGTCGTGATCGCACGCAGGGCGTCCGCGTCCCACGTACCGGCGGCTCCACCGTACGGCGCGATCGCGACGGCAGCCTTGATGCGGCGGTCGGCCTGCTTCGCGAACGCCGGATTGGACGCCGCACGCTCGTGCAGCAGCCGGTTCGGCGGGGCGTTCCGGGCGGTGATGCTCGAGTCGGAGAACCCCGCCCCGAGCGCGTTCATCACGCCGTAGCCGCCCATCGAGTAGCCGATGATCCCGGTGCGCGACGCGTCTGCAAGACCCGCCAGGACGCTGCCCGAGCCGGCACGCGACAGCCGACCGAGTTCCTCGAGGACGAACAACTGATCGAGCGGCCGGTTGTAGAGCGTGCTCGCGAAGGCCTTCTGATCGGCATACGTACTGTCCGGATGATCGGGAGCCGCCACGACGAAGCCCTTCGACGCCAGATTCTCGGCAAGGTGGCTCAGCAGGAAGCGGTTGCCTGGGTACCCGTGCGAGATGATGACGAGTGGATAGCCGCCATCTGGCGGTGTTGCTGCGGCGGCGTCGCGGACAGCCCGTCCATGCAGTTGAGCAGCCCGCGCCGGGTCGCGCGCCACGGTGTGATAAACGCCGCCCGGCACTTGGCCGGGCGCGAGCGACGCCGGGTACCAGATCTCGATGGTCAGCGTCCGGTCGTACCGCGCGATCGGGCCGCCTTCCGCGGTGTTCAGGACATCGACGCGGTTGCGGTCCGTCGCCGTGAGGGTGCGCACGCCCACGGGCAGCGGCCCGTGCGCGGCGAGCTCCGGCGCCATCGGCGTCACCCGGTCGATCCGGTTCTGTTGCGCGAATGCCTGGCAGGTTCCCAGGAACACGAGCACCGCCAGGGTGGCCACTCGCCGAGTCATGAATGCCGCTCCTTCCTTGCCGCAAGTAAGCCCGGCCGGGCTCCGCCCAGCCTGCCACGCTCGAGGTTGCCACAATCGTCGCGAGGCCAATCCTACACCGGCGCTCACGTGGGCCGACCATTCGCCGGATGGAGCCCGCGCCTTCCATAGTAGAATGCCCGCGCCGATCCCCGCCCCTGCTCGAATGGAGAACACGATGATCTCACACGATGCCGGTGCATCGAGGGCGTGCCGGGCCGGGCGGATTGCACTGGCCCTCTTCGTCACAGGCTGGCTCGGCGGCGCCGGGGCCGTCGCCCAGGAAAGCGGTCTGCGGCTCAACGACCGCGAGTACTTCGAAACGCGAGGCCTCAACGTCCTCGTCTTCACCAACCAGTACAACGGCATGTTCTTCGACGAGAAGACGGCCGGCGTCGAGATGATCCTGCACGGGGTTCGCCTCGTCACTGGCGGGGCAGTCCGCCTGTCGCCGACTCCTGAGCAGTGGGACCAGATCCCGAAGGTCGTCGACCGGAAGGTGGACAAGACCGCCAGCACGATCACGTGCGTGCTGCGGTACGAGGCCTTCGACTTCGACTCCCGGCTGGTCGTGACGCCCGAGGGCACAGGCTTCCGCATGGCGGTGTACGTGGACAAGCCGGTCCCGGAGAAGCTCGAGGGACGGGCGGGGCTCAATCTCGAGTTCCTGCCGTCGCGGTACTTCGAGCGCACGTATCTGGCCGATGGGAGGCCCGGCATCTTCCCGCGGCATCCGATCGGGCCGGCACGGACGCTGCCGGCCGCCGCGAAGATCACGCAGTTCGAGGGCTACTCGACGTTCGATGACCGGGGCCGAAACGAATACGTGGAAGCCGATCCGTTCGCCACGGGCAAGACGCTCGTGCTCGCACCCGAGGATCCCGAGCGCCGAGTCACGATTCAGGCGGTGTCCGGCGACCTGCAACTGCTCGACGGGCGCAACCTCGCCCAGAACGGCTGGTTCGTCGTCCGCTCGCTCCTGGCGCCGAAGGTGACCGGCAAGGTGGCCGAGTGGGTGGTCCGTCCGAACGTCATCCCGAACTGGACGCGGACGCCGGTCATCCAGTTCTCGCAGGCCGGCTATCACCCGGCGCAGAAGAAGACGGCGGTCGTCGAGCTCGACGCGAACGACACGGCGCTTGCGACGGCGTCCCTCTTCGAGGTGACGGCGGACGGCACGACGGTCGAACGGCTGAAGGCGAACGTAGTGCCCTGGGGCACGTATCTCCGTTACCGGTACGTCACGGCGGACTTCAGCGCGGTCACAAAGCCGGGCCTCTACTTCATCAAGTACGGGAATCAGAAGACCGAGACGTTCCCGATCGCCGCGGACGTGTACGAGCACGTCTGGCACGCGACGTCGGACGTGTGGTTCCCGGTACAGATGGACCACATGGCCGTCAACGAGGCGTATCGCGTCTGGCACGGCCTGACGCACATGGACGACGCGCTGCAGGCGCCGCTCAACTTCCAGCACTTCGACGGGTACCGGATGGGGGCCTCGACCGACACGAAGTACAAACCCGGCGAGCGCATCCCCGGGCTCGCTGTCGGCGGCTGGTTCGACGCCGGCGATTTCGACATCCAGGGCGGATCGCACGCCGGCACGCTCACGACGTTCGTGGACATCTGGGAGACGTTCAAGCCGCCGCGCGACCAGACGTTGATTGACCAAGCCACGCACTTCGTCGACATCCATCGGCCCGACGGCAAGCCGGACATGCTCCAGCAGATTGAGCACGGCACGCTGGCCGTGGCGGCGCAGTACCGCAGCATCGGCCAGCTGAACCAGGGCATCGTCGATTCCCGGCTCCACCAGTACCACCACCTGGGTGACGCCTCGACGCAAACCGACAACCTGCTCTACGACCCGTCGCTCAAGCCGTACCAGGTAGAAGGGAACCGGAGCGGCACGCCAGACGACCGGTGGGTGTTCACCGTGCACCAGCCGTTCCTGAACTACTCCGGCATCGGCTCCCTCGCCGCGGCGAGCCGCGCGCTGCGGGGCTTCAACGACGCGCTGGCCGGCGAGTGTCTCGCCCTCGCGAAGAAGGCGTACGCCGAAGAGCGCCAGCGGCCGGCCACACCGCCGCCGGCCGGGGCGCCGGCCGGCGCCGCCAGGTTCGGCGCGGGTGCGGAGATGGCGGCGGTCTTCCAGTTGATGCTCGCCACGAAGGAGCAGCCGTTCATCGACCGGTTCAACGAATTGATTTGGCCGTCGCTCGACGCCCCGGGCGGGCGCAGCCTCGTGACGGCCGTGCGCGCGCTCCCGTATCTCGGGCCCGGCGCGGCCGAGAAGCTCCGCCCGTACACCGTGAAGTACCGAGCCGAGGTGGACGCCCTGCTCAAGGCGAATCCCTATGGCGTGCCGATTGCAACGGGCGGCTGGGCGGGCAGCGGCGGCGTGGTGAACTGGGCCATCACCAACTACCACCTCATGAAGGCGTACCCGGATCTGTTCGACAAGGAGACGGTGCTCCGCGGGGTGAACTTCATCTTCGGGACGCACCCCGCGTCGAACACCTCTCTGGTCGCGACGGTGGGGACGAAGTCCAAGACGATCGCCTACGGCAGCAACCGCGCGGACTTCACCTTCATCCCGGGCGTCATCGTGCCGGGCGTGCTGATCCTGAAGCCGGACTACCCGGAGAACATGGACGACTGGCCGTACCTGTGGGGTGAGAACGAGGGCACGATCGGCGGCGCGTCGCAGTACATCTACCTCGCCCTCGCGGTGAATGACGTCTTGAAGAGGTAACCACTCGCCGCACGCTCTGTGCGCCGCCGTTTGCCGGCCGCGGCCGTCAGCGCCGCACGGACAGCACGGTCACCGACTTCGGCTCGAGCGTCAGGGTCATCAGATCGCCCTGGACCGTGGCGGACACCGGCTTCGGCGCCACCGCATTCGGCGCCTCGAAGGTGTTCACGGCGTCGACGGCCGCGGCCGTGAGCGTCTCGCCGGCCGCGGTTCGCGCGCTGATTCCCGAGAGGCGCACCGTGAGATCAGCGGGGCGATGGGGATCGACGTTGGTGAACCCGATCCACAACGTGCCGGCGGCGTCCTTCGCGGCGATCGCATCGACGCGGGGCAGCGTGACGTCGCCCTGAGTGTAAGTGCCTGCGTCGAACGTGACCGGCACGAGCGTCGCGTCCTGGAACGGCACGTACATCCGGAACACGTGGTAGGTCGGCGTCACGACCATCTGTGCCTTGTCCGTCAGGATCATCGCCTGCAGCACGTTCACCATCTGGGCGATGTTGGCCATCCGCACGCGGTCGGCGTGGCGCGCGAAGATATTCAGGTTCAGCGCCGCCAGGACCGCATCGCGCAGGCTGTTCTGTTGCACGAGGAAGGCCGGGTTGCTCCCGGCGAGCGGGGCGTACCATGCGCCCCATTCATCGACGACGAGCGCGACCTTCTTCTGCGGATCGTACGTGTCCATGATGGCCGAGTGCGTGGCGATGATCTTCTCCATGTCGAGCGTGGCTCTAAGGAATCGGCTGTACTCGGCCTCGCCGAACCCGACGGAATTGTACTTGGCGTTCCAGTCGACGACGGTGTAGTGATGCAGCGAAAGGCCGTCGATGTCCCAGCTCCAGGAATGATCCTTCCAGGCCTTCATGATCGTGTCGGTCCACCGGGTCCACCTCGGCTGGTCGCCGCCGCCCGGCCCGACCGCGATCTTCAGCATCTGGTTCCTGTCCTGCTGGGCCGGATGAAAGTTCCTCACGAAGCGGCTGTAGATCTTCAGCTGGCTCAGGTAGTAGTCGGGTGACATGTTGCCGCCGCAGTCCCAGCTCTCGTTGCCGATGCCCAGGTAGGCCACCTTGAACGGCGCCGCGTGGCCGTTCGCCGCCCGCTCCTTGCCGAGCGTCGTGGGCTGCGCGGTGCTCAGGTACTCGAGCCATTCCGATGCTTCCTGCGGCGTCCCCGACCCGACGTTCACCGACAGATAGGCCTCGCTGCCGATCTGGGCGAGGAAGTCCATGAACTCGTGCGAGCCGAACGCGTTCGACTCGGTGACGCCGCCCCAGCTCGGATTGAGGATGACGGGGCGGCTGTCGGCCGGGCCGATCCCCTTGCGCCAGTGGTAGTCGTCGGCGAAACAGCCGCCCGGCCAGCGCACGTTGGGTACCTTCAGGGCCTTGAGGGCGGCGACGACGTCGTTGCGGATGCCCCGGGTGTTGGGGATGGGGGAGTCGGGTCCGACCCAGATACCCTCGTACACGCCGGTGCCGAGGTGCTCGGCGAACTGGCCGAACAGGTTGCGGTCGATCTTCGGGCCGGGCCTGGACACGTCCAGGACCAGCTCGATACGGCCTGCCGACTGCGCGAATCCGAACTCATCCAGGCCCGTCAGCAGCAGTCCGACAAGAAGGACACCGACCACCGTCGTCACGCGGCGCTGTGCCACCGGGAACCTCCTTCGCCAGACATCGTCTCCTACTGCCGGAACACGAGCGGCGCGAACTCGTGCAGGCTCCGCCGCCAGGTCTGCCACTCGTGCGCGGTGTCGGGCGACACGTAGAAGACGCTGTTGATGCCGGCCGCCTTGAGCTGCTCGTGGTTCGCCCGCACGTTGTCGGGCCGTTCCCTCGACCCGCAGCTCTGGAAGATCAGTTTCACCTTCGTGTTGAACGCCTTCGCGTCGGCCATCACGCCGTTGTGTGCGGTGGCGGGATCGCCCACCGTGCCGCCGCTGAAGATCCCGATGTGGGAGAAGACGTTCAGGTTCTCCAGGGCGATGGCATTGGTCTGCATGCCGCCCATCGACAACCCGGCCATGGCGCGATGCGCCGCGTCCGGAAGCGTGCGGTAGGTTGCGTCGATCATGGGGATGATGTCTTCCAGCATCGTCCTCTTGAACTTGTCGGCCCATCCCGGCGGCGGCCAGTTGGCGGGGCGCTGACCCGGCGCGGCTCCCGGAGGCGGCGCCGCCGGGCGCGTCTGTCCCGGCATCGCCCAGGTGCCGTTGTCCATGACGATAATGAACGGCACCGCTTTCTGCTCGGCAATCAGGTTGTCCATGATCAGGTTGGTCTTCCCCTGAGAAGGCCATCCGGTCTCATCCTCGCCGCCGCCGTGCTGGAGATATAGCACCGGATAGCGAGTCTTCGTGTCCTTGTCGTAGCCCGGCGGCGTGTAGACGAAGCAGCGCCGCATCGTGTCGTTCACCGTGGAGTAATAGATCGTCTGGCGGACTTGGCCGTGCGGGACGTTCTTCAGGGCGTAGAAGTCCTGATCCTTGGCCGGCACTTCAACGCCGCTGCCCCACCGGCCGGCGCCATAGAAATAAAGGCTCCCCGGGTCCGGGACCTGGGCGCTGTCGATCACGAGCTGGTAGTAGTGAAACCCCTCGTCCTGGGGCGCCGAATCGCCGACCCACGCGCCGTCCTCGCCCTTGGTCAACGGGTACTTCACCGCCCCGATGTCGAGCAGCACGCTCTGGGCCTGCGGCGCGACCACTCGAACTCGCACCCGGCCCTCGGAGTTGACCTGCGGATACTCCTTGCCGGGCTGATTGGCCGTTGACGGCTTGAAGTCTTCGATTACCGGGGACCGACTCGTCTGCGCCAGCGCGAGCGATCCCGAGAGCATCATGGACAGCACCAACCCACTCACGTGACTTCTCATCTCAGTCTCCTTGGGGCCCGGCCCGTTGACGTCGCCATGGCCCGGTCACCTACCTCCGGAACAGTCGCGGGGCGAAGTCGTTCAGGGAACGGCGCCAGGTCAGCCACTCGTGCGCGGTGCCCGACGACTCGACGTAGACGTACCTGATGCCTCCCGCGTCCAGCGACTCGCGGGACGCCTTGATGCTGCCGGGGAAGGGGTTGGGCTCTGCCGTGCCCAGGCCGATCCACGCCAGGTGCCCCTGCCGGCTGGACAAGTCGGCGTCGTCACGCTCCAGATGCCGGCCCCGTCGTTCACCATGTCGTACCTGGCGCCCATGATGTCGGCCCGCACGCGCTGTGCGCCAGGGGCTTTGAACTGGAACAGCACGCGCGAATCGTCCGTCACGCGCCGATACTCCCCGCCGAGCGTGTTGGTGCTCGCTGGACGAGAATTGGCGGCGGGCTGAGCCAGGCATACCCCGGAAACGAGAACGGCGAGCACTGACAGATGCACAACGCGCCTCGGTCCTTCCATCCGGGCCTCCTCAGTACATCGGCGTCCCGCTGCGTCCGCCTACCTCACCGCACACTCGTAGACCGTGATGCTGGCGGCGGGCAGGGTGATCCTGCGCGGCGCCTCCGGCAACGTGCTCTGCGTCACCGTCACCGGGGGACCGCCGAACCGGCCCATGCCCGGTCCCGCTGGTGCGGGGGGCGCACCTTGTGGCGCAGTCAGCTGCGCAACTTTCACGGGACCGGCGGCCTGGACGCCCGTCAGGCTCAGGTCGCAGTCCTGCGAGGCTTCGGTTGGATTGATCACGGAGATCGCGATCCTCCTGCGGTCGGCGCTCAGCGCGGCAAAGACATCGAGCGGGAACGTGGGGCTCCCGGACGGCTTCGCGGAATTGTCGATGCCGACCACGCCCTTGCCGGGCCGTTGCGGGGCGTTGCCGCCTACCGCCACCGGACGCGCGCCCGCGAAGTGATCGTGAAGCACCTTCATGACCTGGCCTTCCATGCGAAGCCCGATGGCGTCGCCCCAGGTGTCGCCGGCCACGCCGCCCATCCCTCCCGTCGCCACGGCGAGGCCCACTTTGTCCGAGTGTCGGAAGAACTCGTGGTAGACGAGGGCGTTCGTCAGGGGATTCATCATCGGGTGGCTCGCGGGAGGCGGCCCGCCGCCGACCGATCTGTTCCTGGGAGACCATTCGTCGAACGCGAACGTGATGTCCCTGTCCTTCAGATACGGCATCCGCTTCACGTACTCGTCCCATGCTTCGAACTTGAACTGGACCCGGTTCGACAGCCGCCGCACCTTGAGTTCGAGCGGCTCGTCCGAGTCGACGAACTGCAGCGTGGCGGGATCGATCACGAGGTTGGGGTATCCGTAGAAGTGCTCGCCGAGGAAGTCGATGTGGTCGGAGGATGTCTTCAACAGCGCACCGGTCCAGTCCTCGCGCGATCCGAAGGCGAACGGCAGCGGCAGGTCGTCCGTCAGGCGCCCGGCAAAGGTGCCGAGCTGCCGGTTCTCGATGTAGCACCAGGAGGCTTCCTCGGGCGTGGCGCCGGACGCGATCACCTTGATGGCCGGGTCGACCTTCCTCATCGCCATGACGATGAGGTTGTGCTTGTCCGGGTATTGCGTGATCGAGAGATGGCCCCACTGCCAGGGCCCGTACATCTCGTTGCCGATTCCCCAGATCGTCACGCCGTAGGGCGCCGGATGCCCGTTGGCCGCGCGCAACCCGCCCAGCCGGCTCGTGGCGGGGCCATTCACGTACTCGACCTCCTCGGCCGCCGAGTGGGCGTCGCCAAGCCCCGAGTTGACGGCGATGTACGGCTCCGCACCGATGAGACGGCAGAACGTCATGAAGTCGTCGATGCCCATGTCGTTCGTTTCCATCCCGTTCCAGGCGAGCTCGCGCCGGGGTGGTCGCCTGTCACGGTCGCCGATGCCGTCGCGCCAGTCGTAGGCGGACACGAAATTGCCGCCCGGCCACCTCGCGATCTCGACCCCCATCTCCTTCAGGTACTTGATCGTGGAGGACTTGAACCCGGACACGTTGTCGGCGGGCATCAGCGACGCGGCCCCGACATGGAGCGCTCCGCGGCCGGTCCCGACGATCTCGAGCCGGCCGTCGCTCGTGTCGGCCTTGGCGACGAAGGTCAACGGGTACTTCGCGTAGCCGGCCGCGAGCGCCGGGATGCTGATCGTCTGCCGGTCGCCCGGATTCGGCCCCCAGATCAGGCTGATGCTGACCTTCGCCCCGGGGCCGCCCGAGAGCACCACCCGCCCCGTGTAGGTCCGCCCGGCGCGCAGCGCGAGACCCGCCTGGCCGATCCCGTGCGCCGCCGCCACCTCGAGGCGGACGCGCGGGCTCCACTCGCCGACGTACGCGTTCGTCCGATCCATCGCCACGAACTCGTCGGGGCCGACAGGCACCCATCGGCGCTGCGGTCCCCGTCGCCCGAAGCCCCCGGTCGGTACAGCGGGCGGTTTCGAGCTGATCTCCGCGTAGAACTTCCGATCGGCGAGCATCTCCGCCCAGACGAACGTCGTGGCCGGCTCCATGAAGCCGCCGAAGAGCAGCTTCGTGATGGGCGGGCCCACGCGCGTCGCGTCGATGGTGGCCGCAACAGGTTGGGCGGCGGCCGTTGCGCCAAGGAAGAGCATGAGCGAGAAGGAGAGGATCCAGCACCTGCGGCTGCTCATAGGTGTGCCCCGATTGAGAAGCGGGAAGGCCGCACCCCGCTCGCGGGATCGCGGCATCGGCAGAGCCTACCGACGACCCGCTTCGAAACTCAGATTCGCGCTGAAGAATGTCATGACGTGATTCTGGAAGCGATCGGCCACCTTGCTCGTGTGCGTGCCCGGGTAGATCTCGAAGCGGTTGGCGATGCCGTACAGGTCGAAGATGTCGTGGAGCTTCCCGGCATCGGCCCTCAAGCCGTCCTGATCGCCCACGTCCATCGCGATGGCCCGGTACCGCCGGAGACTCCCGACGTACTGGTCGACGAAGGCCAGCGGCGCGTTCGCCGCCCACCGCGCGAGCACGTCGGGCCGGGGCTCTCCGTTCGTGGTCGGGAGGTCCAGGTAGAGCGGCGGGTTCTTCGGGTTGGGCGACCAGGCCGCCGCGGCGGCGAGCTGGGCGCGGGCGAAGAAGGGCAGCGCCGCCGAATCCGCCGCCGACGTCACCCGGTCAAGGGTCTCCTCAAGCGCCGCCGGATCCCGACCGACGCCGCGCGCCGACAGGCAGCAGGGGCTCATGATGTAAAGGCCGCCGAACACGTCGGCGTGCTTCATGCCGATGCGCGCGGCGCCGTACCCTCCCATCGAGTGACCAACCAGGCCGCGGCTCGCTCGATCCGCAATGGTCCGGTAGTGGGCATCGATGTACGCCACGACGTCCCGCGACACGAACTGCTCGAAGTCTCCGGTCGTGCCCGAGCTGGAGTACATCGACCCGTTGTGTACAGTCTTCGAGTCGGGCAGCACGACGATCATCTCGCGGGCGCCCAGGGCGAAGGCGCCTTCGATCGTCTGCGGCACGCGGATCTCCGCGGCCCACTGCTCCGCGCCGATGGAGTAGCCGTGCAAGGCGTAGACGACCGGGTAGCGCCGTGACTTCTCCTTCGCATAGCTCGAGGGCAGGAACACGAGCACATCGCGGTCGACAGCATTCCCTTCCAGGTTGCCCTCGAGCGCCGCCCCGTGAATCTTGATCCGCTCCACCGTCACGCCTCTGGCTCCCGGTACCGGTGGGGGCACCTCGGTCTGCACCTGCGCCGCAAGCCGAAGGCCCAGGCCTATGACCGCAGCGAGCGCGATTCCGGCCGGGAGATTCCGCGTGGTCATGTTCGTCCTCTCAACATGGCGCCGATCGACAGCGCCGCGCCCCAGGGCCTCGGACCGGGATCACCGAAACAGCAGCGGCGCGAACTCCCTGAGGCACCGCCGCCACGTCAGCCACTCGTGGGCCGTGCCGGGCGACTCGTAGAAGACGTTCTTGATCCCCGCCTGCGTGAGCTGCTCGCTGAATGTCTTGGTGCCGGGGCCCTCGACCGACCCGATGCCCAGGAAGAGCACCTTCACCTGCTTGTTGAACGCCGCCGCGTCGGCGAACACGCCGCCGTTGGACGTCTTCGGATCGAAGCCACCGCGCCCGCCGCTGCTCCCGCTGAACCCGCCGAGGTAGGCGAACGTGTCCAGGTTCGCCAGGACCGTTGTGAACGTCTGCATGCCGCCCATGGACAGTCCGGCCATGGCGCGAGTTTCGCGCCCGGGTGCCACCCTGAACGTGCGCTCGACCATCGGGATGAGATCGGTCAGCATCATCTCGGTGAAGACCGCGCTCCCGAGCGGGCGCATCGCGCCCCGGCCACCGGCGACGCCTCGTCCCGCGGCCGGAGGCGCGCCGGGAGCGGGCGGGGGTTCCGGCACGGCCTGCGTGAGCGCCCC
>Ga0079037_100001628_pt1 | contig 11860 bp, 9 predicted proteins | sample Mud3Dept4metaG_FD_71479 | JGI IMG/M metagenome (GOLD analysis project Ga0079037, IMG submission 71479) | Freshwater wetland microbial communities from Ohio, USA, analyzing the effect of biotic and abiotic controls - Mud 3 Core 4 Depth 4 metaG | ecosystem: Environmental > Aquatic > Freshwater >... | reverse complement strand
CGATAGGCGAGCGGCGAGATCTCGGACGGCTTGATCTCGCTGCGCCCCCCCCAGAAGACGTTGGTGTAGAGAGGCGCGATCCCCATCTCTGCAAGATGCTGATCGATGGCGGCCTTGTGCGCGAGCAGCAACGGCTTGTCGGTGCCGTGGGCGACCCCCATGATGTTCACGTGGTGAAACTCGGGGCCGCCCTCGCGCCAGTAGGCGTGCGTCATGATGTGATGGCGGCCCACTTCTCGGCCAGCGTCGATCTCCCGGCCCGGCGGCACCGCCCAGTGGAACAGCGCGTTGAAGCGGGTCACGCGCTCGCCACCCGCCGCCGCCTTGACGTGTTCCAGGAAGGTCGAGAAGCGGCCGATAATGTTGCGTCGCTCGAAGTCCCGAGCCGTGGCCAGGAAAACCTCCAGCGGCAAGCCCGCTTCCCGGGCGCGCGCGGCCCAGAGATCCGGAACAAGCTCCTCCGGCGCAAACTCCCGCTTCAGCGCTATCAGAACGCGCCACTCCGATTCGTTCAGATCGGTCACCGTGACGTTCGTGACGTCGGCGGGGACGTCGGCGCGACTTCCCGGCTCCAGCCCCCGCCGGCGCACGTGGCCGACGCCGAGGGTGAACAGTTTCTTCGCGGGCAACAGGAGGAACCTCTCGGCGCCGGTCTGTCGCGCCAGGAATTCGCAATGTCGGGTCATCGAGAATCCCTGTGGAACCTTCAGGGTAGTCCACAGCCGGTACCTGGCGCCGGCCGTGGCGCTGTCGGTGGTGCGGATCACCACATGTCCGCTGAAGGGATCACGCTCGAACATGTACTCGAAGGCGGCGTCGAGTCGCTCCTGGGGTACCTGCCACGCCACCAGCGCGCCCTGGGCGAGGTTGGTGGCAAGCAGCGTCTGTCGCACCCGCCGGATCGTCCCCGCCCGCAGCATCGCCTGGATGCGCGCGACGACCTCCGACAGTTCCACCGCGGATTGCCGGGAAATCTCCCCCAGCGGATCCTGCTGGAATCCGTGGAGCCGGTCCTCGGACACGGCGAGGATCCGCGCGTTGATCGGATCGCTGAAGCTCGTGGGAATTGTTTTCATCATTCGCGGTGTGCCTCCCATGCACGTTCGCCGGCCGCCGGATTCCGGCCGCGGCCGCCATGCTCGTCCCGATTGGAGCCGTGGTCGTCTGTTCAGAAGCGGGGCGTGCCTCGCGCCCGGGTGCGCACGCCCGCGTTCCCCCGCGCTGGCGCCGAGTCCACTGTATCCTGTTAAGGCCTGGAGGCAAAGACAGGCGCCGGTCTCGGCTTGCCTTCCCGGTTCCTGTCTGCTAATCGTGATGCACGAAGGCCATTGAGCGTTCTGTTCATGCGTCGCTTGCTGATCGCGCAAGCGGACGACGCTGGGTTCGGGCAAGGTGACCGATGAGCCTCCAAGGCATCGTCCTGTTCGTTTTCGTCGGCGCTGCCATGCTCTTCGCGGTGGTTGCCATCGGACTGTCCGCGTTCTTCTTGGCCATGCTGGCGCGTTTCGAACGGATGCGGCTGAGACCCCCGAGTTCCGGTCCGGCATTCCTGAGGGACCTCCTGCACGGGCTGTCGCGCAACGCCTTCCGGGACATCCGCGACGTGCACCAGGCTTACCGCGAATACTTCGGCGTCGGCGTCTTGAGAAGCTCTCACCTTGAGGAGATCGGGGAGTTCCTGGAACGAGCGATACACCGAATCCCTTCGGCGCCGGAGGGACCTCCGGAGGGTCCGTTGCAGGAGAAGATCGCGTTGCTGCGGGAGCTGCTGGCAGCGAACCAGCGCGCGCTGGAGGTGGAGCGCATGTGCGTGCCGTTCTCCGGGACGCCCGAGATGGAGCGAGGGATCCTGGGCGAGTTGCTGGAGCTTCCCGCGGAGGACAGGTCCAAGGTGACGGCCAAGCTGGGTGCGCTAGCCAAAGCGATCAGGTTCAGGCAAGATACGTTAGACCGGTTGGAAGAGGAGAGTGCTCGGTCGCTCAGAGTGGCGCGGTGGGGGTGGTACGGAGCGCTGGCGCTCGCCATATTGGTAGGAATCCTGGGATTCCTGTGTCTGGGCTTATAGCCGGCGATTTGACTCCGGCGACGATCCGGTGCATATTCCAACCTCGACAACACCGGTAATGGAGGCTGCTCCTGTCCATGACGCAACGCCGGCCGGCCGTAGACATCTGGAACTGGCTAGGCGCCCTGTTATCTGTCGCGTTCCCGGCGCTGGTGTACTTCGGCCGCAACCGGCTCTCCCCGCAGTTGCTGGCGCTGGTCCTCGTCGCGATCATCTGGCTGCGAAAGAAGATCGCGTTCGGAATGCGGCCCAGTCCGTGGCTCGTGGCCGGCGGCCTGCTGTTGGCGTTTCTGGCGTTGGGACGGAACGACGTGCTGCCGCTCAAGCTGTATCCGGTGCTGGTGAACGGGGCGCTCCTCGGAATCTTCGCGGCCAGCCTGTGGTACCCCCCACCCGTGGCGGAGCGCATCGCCCGCATGGGCTATCCCGACCTGCCGACGGAAATCGTGACATACACGCGCAAGGTGACTCAGGCCTGGTGCGTGTTCTTTGGCGCCAACGCGCTGACGGCCTTCTGGACGGCGGTGTGGGGGTCCGATGACGTGTGGTTCTATTACAACGGCGTCATTGCCTACCTCCTGGCCGGTCTCATGTTCGCCGGGGAATGGTTCCTGCGCCGGCGGCTACTCAGAGCCTTGGGCTGGTGAATAGGGACCGAGGTGGAGCGGTGAGCGAGCGATATGCGTTGACTCCGCTTTGAGTAATGACAGGATCGACTCACAACAGGGCTTTTGCAATTGACATGTTAACCCGCAGTGGCCATAGTGCAGCCACGCCGGTCGGATCCTGCGCGGACTTCGGCACGGCATGCTGAGTCGGTAGGATCATTCGCGGTGGGGCTCGTTGTCGTTACGGTGGGCTCGTTTGGAGGGGGGCTTCAAAGGGGGTGTAGAACAGGCCGGAGCGACGATCGGTCTGGCAGCAGGAGTCGACGCCTGATGACCTCAAGCCCCCGTTCTACCTCCGGGGCTGCGAACGGTGTACGCTAAATCGCTTCCCCATGGCGCGCACGCACCGATTGGGGACAGCCCAGGTAGTAGATCCCTCCTGACGTTTATTCCACCCATGTGCCTGTCGCGCTTCGTATCACATGGATTCGAGATGCGTCGCGGAGCGCCGCCTACCTACTTCTTCGTTTTGCAGAGCGGACGTGCCTCCGACAGGTGGTGCCTCGCCCGCGGGAAAGTCGCATGAGGGTGCTCCTCCTGAGGCCCGACCCCGGGAATGAGCGGTTCGGTCTCGGACCGTTCTTCCGCGTCGAGCCGCTCGGTCTTGAATACATAGGTGCCGCCCTGCGCCGAGGCGGTCACCATCCGACGGTGGCGGATCTGCGGTTCCGACCCGGCCTGGGGGCCTGGATTCGGCGGGCCCGACCGCGCCTTGTGGGGATCTCCTGTCTGCATTCGCTCGAGTACGATCGCGTGCGCGCGATCGCTCGCGAAGTGAGGTGTGCGGCGCCGGAGGCGTTCGTCCTCGTCGGCGGGCATGCGGCCGCCGCATTTCCGGAGGCGCTGGAGTGCGAAGACATCGATGCCATCTGCCTCGAGGATGGCGAGGACGTCGTGCCGGCGCTGGCCGAGGCGCTGGAGCGACCGCAGCCCCTCAGCGAGGTCCCCGGCCTGCGCATCCGCACGGAGGACGGCTGGGTCTCGACGCCTTCCCGGTCGCAGCCAAATGATCTCGCTCGTGTTCCATTGCCGGCGCGAGACCTCGTTGAGCAGCATCGAGCCGGCTATCATTGCCTCATCTTCAAGCCCGTCTGGCTCGTCGAAACGGCCCGCGGGTGTCCCTTCCGGTGTACGTTTTGCTCGGTCTGGCAGCTGCACGGTCACGCCTTTCGAGAGCGACCTGTAGATGCCGTCGTCGAAGACTTGGCCTCGGTGGGCGATGCCGTCTTCGTTGCCGACGACCTATTCTGGTATCATCCGGTGCGGAGCAGGGAGATTGCCGAAGGACTGCGGCGGCGCGGTGTCCGGAAGCGATGGCTCCTGGTTCAGACACGCACGGACCTCGTGGCTCGCCAGCCGGAGCTGCTCGAAGTCTGGCGGCCCCTGGCGAGCGATTTCGACATTTTCTTCGGTTTCGAGGCGGCCAATGACGCGGGACTGGCACAGGTGGACAAAGACGCCGAAGCCGCGGCGACTGTCGAGGCAGTGCACGTTGCGCGATCGATGGGTTATGGCGTGAACGGCAACTTCCTGATCGATCCCGACTGGACGGAGCAGGACTTTCGAGAGTTGTGGGACTTCGTCACGCGGCATGACCTGCGCCGCACCGGTTACACGATCTTGACGCCGCTGCCGGGCACAGCGTTTTTCCAACGGCTGGCCCCTCGTCTGGCGGGACAGCCTTGGTATACGTACGACATGCATCACGTCTTGTGGGAGCCGCGCCTCGGGGCCAAGCGATTCTTCGAACTGTACGCCGAAACGTGGCGTCGTTCGGTCCTGAACACGTCCGGCGAGAAGCGGTGGCGGGATTGGATGCGACAGGTGCGGCCTGCGCAAATTCCCTACCTGATCCCGGTGCTCTGGCGGACACAGCGAATGATGCGGCCCGGGGCGTATCTCCAAGAGCACGAAGCCGCGCATCGCATGACGCGCGGCGTCTCCCGCGACGTTGTTTCCCCTTCGTAGGCAGGGCGGTTGCGCATGCGGGACGAAATCTTGCGAGCAGGACGGCAGAGCGGCGGGGCCACCGTCGAGGCGAGCGCGGATACAGCCGCGCCGCCAAGGGCATTCCGTCACCTGCTGGCGGCGCCCTGGTTCTACCGTCTCGGCTTCGCGGCGGGCAGAAGGGTGCCCGCTTCGGTGCTTTACGGCATCGCGGATGTCCTTGCCATGACGACATATCTGACGTGTCGGACACAGGTCGGGACGCTTTGCGCCAACCTTGCGCGGCTGCTCCCGGAGGCGTCCGGAGCGGCGCGCGCACGCTTGGCCCGCAGGATCTTTCGTAACTACGCCAGGTACCTCGTGGACTACGGACGCTTCCGCTGGATGGCAGGAGACAGGCTCGAGGCCGCGATCAGCGACTTGGAGGGCTGGCAGAACCTCCATGAGGCGTTCGATATGGAGCGCGGGGTGATCCTGGTCACGGGCCACGTGGGAAACTGGGAGCTGGGCGGCGTCTTCTTCGGGCATCGCGGGGTCAAGGTCCATGTCGTCACCCTGCCGGACGGCAGCCGCCAGATCGATGCCATCCGGCAGATGTACCGGGGGAAGCACGCCGTCAACACCATCCTGCTCGACGGATCGCCGTTCGCGCCTCTGGAGATGATGGCCGCGCTGAAGCGCCGCGAGATGGTGGCCATGCTCGTGGACAGGTGGGGGAAGGCCGATGGTGTCCCCGCGGTATTCCTGGGGGGGACGCATTACCTTCCCCGAGGGCCCTTTGCTCTCAGCTTGGCGACGGGCGCGCCGATCCTCCCGGCATTCGTCATTCGCGACGGCGGCGCCTACCGGGGAATCGTCAATCCGCCCATCGTCGTCGAGCGGGGCGACTTCGCGCCGTACGCGGCTCGCGTCAGCGAAGCCCTGGAATCCGTCATCCGGCGCTTTCCGGATCAGTGGTACAATTTCGTCGCTTTGTGAGGCGCTCCTTGCGCCGGAAGGGCCTCGGCATGTCTATGACGACGCTGGCGGGACGGCCGATCCAGCCTATCGCGCGGTCGCTCCCGCGGACGATCCGCTCCCTCTGTCCGGAGTGTCTGCTGCCCATCCCGGCCATGGAATTCGTCGAGGAGGGGCGCGTCGTCATGCAGAAGGCCTGCCCGGCGCATGGCGCGTTCCGGGACATCGTCTTCTCCGATGCCGAGATGTTCCTCCGGATGGAGGAGTGGCACTTCGGGGACGGCCACGGGTTTGCGAACCCCGCCGGGGGCGGGGAAGGGGCGTGTCCGGAGCGTTGCGGCATCTGCGGTTGGCACACCAGCCACACGTCGCTCGCCAACGTGGACCTCACGTCCCGCTGCAATCTGGCCTGCCCTATCTGCTTTGCGGACGCCAACCGGCGCCCGTACGAGCTGTCCTTCGAGCAAGCCGTCGAGACCCTCCGGGGGTTTCGAGCGCAACGCCCGGCGCCGGCCTTTGCGGTGCAGTTCACCGGCGGCGAGCCGACGGTGCATCCGCGCTTTCTCGACATCGTCGCCTCGGCCAAGGCCCTGGGATTCTCGCACATCCAGGCGGCCAGCAACGGCGTGCGATTCGCCGATCAGGACTTCGCGCGGCGCGCGCGGGACGCCGGCTTGCAGTACATCTACCTCCAGATGGACGGGACGTCTGATGCGGTCTTCGAACGCATCCGGGGGAAGGCGCTCCTCGACACCAAGCTCGCCGTGCTGGAGTCGGCCCGACAGGCCGGACTGCGGGTGATCTTCGTCCCCACCATGGTCCGGGGCGTGAATGACCATCAGGTTGGAGACCTCCTCCGGCTTGCCTTCGAGCACCTGGATATCCTGTCCGGCATTTCTTTCCAGCCGATGACGTTTGCCGGACGCGTGCCGGAGGGGGACCGACTCGCGCAGCGCTTTACCCTCTCGGACCTCTCGCGGGAGTTCAGCGCGCAGACCGGCCTCACGCACCCCCGGGACGACTGGTTTCCGCTGAGCTCCGCCGTGCCGCTGATCCGCTACGCCGGTGCGCTCAGCGGCGCGTCCCTGGTGAACCACACCTGCCATCCCCACTGCGGCATCATGGCGCTGCTCTTCGTGGACCAGAATCGCCGGGCGGTCCCGATCACCCGGTTCGTCGACCTGCACGGTCTATTGAAGGAGATCGACGGGCTGGCGGGACGCACCGAGCAGGTGCGCTTCAAGACACTGTCCAAGGTCAGGGCGCTCCAGGCGCTCCATCGGTTCTTCCGTTCCGATCGCGCGCCCGAGGGGTTGACCTTCTTTCGATTCCTCCAGACTCTGGACGGGTTCGCGGACAAGAAGTTTTCCTGGGACGACCGGTATCGCGGGTATACGTACAAGACGTTCTACGTCGCGGGCATGCATTTCATGGATGCGTACAACTACGATCTGGAGCGCGTGTGCCGGTGCGGGGTGCACTATGCGGCCCCGGACGGACGGATGTACCCGTTCTGCACGTACAACTCCGGGCCGACGTACCGCAACCGAGTCGAGCGAGGCGTGGGATGGGCGTAGCGTCGCATTCCGGTTGCGGGTCGCCATGGCTCGCCGGCTAGCCGCCGTCGCGGCCCTCCTGCTGTGGGCCGGCGTGCTCTCGGCGGCGCCGACGGTCGCCGGCACGCCGCTCCTCGGGGACGAGCGGGCTCGGGCCATCGAAGGGCTTCAGGCGCGGCAGCGGGAGGTGAAAGCCCTTCGCGCAGCGGTCGTCCAGCGGAAACGGCACCCTTTGCTCAAAGGCGAGGCGGTCACGGAAGGCACCTTGCTCTTCAGCCGACCCAACCGTCTGCGGTGGGAGGTGGCGACTCCGGAGCGGACGATCATCGTGATCGATGACCAGACGCTCGTCATCTACCGCCCCGACCGGCAGGAGGCCGAGCGCAGGGACCTGCGGGAAGACTTCGGGTCCCGTGCCGTGGTGGATTTCCTGACGGCGGGAATGAACCTGGATGTTGCCGAGATGGAAAAGCGGTTCGAGGTGGCCGTGTACCGGGACGACGGACGCCTATCGCTCGTCCTGACCCCACACTCCCGCTGGGTCGCCCGGGCGATCGCGTCCGTGACGATCACCCAGGAGGACGCGGACCCGCTCCCGCGGCACATCGTCGTCGTCGGCCAGAAAGGGGATCGCACGGAGACCTCTTTGGCTCACGCGGTCGTCAACCCACCGCTGGCCGAGGGCGCGTTCACGCTCCGGTTGGGACCCGAGGTGCGAGTGGTCGAGGTCCGCAGGCCCGGGCAGGAGAGCGCCGGTGGACGGTAGGCGGCCACGCAGTATCGGCGCCATCGATGTGCCGGTGCGCAGGCTCCACGTCGAGCTGACGAGCCACTGCAATTTCGCCTGCGAATTCTGCCCCGACGGGAAGATGCGTCGCCCCCGCGGGACGATGCCTCTCCCGATGGTGGAGCGCATCCTCTGCGAGGCCGGTGGGGAAGGCGTGGCCCGCCAGGTCCATTTCCACATCATGGGCGAGCCCTTGCTGCACCCTGACCTGCCCGAAGCGGTGCGCATCGCGCGCCGGCACGGGCTGGAGGCGTGGGTCACGACGAATGGGAGCGTGCTCACGCCTGCGCTCTTGACGGAGCTCCGCGACGCCGGCCTCTTCCATCTGACCGTTTCGCTCCAGACTCCCGACGCCGCGACGTTCGCGCTACGTGGGTCGCGGCATCTGGCGTTCGAGGAGTATCGCGACCGCCTGATCCAGACGGCGCGCGCCTCGCTTGACTCACCCGGAACCCTGCGCATGTCGGTCTGCTTCCTGACCAATCCCCTGCGCCGGTTCCACGCCCCGAACCCGCCGATGATGCGGGTAGCGGAGTCCGGCAAGGTCCTGCGCGCGCACATGGCGTCCTGGGTGGACTGGATCTTCCGTGGGACGCGGCACGAAGCGGACCTTCCCCAGCTCCTGGCGCGGACGCGGCGCGCCGGCATCCTCAAGGAGAATCACATCCCGCTGACCGCGAACCTCGATTTCCAGGTGCGCATCCTGGGGAACTGGGCGGACCACTTCGAGGGGCCGGTCTCGCCGGCCCGGTTCGGGTACTGCCCGGGGCTGCGGGAGAATTTCGGCGTTCTCTGGAACGGCGATTACGTGGTCTGCTGCACCGACTACGACGGCCGGACGGTTCTGGCCAACGCGGCCGACGTCTCGCTGCGAGACTACCTCTCCCTGCCGACAGTGCAGGAGATCGCCCGAGGCTTTCGCGGCTACCGCGTCGTTCACCCGCATTGCCGCCAGTGCCTGGGAGACCGGCATCCCGCCGGCGCCCTGTGCCGGCAGGTCGGATCCATCATCTACTTCAAGCTCTATCGGCGGCTGGTGGGCGCGCGCGGCGCGGGACGGGAGGCGGTGTGAACGTCCTGCTCGTCTCGCCCCTGACGTCGAAGAGTCTGCTGGGCGCCGACTTCTACTTCCGGATGCCGACGCTGGGCCTCCTGCGCGTCGCGGGCGCGACGCCGCCCGATTGGACGGTGACGATCCTGGACGAGAAGGTCGAGCCGGTCGACGTGTCCCGTCCGGTCGACCTGGTGGGGATCACCGGCATGACGCCCGCCATCGATCGGGCCTACGCGATCGCCGACGCGTACCGGGCGCGGGGCGTCCCGGTGGTCATGGGGGGCATTCACGTCAGCATGAACGCCGCGGAGGCGCTGGCCCACTGCGATGCGGTGGTCGTCGGCGAGGCGGAAGGCCTCTGGCCGCGCCTCCTGTCGGATTTCCAGCGCGGCGCCATGCAGCGCTGCTATCGCCACGAGGCGTTTCCGCCCCTGTCGAGCCTGGGCGACCCGAACTGGTCGCTCTACGACGGGAAGGGATACCTGCCGTTCCACTGCGTGGAGACCAGCCGGGGGTGTCCCCACGGGTGCGATTTCTGCTCGGTCACGAACTATTTCGGGGGATGCTACCGGACGCGACCCCCGGCCGACGTGGAGGACGAGATCCGGAGGCTCCGTCCCTTCGAGGGGCGATTCGTCCTGAAGAACGTGGTCTTCTTCGTCGACGACAACATCGCGGGGAAGCGGCCGCACGCGCGGGAGCTGCTCGCCCGCCTGGTGCCCTACCGACTCAAGTGGCTTGGCCAGGCCTCGACGACCATCGCGCGAGACGACGAACTACTGGCGCTGTGCCGGCAGAGCGGCTGCATGGGCCTTCTGATCGGCTTCGAGACGCTGTCCAGGGAGAAGCTCAAGACCGTCAGCAAAGGGTTCAACGACCCGGAAAGCTACCACGACGCGATCCGCAAGATCCACGATTACGGGATCGGCGTCAGCGGCGCGTTCGTCTTCGGTCTGGACGGCGACGATGAGGGGGTGTTCGACCGCACCTACGAGTTCGTCCAGAAAGCCAAGCTGGAGAGCCCGTACTTCTCGATCCTCACCCCGTATCCCGGGACCCGCCTGTACCAGAGACTGATGGCCGAGGGCCGCATCATCGATCGAGACTGGTCGAACTACAACACGAACAACGTCGTCTATACGCCCCGGGGGCTGAGTGCGCAGCAGCTCTTCGACGGATATTACCGACTGCAGAACGCGGTGCACACGATCCCGGCCATCGCTCAACGGTTCTGGGGGACGACGTCGAAGGCCAACTTCTGGCTGCCCATGAACTACGGGTTCCGGCGATCCATCAAGAAGCTGACCGCGCACGCGCGGGGGCTTCGTCCGGTCGGGGCCGTTGCTCCGGAGACGCCATGAGCGGTCCGCTGCCGGCGCGACACGACCGCGCGCCGCGCGTGCTGGTCCTGGACGGCTTCTGGAACAAGGCCCTGGCCGCCGTGCGGTCGCTTGGGCGCCGCGGAGTATTCGTCACGGCGGGGGAGCGAACGCGGCTGGCTCCGGCGCTGTTCTCGCGGTATTGCCGCCGCCGGTTCGTGCACCCGTCGGTCGAGAGGCACCCGGAGGCTTTTCTGGCCGCCTTGGAGTGGGAGCTCCAGGCGACCGGCTACGACGTCGTCTTGCCGATGGAACTGGGGACCCAGCTTCTCGTGACGGAGCATCGCCGGCGCCTGGAGCCGGGAGCGCGGATTCCTTTCGCGGACGCGGACCGCACCCTGCGCGTCCACGACAAGGGGTTCCTGACCGCGTTCGCGCGCGACCACGGCATCGAGTGTCCGGCGACCTTCTTCCCCGAAGGGCCGGAGGACGCGGCCGCGTTATCGGTCGACCTTCCCTATCCCGTCCTGGTGAAGCCGCGCCATTCATCCGGCGGCCGCGGGATCAGGCGTGTGGAGCGCCGCGCGGATTTCGTGGCGGCGTACGCCATGGTTCACGCGAGGTTCCCGGCGCCCATCGTGCAGGAGTGTCTGCCTCCCGGCGGCGACGCCCTCGGCGTGGCCGTCCTCATGAATTTCGCCTCGGAGCCGAGAGCCTCGTTCGCGTACCGCCGGTTGCGAGAGTACCCCGCGAGCGGGGGACCGAGTACGCTCCGCGAGAGCATCCGGGATCCCGACCTCCGCGCGACGACGGAGCGGTTGCTGTCGCTGCTCGGGTGGGTCGGCGTCGCCATGGCCGAATTCAAGGTGGACCCCCGGGATGGCCGACCGAAGCTCCTCGAGGTGAATCCGCGCTTCTGGGGATCGCTGCAGCATGCGATCCTCTGCGGCGTGGATTTCCCCTGGCTCCTGTACCGCATGGCCGTGGACGGGGATGCGGACCGGGTGACGGGCTATGAGGTTGGCGTGAAGAGCCGCTCGCTGCTGCACGGGGAGGTGATGCGTTTCGTCATGGGCCCGGAGCGGTTTCGGCTGCGGCCGGCGCTGTGCGACTTTTCCATCCCGGACGACGTCCTCTCGGCGGACGATCCGTGGCCGACGCTCGGCCGGATCGCGTCCCTCGTCGCCTTGGTGCGTGACCAGGACCTGCGGGCGACGGTGCGGGGTGGCTCCCCATGTGCACGCCGCTGCCTCCGGGAGAATCCTCGACTGATGTCCGGCAGGAGGGGTTCACGGTGACCCAGGTCGAGCGCTCCGCGGGCGGTGCCTTCAGGGTCCTCCTCGTATCGCCGGTGGACAAGGCGTTGCTGGGAAAGGATTTCTACTTCAGGTTCCCGCACCTGAGCCTCCCTGCCCTGGCCGCGTACACGCCCGCCGGCGCCACGGTGGAGATCGTGGACGAGAAATTCCACGACCTCCCGGACGGGAAGGGATACGACCTTGTCGGC
>Ga0079037_100001627_pt1 | contig 11860 bp, 12 predicted proteins | sample Mud3Dept4metaG_FD_71479 | JGI IMG/M metagenome (GOLD analysis project Ga0079037, IMG submission 71479) | Freshwater wetland microbial communities from Ohio, USA, analyzing the effect of biotic and abiotic controls - Mud 3 Core 4 Depth 4 metaG | ecosystem: Environmental > Aquatic > Freshwater >... | reverse complement strand
CGGCAGGCGATCTTTGCCGAGGAAACGCTCCCGTTCAAGCCGGGAGCGCTGGAGAAGCGCAAGGAGCAGGCGAGCGAGACGATGAAGAAGGTGTACGGGGACAAGCCCAAGGGATCGATTGGGGAGATCGATTAGGATTCCAGACCGGTATCTAATAGAAATGTCTCGGTCAATGCCATATTTCAGAGTTGACAATTCAAATCAGTATTCTATAATCGGAAGCAGTTGGTGAAGTGAATAGTCGTGTTGAGTTAATGAAGACATGAGCCCAACAGTATTCAGGGTAAAAGACTATCGGTTCTATTTTCTCTCCAACGAAGAGAACCGAATGCATATTCATGTGACGTGCGAGGATGGCGAAGCCAAGTATTGGGTCGAGCCCATCGTATCACTTGCGACCTATCATGGCTTGTCTGCACGGAAGCTGAACGAGGTGGAGAAGATCGTAGAGGAACATAAACATGAGATCATCAAAGCGTGGCAAGAGCACTTCGGCAAGCGTTGAGAACATTACTCCCTTTGGTATCTGGATGCTGATCAAAGGGAAGGAATACTTTCTCAGCTATGAGGGATATCCGTATTTCAGGGAGCAGACGCTGCGTTCGATTCAGGGTGTGCAACTGCTCCATGGTAAACATCTCTATTGGAAGGACTTGGACGTAGATCTGGAGATCGACAATCTGGAAAATCCGGAAAAATATCCTCTCAAGTCCAAAATCACTGTTCGAAGACGCCCCAAGACCACCAAAGCACGTTCGGCCGTTCACAGAGCAGCTTAACAGCATAAACCGCTTGCAACTACATCCCCTGAAAATACCCTGGAAGTTGAAGGATATTTCCTTTGTAGCCGGCACGGCTTTTTGCTGCAATCTGCTCACGATGTTGCTTCGATCTGGGTTATCACTTGGAACTCTAAATTATGAACGCTAAACCGTTTATCATAGGCAGGCAGGCAGCAGGGCTCTAATCTCAGTTGTCCTCCCCGAATGCTTTTATCGGGGAACCAGCCGCACGATAACTTATAAGGGAATCGAAGACCCAAGCGTCCAGAAAGGATGCTTGGGTTTTTTGTTGGATTTAGATTAAGAAGAGGGTGTGATGCAGACAAGTTACGGCCAATGTCAATACCGTCGGCTGAGACCCACACAGTGAGGTGAACAAAATGGAAAACAGAACAGACCGTCAAACTCTCCATATGCTCATACCAGTACTAAACCGAGTTGGCCTGCTTTTAATTCTACTGGCGATGGTCATTCTTCTGGCTGGCTGTCCAGGCTACAGCGTCCCGCCTCCGCAGAAGAATGCAGCACAGCCGAGCATCGTTAACATTACCTTGACCGGTCCGAGTTTTAGCGCAGGCTGTCCAGGAAAATTCACCGGAACGCTTGTTCATGATTCTGATCCATTAGGCAATTACGGCTTCGGGTGGACTGGTCCTGTAAATGGTTCAATGAGACCGCTCTATGCATTTAATGGCCTTATTGGCTATGTTTACGGCTATGAAACAGATATCGCCGGTGTTACAGCAGCTTGCAGTAATCTCAGCCTACAGATCAAAGGGCTTCCGGATGGAATTTTTGTATTCAATTCTTCGTCTATAGTTGGGTTTGGTGGTATCACCGATATATTTGTTCAATATTATTATAAAGGAAGTGCTACGGTCACGGTTAGTGAAGGTCAGACGGTCAATGCAACTATAGTTTTGAGTGCTCTGCAAGGGTCGACTGGCAGCATGGAGTTCAGGTCGACAGTAAACAGCCAGCCGACCCCGACCGCTTGCCCGGCGGACGCCCTCGTGTCTTTCGTTTCAAATACGCAGCCCGGAGATGTGCAACTTGTAGTGCCAGACGTTTCATGCACAGGAGGACAGGTTACATTCCAGGATGTTCTCGTTGGGGTGTATACTTTCGATGTAATAATGAGCGGAGGGGCTATTACCCCGTAATTAGCTTTGAAGGATGTTCCGGTCGTGGTGAATCCCGCGGTCACTACGCAGGTCCTCCTCGACTTTCCCGCGAACGGAAAACTTTCGCTTGCCTGGACAGTTTACGGTTCTGCTCCTGCAACTGGCTGTCCGATTGGGGCGACCGTGTCAGCCGTTTCCACCAGACAGCTGGGGATATCGCCAGTGAGTGTTGGGCCTGTTTCATGCACGACTTCGACCCTTAAGATCCTGCTCCCTGACTATGGCGTTTATTTGTTCGATGTTACGCTCTCGAGCGGGGGCAACAGCACCACGGTCAGCGGCCTCGCGGTCACGAGCACACCTGGGAGCTCCACCTTCTTCAACTTCGATTTCGTGCTTCCGCTGCTTGCTGCACCAACATTCCCCCACGCACAGCCCCTCGACGGCAGCATTCGTCTGGATTGGAGTGCCGTTACTGGCGCGTGGTCTTATAATATCTATCGGGCTACCACGCCCGGTGTGACACCTGCCACGGGGACGAAGATCAACGTGTCGAGCAGCCCTTATATAAACGCCCCACTCAACCCGGCGCTCACCTATTACTATGTCATCACTGCGGTGGATGCGGGAGGTGTGGAAGGACCACCGTCAACAGAGGTGTCGGCGAAGCCGAATGGAATACTGTTACCGGTCTAATGGCGAAGAAGCGTTCTATTAGCTTCGTACTATTGGCCGTATAGATGCACCGAACAAGAAAAGGCAGGCCATTTGGCCTGCCTTTATTTCTTGATCCAGCGGTAATTTCAACGAATCACAACAATGCTACGCGATAACCATCAAGATATGGTTCCGTTCTCCAGCATCACACACATTTCCTTATATATAGCATTCCCGATGGTGATGCCCTGGTCTATGATCTCCGGGCCGAACTGGAGACCCGTTCTGGTCCGGAAAGTATCCTTGATCTTCTCGATGCCTTTCATCTTTTCCTTGAATACCTTGTGCAGGCTCTCGGGCGGCATATCGTAATCGTTCACGATGGTCCAGAGGGTCGTGGTGAAGTTCTCGGGCCCCCAGCGGAACTTGTCCGCGTCGTAGAGCGCGTCGCTCACCAGCTGTCCCTCCTCATCATCAGCCTTTTTCGTCCCCTTGAACGCTTCGTGGTTCCTGATGGCGTCAACAATGTACTTCCGGTAGTCCTTCTCCAGCCCCAAGTCCTTCAGGATGCGGTCCGCCTCGATGCTGCCGAGCCGCGCGTGGTCCTTTTCCTTCCGCTTGATGTCGTGCAGAAGGCCCGCAAGCTCGGCGGCAAGGAACAGGCCGGCAGAGTCGTCCTCACCGATGCCCCGGCCCGGGGCCTCGATCAGGACGAGCGCGCCCGCGTCTCGGGCAACGGCCTCGCAGTGGCAAAGCCCATGGGCGCACTCAAGCTTGGACTCGTCAAGATAGGCGCGGCACTCGGAGAGCAGTTCGCTTGCAGCGAGGTGCTCGCCGGCAAAGCGGATCATCTTTGCGTGGCGGCCATAGAAGGCAGGCACCGGAAGGGTCTTCGCGACCCGGTGGGCGATGTCCTGCAGCTGCTCATAGGCCGGATGGCTCATGAGGGCATAATAGACGGCGGGGGAGGCCGATGTCAAGACCCGAAACACGGATTGACATGCCGGGGCATCGTTGGTAAGATGCTCCACATTCGGCAACGTGATTCGTGAGAAAGCAGCAAACGGCCTGTAACCACGGGTCCCGACTTCGTCGTGACACACGGATAATGGCGGATTCCAGGTCTTTGACCCTGTCTGATCTTTCACCGTGTGCGGCGAAGCTGCCAGTGGTTACACCATACTTCGCACCTTAACGGTAAAAGGAGCCCCCGTGTCCGACATCCATAGCGAACGAATCCTTATCCTCGATTTCGGGTCCCAGTACACCCAGCTCATTGCCCGACGTGTGCGCGAGGCCAAGGTCTACTGCGAGATCTTCCCCTATAACGCCGGGCTGGAGAAGGTCAAGGCCTTCCGTCCCAAGGGGCTGATCCTCTCGGGCGGTCCGTCCAGCGTCTATGATGCCGGCGCACCGCTCATCGACAGGGCGCACCTGGACCTCGGCGTCCCGGTACTCGGCATCTGCTACGGCATGCAGCTCCTGACACATGTGCTCGGCGGACAGGTGGCGAAATCCACGAAGCGCGAGTACGGCAGGGCCGACCTGAACATCCATAAGAACGAAGATCTCTTTGCCGGGATCGGCGAAGGGGGCAAGGCAACGGTCTGGATGAGCCATGGCGATCGCATCGAGAAGATGCCCCAGGGGTTCCATGCCATCGCGCACACCGGCAACTCGCCGACCGCTGCCATGGCCGATGAACAGCGGAAGTTCTACGGCGTCCAGTTCCATCCCGAGGTGGTGCACACGCCGCAGGGAGTGCAGATCCTCAGGAACTTCGTGTACACCCTCTGCGGCTGCAAACCCTCCTGGACCATGGCGTCCTTCGTCGATTACTCCGTGGGAGAGATCCGCAAGGCCGTGGGCAGCAAGCAGGCAGTCTGCGGGCTTTCCGGCGGGGTCGACTCCTCGGTTGCCGCGGTGCTCGTGCACAAGGCCATCGGCAAGCAGCTTACCTGCATCTTCGTGAACAACGGCGTGCTTCGGAAGGACGAGGCGGAGAAGGTGCAGCACTCGTTCAAGGACATGGGGCTTAACCTCAAGTACGTCGACGCTTCCGCAAAATTTCTCGACCGGCTCAAGGGCGTCGAGGACCCGGAGAAGAAGCGGAAGATCATCGGCGGCACGTTCATCGAGGTCTTCGAGCAGGAGGCGCACAACGTGGGCGGCGCCGAGTTCCTGGTACAGGGCACGCTCTACCCGGACGTGATCGAGAGCGTCTCGTTCAAGGGCCCGTCGGCCATCATCAAGTCGCACCACAACGTGGGCGGCTTGCCCGAGAAAATGAAGCTGAAACTGGTCGAGCCGCTTCGCGAGCTGTTCAAGGACGAGGTTCGGGCCATCGGCAGGGAGATGAAGATGCCTGACGAGATCATCGACCGCCAGCCCTTCCCCGGCCCGGGGCTCGCCATCCGCATCCTGGGCGAGGTGACCGAGCTGCGGCTCAGGATCCTGCGGGAGGCCGACGCCATCGTGATCGAGGAGATCAAGAAGGCGGGGCTGTACAAGGACATCTGGCAGTCCTTCGCCGTGCTGCTCCCCATCAAGACCGTGGGCGTCATGGGCGACGAGCGGACCTATGAGAACGTGGTTGCCATCCGCGCGGTCACGAGCCAGGACGGCATGACGGCAGACTGGGCGAAAATCCCCTACGAGCTCCTGGGCATCATGTCGAACCGGATCATCAACGAGGTCAAGGGCGTGAACCGCGTGGTCTTTGATATCTCGTCCAAGCCGCCGAGCACGATCGAGTGGGAGTAGGTACGTCTGACGCGGGGACACGGTGACGGGGTGACACGGGGAAGTTGAGATAGAGGACGAGGCCCGTACGACACCAGGCAGGGAAGCCATAAGGCTCCTTGCTTTTTTCTTTGGTGCATGCTTCCCCCGGCTGCGATATAATAGGCTCCGTTGCCATCAGTAGCAGCGAACCAGGCACATGATCTCGAGGTCCCATGAACGTCATCCATTTTTCCCCGCACTTCCCTGACAACTACTATCCCTTCAGCGTCGGCCTGAAGCAGGCGGGCGCGAACGCGCTCGGGATCGGCGATGCCCCGTACGAGAGTCTGCGGCCAGAACTGCAGGGCGCGCTGACCGAGTATTATCGCGTGGACAGCATGGAGGACTACGACCAGGTCCTGCGGGCGGTCGGCTACCTCACCCATCGTTACGGCAAGATAGACCGGATCGACTCGTTCAACGAGCACTGGCTCGACCTTGAAGCACGCATCCGGACGGATTTCAATATGTTCGGACTGAAGACCGACACGATCGAAACAGTGAAGCGCAAGTCGAAGATGAAAGAACGTTTCCAACAGGCGGGTATCGCGGTGGCTCGTGGCCGGGTGGTCCGCGATATCGATGCCGGCCGAGCCCTCATTCGAGAGACCGGCTATCCTGTCGTTGCCAAGCCCGACCGGGGCGTGGGGGCGATGCACACCTCAAGGATCAGGAGTGATGCCGAGCTGGCGGCGTTCTTCCGGATAAAGCCGGATGCCGATTTCATTATGGAAGAGTTCATCGACGGCGACATTATGAGCTTCGACGGCCTGACCGACCGGGACGGGAAGATCGTGTTCTGCACCGGCCACGCGTACATGAGTGGCATCATGGAGACGGTGAACGAGGACGACCATATCTACTATTGCTCCTTCCGCGAGCTTCCCGTAGACCTCGAGGCTGCCGGGCGGGCGGCGGTCAAGGCGTTCGACGTGCGCGAGCGGTTCTTCCATATTGAATTCTTCCGGACGCGCAAGGACGGGAAGATCGTGGCGCTTGAAGTGAACATGCGGCCGCCGGGCGGATACACTACCGACATGTTCAACTATGCCAATGACATCGATATCTACCGGGAATGGGCGAACGTGATTGTGCTGAACGAGTTCCGCGCGGCGTATAGCCGGAAGTACCACTGCTGCTACATCGGCCGCAAGAACGGGAAGCACTACGTCCGCTCGCATGATCAGGTGGTGCGCGAGCTGGGCTCCCTACTGGTGTTCCATACGCCGGTGAGCGGTGTGTTCCGGCCGGCCATCGGCGATCACGGTTATCTGGTGCGGTCGGCAGACATGGACGAGATCCGGAAGTCCATACAGACCGTGCATGAGACGGAAAGATAGATAACGAAAGCATGTGGGACGCGGATTGACGCGGATGCACGCGGATAGAAGCAATTCGTCCTTCACAAGATACTGTTCCTCTGATGAACGTCGATCCAGAAGTCTTTCTTTGCGGCTTGGCGACCTTGCGCGAGATACAATGCTTTATTGTACATCCTTGTGACTGATCCGCGTTCATCCCAAGTTATCCGCGTCCAATAGGGGTCGATTTTTACACCATGAACCGCGAATACCACAAGTGGCACAGCCCGAACCTGGGGCAGGACATGGAACTGCTGGTATTCGGGCATGCAGGACAGCCGTACATCGTGTTCCCCACGTCCAGCGGGCGATTCTTCGATTTTGAGAACAACGGGATGGTCCATGCCGCGGAGCGGTTTCTGGAGGAGGGCAAGATACAGCTCTACTGTGTCGACAGCATCGACCCGCAGTCCTGGGACAACCGGGAGAAGCCCCCGGAGATGAAGGCAGCAAGGCACAACGACTACGACCGCTACATCACCAGCGAGGTGGCAACGTTCATCCGCAGGCACAGCGGGAATAAGGAGCGCATCATGTGCACCGGCGTCAGCATGGGCGCGTCGCACGCGGTCCTGTTCTTCCTGAAGCATCCGGACCTGTTCAAAGGGACCATTGCCTTGAGCGGCGTCTATAACTTCAGGTCCTTCCTGGGTGATTACCAGGGAGACAGCCCGGAGGTGTACTACAACAACCCGTTCGATTTTCTGCCGAACCTCTACGACAGTGACACCATGGAGCTCTACCGAAAAAGCAACATCATCGTCTGTGTTGGGCAGGGCGCCTGGGAGGAGCCGATGGTCGCGGACACGCTTTGGCTGCGCGACATCCTGCAGGCGAAGGGCGTCCCGGCCTGGATCGACCTCTGGGGACATGACGTGAACCACGACTGGCCCTGGTGGCGGAAGCAGTTCCCGTACTTCCTGGAAAAGCTGTACACGTAAACGAACCGAACATGACGATGTCCATCCTTGATCTCATCGCTGTCGGTCTTGCCGCGGTCGCGGGCGGGTTCGTGAACGCGATCGCGGGCGGCGGCACGCTCATCACCTTCCCCATGCTGACCGCGGTCGGCATCCCGCCTGTTATCGCGAACATCACGAACACCGTCGCGCTCTGCCCGGGCTATGTGGGCGGCACGTACGCACAGCGCAATGATCTGAAGGGCCAGGGTCGGCGGATGTGGCTGCTCCTTCCCACTGGAGTGCTGGGCGGCATTACCGGCGGAGTCCTGCTCTTGTACACGAGTGACGCGACCTTCCGAAGGATCATCCCGTACTTGATCCTGACCGCGGTCATCCTGCTGACCTTTCAGGACCGGATGCGGAACTGGATCGTGTCGCGCATGAGCGATGCGGGCCATCAACGCTTGAACCAGGCGTGGTCCATGGTGCTGATCTTCCCTGCAGCGGTCTATGGGGGCTATTTCGGGGCGGGCCTCGGTGTGATGATGCTGGCTGTGCTGGGACTGGTGCTCGAGGACTCGCTGACCCGGCTGAACGCTCTGAAACAGTCGCTCTCCTTCAGCATCAATATTGCGGCTGCGATCTTCTTCCTTTTCTCGGGCCAGGTCGTGTGGCCGGCGGCCATCGTGATGGCAGCGGGAGCGCTCGGAGGCGGCGTGCTCGGCGGAAGAGTTGCGACCAGGATCCAGCCGATCGTCCTGCGCTGGATCGTGATCGCTGTCGGCGTCATTGTCGCGATCATCTATGCTGTGCGATGATGGGCGGCGGGGATCGTTCCCGCTTGCTTGACAGCGTGAGCATATCTGTAGTACCTTTGCTCTATAAGGAGATCGGACGGGTGATGAAACAGCTCTCCAAGAAGGAATTCCAGCAGTTCTTCCCCTTTTTCCGGACCTGTCCGGACAGCATGGTCGACGATATCGTGGCGGCATTGCGCCATCACCATTTTCGGAAGGACCAGATGGTGTTTCACGAGAACGACACCTGCTCCGTTCTCGCCTTTCTCCTGTCCGGAAAGATCAGGGTCTACATGCTCGGCGCTGAAGGACGGGAGATCACCCTCTATGACGTAGAGGAGGGAGAGACCTGCATCCTGAACGCGGCCTGCATCCTGTCCAGCATTCCCTATCCCGCCAGCGCCATGGTGACGCAGGAGGGTGATGCCTACATCATTACGGCCGAGGATTTCCGCAGACTCGTGGACCGGTATGCGGAGATGCGGGCCTTCGTGTATTCCGGACTCGGCGGGCGCCTGATCTCAATGATGCGTCTGGTCGAAGAGGTTGCCTTCCGTCGGCTTGACGAACGGCTGCGGGATTATATCATCGGGAAAAAGCAGGACGGCATGCTGAACACCACGCACCAGAAGATCGCCAACGAGCTGGGTACCTCCCGCGAAATCATCAGCCGGCTCCTTGAAGAACTTGAGCGCAAGGGAGCGATTTCCCTCTCCCGGAACCGGATCCAGGTCCTCAAGCTGTAGACCCCAAGCAGTGCATGCCCGTCCGACCCAGTGTGAATATTCACCGTTCTTCGGTGAAAAAGTCACAGACCGTTCCCACCGAAACCGTTATCCTGCAGTCATCAATCCTCCAGAAGCAGGCAGTCGCTCATACCGTGCATGGTTCCTCAGCGCAGAGTATTCCGGGTCCTGCATGCGAAGTGCCGGCCTGCGTCCATTCTGGGAAAAAATAGGAGGTCGTCATGAAGATACGTATTCGCATGGGGAGATCAGTTTTTAGCATCGTCATACTGTCTGCGCTTGTGATCCTTGCCGCCTGCAGCAGCGGTGGAGGGAGCGGAAGCGGACTGTCTACGACCAGTACCGCGGTCGTTTCCAGTGGAACCATGATCAAGGGCAGCGTAATCGTGAACGGGGTCCGGTTCACAGCAGATGCCGGTGCAACCATTAGGGTTGACGACAACCCCGGCAGGCCGGAAGCGGAACTGCGGGACGGTATGCAGGTCAAGGTCAAGGGGCAGATGAATGACGACCGGGTCACCGGGCGGTTCGAGAAAGTGGAGGCAGAGCCCGAAGTTCGCGGGAAGCTGGCGTCCCTGGGCACCGGCAGTTTCACCGTCAATGGCCAGCCCGTGTTCGTTGATGACTCAACCGTGTTCGAGGACCGGAATGCCGGACTGTTTAGCGCCATCTCCTTCACCGCCCTCGGGAACGGGAACGAGGTCGAGGTCCATGGCGGGAGGGACGACCAGGGCCGCGTCCGTGCCACGAGGGTGGAGCGGCGTGACGACAGCCCCCTGGACGAGGTGAAAGGAATGATCTCCACTGTGCCGAACGGCACAACTTTCACGCTCACGAATGGAACGACATCGATTACCGTAAACTATGGCACGGCGACCATCACGCCGGCGGGTGTGACGCTCAGCCAGGGTGATGTCGTCCAGGTGCACGGGAGCTTCAGTGCCGGTACCTTCAGCGCAAGTCTGATTAACCGAGAGGACCTCGAGGACGCCGAGTTCGAGCCCTCGGAGGGACAGGAATTCGAGGTTGAAGGGCACATCAGCGGATTCAGCGCCCACCCGGGCGAGTTCCAGGTGTATGGCCGGACGGTGCGGACGACGCTGAGCACCCGGTTCGAGGGCGGATCGTCCGCCGATCTGGATAACAGCGTTAAGGTTGAGGCTGAAGGCCATCTGAACATCGGCGTGCTGGTGGCCGATAAGATCAAGTTCAAGCGGGCGCAGGTCCGCATCGAAGCCCTTGCCACAGCTGTCGACATGGTGGCGCGGACAGTGATGGTCATGGGGAAAACCGTCCAGGTAAACGATCTCACCCGGCTCGATGATGCGCTGAACACGATCACTGCGAACACGGACCGTGTTGAGGTCCGCGCGTATGTGGACAAAGACGGGACGATCATCGCTGTCCGGCTGAAGAAGGCCGGCGGCGGCAGCGACATTTTCCAGGCGCCGGTCTCGGCCAAAGACGCGACGGCAAAGACCCTGACGCTTCTGAGCGGAGTCAATGCCATTGCCGTATCCTTGAGCGGTACGCCGGAAGACCACTTCCTGAATTATGTCCATGCCCCCATCGGTTCTGCTGCGTTCTTCGGGGCCGTGACCCCGGCGTCAGGAACAACGACCGGGACGCTGGTGAAGGTGAAAGGCGCGTACAGCGCGGGAACGATCATTGCGACAGAGGCGGAGCTGGAGAATTAAGGCCACCCTCCGCAGAGAGGGGCGGCAGGCTGTGCGCCGCCCCGCCCCTCTCGTTTGTGCGCCCTGCCGGGCGCACAAACAGGAACGGCCTGCTCAGTAAGGAGCAGGCCGTATTTTTTTTCAATTAGGCACGCGCACGTGCCGGCATCAGCCTTATTTCCCATAGTGCTTCGTCAGATACTCAACGATGATGGTCTCATCAGCAGGTGTGATCGGCGCGCCGCGCCTGATCATGACCTTAAGCGTGTCTTGCCACTCCTCCCGTGACTGGCGGATGCGTACGATATTGCCAATATCATGGCACAGAGTGCACTTCGCCTTCACGAGGTCCGACCCGGGCCCGTCCACAAGCTTGTCGGCCTGCTGCTGGCCTGCTGACAGGGGGGGGATGAGCAGGCCCCCCGTTGCCAACAGGAGTGACAGATACGCTATCGCCCGGAACGCCCTAGACCTTTTCAACGGTGACTCCAACGCGATGGATGCCGTTCCAGAAGTAGCCCAGCGGATTCCATGCAGCGACGATCGGCTGGACGTTGCCTTTGCTGTCCGTTGCCCGCGCGATGATCGTCAGATGTCCCTGGCGTTGCGGCTGAACTATATGGCTGAAGAGCCGCCAGGCGTACTTGTCGCCGGGCTTGGCCAGCGCCGCCCGCTTCCAGGTCACGCCCTCGTCAAGCGAGATCTCCACCTTGACGATCCCGTTGTCGCCCGCCCATGCCTTGCCTGCCACGGCGATGCTGTCGCCGATCTTGAACTTCGCACCCGGCGCAGGCGCAGTGATGACCGACTTCACCGGCCAGGCCTCGGTCGAGACCGACTCCTTCGGCATTTTTTCCCCGGGGGCGACGGGATGCGCCGGGACCCGGTAGCTGTCGTCCATGTATGTGCCCTTGAAGGGCGCATCGAGCACCTCGATGCCGGCAAGCCACTTGATGGAAGCGGACCCGACCCAGCCGGGCACCATGGTACGGAGCGGGAAACCGTGCACCTTCGGCAGCGGTTCGCCGTTG